>Ga0207990_1000085_pt1 | contig 51881 bp, 56 predicted proteins | sample ETNtaG_8_FD_185780 | JGI IMG/M metagenome (GOLD analysis project Ga0207990, IMG submission 185780) | Marine microbial and viral communities from oxygen minimum zone, Eastern Pacific Ocean - ETNP201406SV75 (SPAdes) (version 2) | ecosystem: Environmental > Aquatic > Marine > Oceanic ...
GCCTGTGATGACATCTATTTCATCAAGTTGCTCTTTCATACCTTGAGTGAAAGCCGGCAGGTAATGGGCTTCCTTTATCTTCTCAAAAGGTGGGATTTGGTAAGGAGCGTCATAATCTGTAAAAAATGGGTTCATTGAGTCCTCCGAAATGTTCGAGCTACTAAATCCAAAAAAGGTGAGTAAAATAAGTGTGCTTAATTTTTTCATATACTATTAAATACTGTATTTAGATTTTATTAATAAGTCTACAAGTACTGTTAAAGGAGATGAAAACAATTTTTTTAAAATTTAGAAAAGTAACTGGCTGGTCTCTTATAGCTTTATCTATTCTATTAATGATCCTAGGTTTTTTAGTTGTATTCCCTTCTTTTGGTGATATTTTTGGTATCACTAGAAATGTAGCCGTAGCCGCCGGACTCTACGCAGCAAGTATTCCACCCTGGTATTTAGGTTTATTATTATTAGGTCCAGAAATTATCGTAACGACAAAAGAATACTATAATGTAATTAAGAAAAAGATTTGGAGATAAAAATGATCTACACCTTTGAAGAATTAATGAGTGAACATGAATACAGTTCAGCAAATGAAATGGCTGGTTATTTATTGCATGGGGGGCTAGATCAAGAAGGTAAATACATCTCGCCCAGAACTAAGATTAGATGGGATGCCATTAATCAATGGAGTCAGAAATTAACTGTACAAGGTCATTCTCTTCTTGACTGCTCTGTACAAATACTTAAATACGGAAATTATCCTAATTTTGATCAAGCTAAATACCTCTTAGACTTAGGTGAAGGGACATTTTTGTGGAACAGCTTAACTATCACAGGTGTAATTGAAGCCAGAGGCAGGGCTTTAGCTGAAATTACGGCTCCTGATTTCCAAAAGATTATTAAAGAAGACATATCAGAAACCGCAACTGGGCATATGAATAAAGGGCTTTTTGTTGCTCATGGTTACGATGAAGGCGGAAATCCAGATAGCAATCAAGGAGCTCATGACCAAATGTGGTTTGCAGCCAGAGACTTATTATTTGGAAAAGACGCTTATCCCATTCCAGAAGTTCCGGATAACATTGGTAGACCAGTAGAGGAAGGAGATAAATGGCCAATTCCTGTGGAATACGCTGGAATAGTTGATTTCCTAATGAATGTCTTGATGATTGAAATAAGAGCAGAGTGCTTCTTCCAATTTTCTATGAATATTGCGGCTTGCGAAGACTTGTTTAAAGACAGAAGAGAGGATGCCCTTTTAGCTGCCGAGATGGTTAGAAGAATTCGTCAAGACGAAGCTGTTCATGTTGCTTATCTAAATCTGATAGTCTCTGAACTTAGGGCTTTTACTTTTAAGACCGAAACAGGAGAAATTTTAGGTTCTGACTTTATAGATTCTCAATGGAATAAGATGGTTAAATGGCATGGCGAAGATATCCATCTAGAATTTAAAGACCAAAGAATTGAGATTCTTGAAGACACTTTAAAAAATCACGATAATGCGGAATCAGTGATAAAAGGATTTCATCAACTAGCTTCTTAAAAGCAAACTTAACATTGCTCGACTGCCTAGACCATATAATCATTGCAGTGGAAGACCTTTCTATTGCCATTGAAAATTACACAAAACTTTTAGGCTTTCCGCCGACCTGGAGAGGCGAGCACCCTGGTCAAGGTACAGAAAATGCTCTGTTTCCTCTGGATAACTTATACGTTGAACTGTTGGCTTCTAATGGCGAAGGGCCTGGTTCAGATATGATTAAAGGTTTTTTGGAACTTAACGGGGAAGGACTTTCTGGAATTGCCCTTGGTACTTCTGATATACAAGCTGCTAAAAACAAATTAGATGGGATGGAAATTGATGTTAGTAATTTAATTGAAGGTGAGGGTAAAGACGAAGATTCAAGAGAAATAAGAACTTGGAAGAATCTATTTCTCCCTTTTTCTTTAACCAGAGGAGTATTTACTTTTTTGATTCAACATGAGGAAGGTTCCCTTCCAACTCACAAAGAGAAGGTAGATTCTCAAGTAAATAAATTAGATCATGTCGTGATTAATACTAATGACCCAGAAGGCCTAATATCGCTTTATAGAGATACTTATGGCATTAGACTTGCCTTAGATCAAACGGTAGAAAAGTGGGGCGGCAGAATGTTATTTTTTAGATTAAATCATACTACCTTAGAAATAATCGGAAAGGAGGATGGCAAAGAGCCTCAGGATTCCTTGTGGGGGTTAGCTTGGGTAGTTAAAGATATAAAAGTTACTTACAATCGTTTAATTTCAGAAGGGGTAGAAGTCACTGAAGTGAAAGAAGGCAGAAAACCTAATACTTTAGTAGCTACTGTTAAATCTCATACTTGTAACATTCCTACACTTCTTATTCAACACCTTTAACCTTTATACGATCATAGATCCAATAAGGTAAGTACATAACACTAAACATTATTAAGCCCAAAGTAACAACTATAGGAATGTGGCCAGGTGGTTCCGGCATCAGATCCATGATAGTAGTAGCTTCCGGCCTAGCGCCTAAATACCAAAAGTTAGCCGGTGGACCGAGAAGTAGATTAATAAGATAAATTAATGCCATGACGATTAGGGAAACTATTATTACTCTTTTAACAGAATTAATTTGAGGTCTGTTTTCTAAAGCAATAGAAGCGTACCCTATAGCTAACAGCATGCTTCCATGGCTTAAGTAGAAGATAATAAAGACAGGGTCTGGAAAATCCAAAGGAGTATCTGGCTGTAAAAGGGCCATCAAACCTCCTCCTATTCCCCAGAAAAATGCCACTTCATAAAAAATTCTTTTGTTAGTAAACAGAAAGAGTGAAATTGAAAAAGCAGAAAAAGCACACATGTGGAGGGGAAGAACCAACAATAGATCATAGCCAAAAAACTGAGTGTGATAATAAGGTTTAACTAGCTCATTTAAAATTAAAGCAGAAGCTAGTATGTAACCGAACCAATTTTTAGTTTTAGTAGAAGTCTTTTTTAGATAAGCAGGAAGAATTACCGAAATTAAAATAACAGCAACTATGGCTAGTATGTGGTCTTTTCCAAAAAGAATAAATGGTTCTGCTTCCATTAGTTTCAGTAGTTTCTTAAGATGGCAATCTTTTCTAATATTATATTAGTTTATAAATAGTTTTATGAGTCAAGCAAGTGAAAGCTTTTTTCCTTCTTTAAAAAAAGAAGAATTCTTTCCTTTATTGAAATCTTTCGCCTTCTTTTTTTTCGTTCTGGCCTCATGGTATGCGCTGAGACCGGTTAGGAATGAAATGGCAATACAAGGAGGTATCTTTAATTTACCTTATATTCTCTTAGCCATAGTGATTGTTATGGGATTAATCAACCCTGTTTACTCTTGGTTAGTTTCAAAGATAAAGACTAGTCGGATAGTAATTTATTGTTATTCTTTTTTTATTTTAAACCTCATAATTTTTTTATTATGCTGGTCTTTTTTTGGAGAAGTGGGCAGGCAATGGACTGGCAGGGCTTTTTATATTTGGTGTAATGTATATTCCTTCTTTGTGGTTTCAATTTTTTGGGTCACAGTAATAAACTATTTTAGTACTTCAGATGCCAAGCGAGTATTTGGAGTAGTTAGTGCTGGTGGATCATTAGGAGCTTTTTTTGGCTCTTCCACCGCTAGATATTTTTCCACAGAAATATGTGGCAAAAGTTCAATATCTGATTTAGGCCCAATCTCTTTAATTATTTTTTCTATTTCATGTCTTTTCATTGCGATTCTTATCTCAAGAACCCTTACTTCATCAAATGCTTCGAATAAAGAAATGAATGATAATGAAATCATTGGGGGCTCTAGCTTGGAGGCCTTTAAAAATACCTTAAAAAATATACCCGTAAGATTCATGGCCATGTACATACTGTTATGGACTGGACTTTCAACTGCTGCTTGGATGATTTCGTTAACAATTATTCAGGATTGGTCTAGTGATCCTTGTGAAAGAACTGCTTTTTTTGCCCAAATAGAGCAAATTGTGACTCCTTTAACTTTAATCATGCAGATTTTCTTTACCTCATACTTATTAAGAACATTAGGAATAATCCCTATATTGACTCTCTATGGAGTTTTCCTTTTAGTTGCCTTTGGAACTTATGCTACCTATCCAACAATAACAGCAGTGTTAGTGCTGACAGTTTTAATAAGGGTTTTTGAATATAGTTTTAATAAACCTACAAGAGAAACTATTTTTACTACTCTAAGTAAACAAGATCGTTATAAATCAACTGTAATGATGGACACATTTGTAGCCCGAACAGGCGATTATTTAGGGGGTCAATCTGTGACGATATTGACTGTATTTGGTTTAGCTATAGGCTCTGTTGCTTTTGCAGCACTTCCAGTTGCAGTACTTTTATCTTTTGTTGGATACAAAGCGGCCAAGTCAGCAAAAATTTGAAGTGAATAATCCAGAAGAATATATTCAAGTTTCTGATACGACTGACATTGAATTAGGGAACTCAGTTTCGGTGAACTTTAATGGAACTAAGATCTTGATTTGTAATACAGAAGAAGGCTTTTTTGCTGTTCAAGATATGTGCACTCACGCTCTAATTCCTCTTTGCGGAGGATTTATACAAGGAACTTTAATTAGCTGCCCTTTGCATGGTGCTGTATTTGATTTAAAAACAGGTGAAGTAATGGCTCCTCCAGCATTTGAAGACTTGCAAACTTTTAAACTCAAGATTGAAGGAACCTCAGTTAGTGTTAAAAATACTGATGCTTAGTCACTTTATTTTTAAATTATCTAAAGCTGTGTATGATTAATTTATTTAAAAGATAAAAATTTTATGACTAAGAAAGAACAATACATACTCAAAGATGATTTACCTGAAGGAATAAGAAGGGTAGTTCTAAATAGACCAGACAAGAGGAATGCATTATCAAATTCACTTCGAAAAGAATTATTTTCTTCTTTAGAAGAAGCTGATAACGATCCAAAGGTAAGAGTAATAATTATTAGCGGAGCTGGAACCTGTTTCAGTTCAGGTTATGATTTATCTTCAGATGTTTCGTCTGAACTCCCTTATCATACTGGTAAAACGGATGGTTTTTGGCCAAGGCATGTGGTTGAAGGTGCTTTTAAGATTTGGGACTTGTCTAAACCTGTTATAGCTCAAGTCCATGGATACTGCTTGGCAGGAGGTACTGAGTTAGCTACTTCTTGTGATTTGGTCTACGTTTCTAAAGATGCAGAAATAGGTTACCCAGTGGTAAGGTCAATGAGTCCTCCTGATAATCAATTTTTTCCGTGGTTGATGGGTTTGAGAAATGCCATGGAGATGATGCTTACTGGCGAGTCGATTTCTGGTAAAGAAGCTGTGGAAAAGGGATTTGCAAATAAATGTTTTAATTCGGAGAATTTGGAAAATGAAGTACTTAAGATTGCAGAGAAAGTGGCTAGAGTTCCTGCAGAACTTCAAGCCATGAATAAACGGGCAGTGCACAGACAGATGGAAGTAATGGGAATGAGAGCAGGGATTCGGACTGGTACTGAAATACAGGCATTAGCCATGCATTCAAAAGCCACTAGAGACCATTTAAAAGAACTGTCTGAAGGATTAACTCAAGCTCTTACTAAAAGGGATTCAAAATTTGGTGATTACAGAACTTCTAAGAAGAAAAAATAAGCTCTTATTTGTTGGAGTTTTTCTCTTTACAACTTGCTCAAGTCAACAAGATATTATTGGAGCTAAATGGACAGGAGATTCTGATTTCATGTTTGTTACTGAAAGTGAAATGAGAATGCACTACGCTACAGAAGTTTCAGGCAAAACTGCTTTTATAGGTAGCTTCTACGAAGTACTAAAAGGTGAGACTAGTGTTCTAATAGACCGTTTAGAAGTCACTCAGATTGAATTTGAAACTAGATCTGATGGAGTTAAATATTGCAGGCTTTGGGGTCAAGTAACTAAATCAGAAGAGGAATGTTATTTACTAGTGTATGAATGTGATCCAATTTATTCAGACTAAACCTTCGTAAGAACCACCATCTAACTGGATGTTTTGTCCGGAAATAAAGCCGGCGTGCTGGCTGCAGAGAAACGCACAGGTAGCTCCAAATTCTACGGGGTCTCCAAATCTTTTAGCAGCAATGGTAGAAGTTATTTCTGCTCTAGCTTCATCCCGACTTATCTTTTTCGTATCCATGAGCATTTTAGTCATGAAAATCTGTCGGTCAGTATCAAACCTTTCTGGTAAGAGATTGTTTATAGTCACATTGTCTACTGCTACCTGCTTAGATATTCCCTTAGAGAAAGCAGTAAGCCCAGCTCTTGCTGAAGTAGAAAGACCCATTAAAGGGTGAGGTGATTTAACCATTGCAGAAGTAATATTGATGATTCTGCCAAACTTCCTTTCTTGCATTCCAGGTAATAATGATTTGATGAGCATAATTGCTGATAAAAGGTTTGATTCAAGGGCTTCAAGCCATTGGTCTTTTTCCATCTCAAGAAAATTTCCAGGAGGAGGGCCACCATTATTGTTAATTAAAATATCAGCTTCCGAGCATCTTGAGATCAAATTATCTCTTCCTTGTTCACTATTTAAATCAGCTACAACGTAGTCTACTTTTCCCGCTTTTAGTAAAGAGAGTTCAGTTTGAATTTCTTTAAGGTCAATTTCATTTCTTGAATTAATGATTACATCAACCCCTTCTTGAACTAATGATGAAGCACATGCTTTTCCTAAGCCTTTAGAAGAGGCGCAGACAATAGCTTTTTTTCCTTTAATTCCTAGGTCCATTTTATAAACTTAATCTTTCTCTTAGATTTTCAGTTAAATCTTCAAAAGTAATCTTATCCGAAGTAGAACCAAAAATGTGGTGATCTGGTCTTAAAATGTAGATATCATTTTTTGACATTGCATTATTAAGCCAAGGATTTGAATTAAGCATGTTTTTTTCAATTACTAAAAAAGTAGCATTAATTATCTTGTAGAATTTCTTTTGATAAGGCATCAATTCAACTTCTTTTGTTGAGACAACGCAAAACCCTTTTCCTAAAAGTGAATCTAATCTTTCTTTGCACATAGTTCCTTCCATGGTCAGAGGCTGTGGAAAAAGGCTGCCAGCCATGCTATCAGAATCAGAATATCCCTTATAAAAGAGTCCTTTTTCCAATGGTGGAAGGGAGAAAGAGCCATAGCCTCTATCAACTAACTCTTGTGGTACGTCTGAGGGATTACCTTTGGCGATAGCTTCTGCATAAGCTGACATAAGCTTTCCTATTGCAGCTGAACCATCAACCACAAACCTACTGTGAGGTTTTCTCTCTTCCTCATAGCTCTCTAAAAGTTCTTTTGGAAGTGAATTTATAATTACACTGATAAGTTTCCAGCTTAAATTAAGAGCATCCCTATAACCAGACATCATTCCTTGGCCCATAAAAGGGGGGTTCTGGTGAGCAGCATCACCGATAACGAAACAGTTACCTTTCTTAAATCTTGTTGTTAGCAATGAATGAAATCGATAAACAGCTGCTCTGATTATTTCGTACTCATTAGGTCTTAACCAAGGGGATATTAGCTTTTTTATTTTTGTTTCTTTAAGCATCTCTTCTTTAGACTCGCCTTCCAATAATATAAATTCCCATCTTCTAAATGGCAGATGAGCAGGAATATAAGTACAAATTCTCTTGGGATCACAAATTTGAGCAGCAAAAGTAGGCAGGGTGTTCTCAACTTTTAGTTTCACATCGACTACCAACCAGTTCTTGTCATAATCTAAATCTTCCTGATCAAACTCCATAAGATTTCTAACTTTGCTAGAAGCACCATCTGCTCCGACAACATACTTAGCTGTAAAAGAATCTTCTTTGCCGTCTGTAAGATTTAGTGTTTTTACAATGTAATAATTTTCTATAGGAACGATCTCTATTAACTCAGTTTCTAATTTGATAAAACAAGATGATTTTAGAAGCTCTTCTCTAAGAAGTGCATCAGTAAAAGGTTGATGGAACATAAGGTTAGGCATCCATCCATTACTAGTTAAAAAATTAGCTGGTACATCCATTCCACTTAATTTTTGAAGTTTATCGTCTAAAAAATAAGCTCCTTCTATGGCCGTACCATTTTCTAAATAAATATTTTCAAGATTAAGTCGTTGTAAAGTTCTTAAACCTTCGTCATCAATGGTGACTGCTCTTGGTAGGCTATAAATTTCTTTCTCCTTATCAATCCCGATGACTTTGATCGAAGAATCACTAAGTAGTAAAGAAGTGAGTGTGCCGGCTGGACCTAGACCTACGACAACTACATCACAATCAGTCTTCATGACGAGAAAAAAGTAAGATGAGTTTAGCTAACAAGAAATTAAGGCTTGATTTAAATCACATAGTTAAATGATATCCACCATCAACTAAATAGGTTTCTCCGGTTACAGTTTTTGAGACATCTATGAAATTATAAATAACGTCTGCTACTTGTTCTGGAGTAACTGCTAAACCTAGGGGGGTGCTGGACTCTAAGTTCTTTAGAGAAGCATTATAGATATCATCTCCCAATCCTTTCTTCAACCATTCACCTTGGATAAAACCTGGACATACTGCATTTACTCGAATTGGACCTAAATTTCTGGCCATGGATTTAGTCATGGTATTTAAAGCTCCTTTGGAAGAAGCATATGCCATTGAGCTTCCTATGCCTTTAATTCCAGCTATAGAAGATATATTTACTACACTGGGATTGTCGCTTTTTAATAAATATTCTTTACAGGCTCTAACCATTTGAAATGGTCCCACTACATTTACTTTATATATATGAAGAAAGTCTTCTGCGTCTAAACCTTCTAGGTTCGAGTGGTCAAATACAAATTTGGTAGTTCCAGCATTATTGACTAGGCAGTCTATTCGACCCCATTTTGTAATCGTTTCTTCAATAGTTTTTCTACATGCTGTGTCATCAGAAACATCCGCTTTAATTGTAAGACCTTCAACACCTGATTTTTCACAATCCTCCACTACTTTATTGGCATCTTCAATTGTTGAGGTACATGTAATAGTTATATTCCATCCCTTGGAAGCCAGTAGTTTTGCTGTAGCAGCACCAACACCTCTACTTCCTCCTGTTATTATTGCTACAGGTTTTTCTGATTTAGGCATCTTTTCTCCTTAAGTTTCTATATGCCTTTTATACTAATACTTAAATTAAATTTATATAGATTTAATTATTTTTCATTTTCGATTAACGAACTCTCTATCGCTTTCCTCTCTTTTTGCAAACTTTGGTTCATTTTCAAAAGTTCTTTCTACCCATTCTAAGGCTTCTTTCTCAGTAAGGTTTGTATCCCAAACAACTCCTTGAGGTTGCGTTACATCCCAAGGGGTGTTAAAAAAAACTTCAATACCATTTCCTTCCGGGTCATTAAAGTAAAGAGAGAGTGCATTGCCATGACATAATGGTAAATACTGGACATCAATAGAATCTAGTCTTTCTTTTACTTCTTGTACTTCATCAAAAGTTTTCACTCTAAAGGAAAGGTGATTCAATGAAGTAGGTTTATCTACATCTTCTCTTTCAACCATAAAAGCTAATTGATGATGTTCGTCGGAATCTTGACTAACAAAAATTATCTCGGGGCCGTTTTCTGTTATAGGACCTCTGTCGCTTAACTTAAAGCCAAGTGTTTTTGTATAAAACCCTAGTATTTTTACGGAGTCTTTTATGTTTAATACTGTGTGTGACCATTCAAGTTTCATAAAACTATATCAATGACAAATTGGTGATGTTTCAATAAACATATTAATCTGACTAGGTTTTATTCTCCAGTATAATTACTGGTATGAAACTAATTTCATACAAATTAGACGATAAAGAGGCCATAGGCTCATTAGAACTAGGTGAAATTGTTCCTTTTATTGATGATCCTTCGCTACCAACGGATATGCTCTCTTTTTTAGAAGCTGGAGAGAGCGCTACAAATAAAGCTGTAGATTTGTGTAAAAGCCCTAAAAGTAAGATCTCTTTATCAGATGTAAAATTGTTAGCACCTATTTTTCGTCCACCTAAAATAATTGCAATTGGATTAAATTACGCTGATCACCTAGAAGAAGTGAGGGCTGCAGGAAGAGAGATGGAGACTCCAGTTGTGCCGATGATATTTAATAAGCAATCCTTATCTGCAACTGGACCTTACGAAGATATTCATGATCCCAAAGTTTCAGAAATGCTAGATTTTGAAGGAGAACTTACATTTGTTATAGGAAAGAAGTGCAGGCATGTTCCTAAGGAGAAAGCCCATGAGGTTATAGCGGGCTATACCATAGCAAATGATTTAAGTGTTAGAGATTGGCAATTAAGAGTACCTACTTTTACTATTGGTAAATCATTTGATACACATTGCCCCTTTGGACCTGCCATCGTTACTCCGGATGAAATAAGCAATCCGCATAATCTTGATTTAATTACAGAAGTTAATGGCAAACAAAGACAATCTTCTAATACTAAACACTTGATTTTTAATTGCTTTGATTTAGTAGAGCATCTTTCAACTGCATTTACTCTTGAACCAGGAGATTTAGTTTTAACTGGAACTCCAGGAGGAGTGGGAGTGATTGAAGGTAAATTCTTAAAAAAAGGCGACGTCATTAAAATTTCTATTTCTGAATTAGGTCACATAGAAAATAAAGTTATAGATGAACCTAGTTCGACAGCTTTAATTTAACAAAGCAAATCAAAAAGGGATTCTTTCCTCTTTTTATCTGATGTAAACTAATTTCTCAATAAGGAGGAGAGATGTTCGATTTAACTGGGAAAAGTGCCATCATTACGGGTTCTTCTAAAGGGATAGGTAAATCAATTGCTGTGCAAATGGCTTTGCACGGAGCAAAGGTAGTTATTTCAAGTAGAAAAGCAGATGTTTGTCAGGAGACCGCGAAGGAAATAAATGCCGCTTGTGAAGGCCAAGAAGGAGAAGCTATAGTAATTCCTTGTAATATTTCAGATAAAGCAGCAATGCAAATGCTGGTTGACGAAACCAGGAATCAGTTCGGCAAGGTGGATATTTTAGTGTGTAATGCTGCAACCAACCCTTTCTTTGGTTCTCTTTTAGATATACCGGAAGAAGCTTTTGACAAGGTTATGAATAACAACATAAAGAGCAATCATTTACTTTGTAATATGGTTTTACCTGAAATGATCGAAAGGAAGGACGGAAGTATCATTATTGTTTCATCGGTTGGTGGATTAAAGGGAAGTGCAGTACTAGGTGCCTATGATATTTCTAAAGCCGCAGATATTATGTTAGTTAAGAACCTTGCTATAGAGCACGGACCTCATAATGTGAGAACCAATGCTATAGCACCTGGTCTATTTAGAACAGATTTTGCTAAGGCTCTTTGGGAAAATCCTGAAATATTAAAACAATCAACAGCCTCCTGTCCTTTAAGAAGGATAGGTGAACCAGAAGAAATAGGTGGAGCTGCTGTGTTTTTATGTTCCAGTGCAGGTAGTTTTGTTAATGGACACACTTTAGTAATCGATGGTGGGTCCACATCTTAGGAGAAAAAAATGAGTGAAGCGGTATTATTTGAAAAAAAAGAAGGAGTAGCTACTGTTACTCTTAATCGTCCAGATCGCCTTAATGCAGTAAATGATGAGATAAGAGCTGGTCTTAGAGAAAAACTTGATGATGCATGCAAGGATGATGATGTCAAAGTAATTATCATAACTGGAGCGGGCAGAGGTTTTTGTGCAGGAGCGGATATGGATGGATTGGCTGCAACTAGTGAAGGAAAATCTCAAGGTCAACAGGTCGAAGCTGAAAAAAGAAATTACGCTGCAAACAATGTAAAAGGGTTTGATGGTGGGTTTAGTTATTTTCCTACTTTACCTAAACCTGTTATTGCAGCTATTAATGGACCGGCAGCAGGAGTTGGTTTCATTATGGCTCTATATTGCGACATTAGGTTTGCAAAAGAAGGAGCTGTATTTTCTAGTGCTTTTTCTAAGAGAGGCTTAATAGCAGAATGGGGAGTGGGTTGGATTTTGCCTAGACTTATAGGAATAGCCAGAGCTAATGATGTTCTATTTTCATCTCGGAAATTCACTGCTGAAGAAGCAGAATCAATGGGAATTGTTAATAAAACTTTTCCTGAAGAAGAGTTTGAATCAGCCGTGTTTGACTATGCTAAAGAGTTAGCTACGCTGGTTTCTCCGAGATCAGTAAGAGTGATGAAAGAGCAAATATACAATGCGCAAGCTGAGAGTATTGAAGAAAATCTGAAGAGCTCAATGCAAGCAATGGTAGATAGTTTTGATACTGAAGATTTTAAAGAGGGTGTAGCGCACTTTATTGAAAAAAGGGAGCCTAATTTTACAGGGAAGTAAAAATGCATGTAGATGAATTTACCAAGCAAGAAGGAAGGGAAGCACTGGCCTTAGAAATGTCCAAAGAGGGCATGTTCGAATTACAAAAAAAAACTATTCGGGGTAATGAATACAATGTCTTTGTAAATGTTCCTCAAAATCTCTATGAATATTTTCAATTTGCTCTAATTCATGGCGAATGGGAATTTCTGGCTTATGAAGATGAATCTTATAAGTACCAAGAGGTTCTAAATAATGCAGCTGGATTAGCCCACGTTCTGGTAAATAAGTATGGATTAAAAAAAGGCGATGCAGTGGCTTTTTCAATGAGGAATTATCCAGAGTGGATCTACAGCTACATAGCTGTGACCTCTTTAGGATGTGTGGCAGTTCCGCTTAATTCTTGGTGGCAAGGAGAAGAGCTTGATTACGGAATTACGCACAGTGAAGCTAAAGTTTTTATAGGTGACGATGAAAGATTACAAAGATTAGAGGGTCTTGTAGAAAATACTCCAAGGATATCAGTTCGTTGCCAATCAAATACCTTTACTAATACTGTTGCATTTGAAGAGTTAGTAAAACCAAAAGAATCTTTTCCCCAGGTAGAAATAGATCCAGAAGATGATGCGAGTATTATGTACACATCGGGAAGCACAGGTTACCCCAAGGGAGTTGTCACCACCCACCGATCTATCATTAATACCCCTGTTGCTTGGGCCTTTTTAGCCACAATGGCTTCTCAATTAGAATCAGATGGCGGAGAGACCTTTGTTCAAGCTGAGTCTCCATGTACTTTAGCAGCGGTTCCGTTATTTCATGTAACTGGATCTCATTCTAACTTTCTACTTTCTTTAGTCTCTGCTACTCGCATTGTTCTGATGTACAAATGGGACCCCCTAAAAGCGATTCAATTAATTGAAAAATATAGAGTTACTTCTTTCTCCGGTGTGCCGACTATGACACAAGATATTATTACAGCAAGCGAAGCCAATCCTGATACAGATGTTTCAAGTTTAGTAAGCTTGGGCGGAGGAGGGGCAGCAAGACCCCCCGAACAAATTAAATCACAAGAAAAAAATCACCCCACTAAAATTGCAGGAGTAGGTTACGGTTTAACAGAGACCAATGCTGCTGGAACCAATGCAAGTGGAAAATTGCTTTACGATAAACCAAATACAGCTGGATTTCCTACTCCTCTAATTCACGAATTAAAAATTATTGATGAAGAAGGCAAGGAAGTATCTACAGGTGAAACAGGAGAAGTCTGCATAAAGTCTGCCTCAAATTTTCGTTGTTATTTAAAAAATGAAGAAGCAACAACTGATGCATTAGATTCAAAGGGTTGGTTTAGAAGCGGAGATGTAGGTTGCTTGGATGAAGATGGTTTTCTTTATATTAAAGATAGAATAAAAGATATAGTTATAAGAGGTGGGGAGAATATAGCTTGTTTAGAAATCGAAGCTATTTTATCTGAACACCCTGCTGTTTTAGAGGCTTCAGTTTTTGGAGTTCCAGATGAACGCCTTGGAGAGAATTTGGCTACTAGGATCGCTTTAAAACCAGGAAAAACAGCAACTGAAACTGAAATTTCTTCATTTTTAGAAGAAAAAATAGCCAAATTTAAAATCCCTTCTTATGTGTGGTTTCAACAAGAGGAACTGCCAAGAATTGCTTCAGGAAAAACGGCAAAGAAACAAATGCGTGAAGAAGCCATAAAAGAACTGGGTTTAGGATGAGGAAAAGGTATGCAAGTAAAAAATAAAAGGGTAGTTGTAACCGGAGCTGCTAGCGGGATAGGAAAAGCTTTATCAGTAGCTTTCCATGAAGCAGGAGCTCAATCAGTGGTTGCAGTAGATACGAATATAGAAGGTGCTGAAGAAACCGCTAATGATGTGAATGGTATAGCTGTAGAAGCAAATGTTGGGCAAGAGAAAGATGTTATTAATGTTATTGAAAAAGCCAATGAGCTCTCAGGAGGCATTGATATATTTTGTTCCAATGCAGGTATAGGTGGAGTCCCTGGTTTTTTCGATGTAAGAACAGAAGACTGGCAGAACATCTGGGAAGTTAATGTCATGTCACATATTTATGCTGCACGAAATGTGCTTCCTCAAATGCTTGAATGCGGCGAAGGTTATTTAATGAGTACAGCTTCAGCAGCCGGCTTATTAACTCAAATAGGGTCGGCAGGTTATTCAGTCACTAAGGCAGCTGCTGTTAGTTTTGCTGAGTGGATCAAGATTTCTTACGGGTCTAAAGGGATAGGAGTTTCTTGTCTGTGTCCTCAAGCAGTAAGGACAGCTATGACAGCAGGAGGCCCTGGAGTTGCTGGAATAGACGGAATGATAGAACCTGAGGAAGCTGCTGCAGATGTGCTAGATGCTATTGAAAAAAACAGATTTTTAGTAACTCCACACGCTGAAGTTCTCGAATACGTTAAGAGAAAAGGTACGGATAGAGATAGATGGATTAGCGGCATGCAAAGGCTGCATGAAAGATTTGAAGAAATGATCCCTTCCTAGCTAGAAAAAGATTAATTAATCGTCTTTATAAATTTTAAAGGTTCTTGGTAATTGGTTAGTTTGATAGCCTCTGGCCATGCCTTTAGTATTAAACTGAGTAGATATATTCCCATCTGAATCAATTGAAATGATTCCTCCTTTTGCACCTATAACAGTTAACTTGTTAACAACAATTTTAGTAGATTCTTCTAGAGAAAGATTGGAATATTCCATTAATTTACAGACATCTGCTGCAGTTAATAAACGCATAAAATACTCACCATGGCCTGTTCCAGAAACAGCGCATAGACCATTTTGAGCCCAAGTTCCTGCACCAAGTATTGGCGAATCACCAACCCTTCCAGTCATTTTATTTGTCCTTCCACCTGTAGAAGTTGCAGCGGCTAAATTACCTGATTGGTCTAAAGCTGCTGCTCCTACTGTTCCTAGTTTCTCGTCCGTTTTACTTTTTCTTACTCGCTTTAAATTTTTTTCTGAATAAAAGTACGAAGGGTCAACTAGCTCTATACCTATTTCTTCCGCAAATTTCTCTGCTCCACTACCTATTAACATTACATGTTCTGTCTTATCCATAACCATTCGTGCTAATAGAACTGGATTTTTAACTTTGCTAACACCTGCAACTGCACCTCCCTTACCACTTTCTCCATCCATGATAGAAGAATCCATTTCTTGAGTTTCCATCTCGGTATAGACAGAACCTTTACCAGCATTAAATAATGGCAGATCTTCCAGAATAACTATTGCGGTGGTAACAGCATCTAAACTAGTACCACCCTCCCTTAGAATTTTAAATCCAGCAGATAAGGCTTCATTAATACCAGCTTCATAAGAGTTAATTGCCTTCTCATCAAGACCGGAAAAAGAACCAGCTCCTCCATGAATTACGATACCAAAGTTATTCACCTCTTCATTTGATTCTATTACACCAACCATTAAAGAGAAAAGAGTAATTAGAATTATCTTGATTATCGACCTTTCCATTCAGGTGCTCTTTTTTCTGCGAAGGCTACTGGACCTTCTACGAAATCTTCGCTGCTTAGCAAGTCACCTACAGCAGAATACTGAGCTTGCATTGACTTCTCTAAATCAGATTCATTTAAACTCTGGTAAGCAACTTGTTTAGTTGCTCTGATAGACATAGGAGAACAAGCTTCAATATCTTTTGCCCACCTTCTGGCAGTATCTATCAGTTCTGACTGAGAAACCACTTCATTAACTATGCCTAAATCTTTAGCTTCTTCTGCCCCTACATGCCTTCCAGTTAACATCATACCCATAGCATTCTTCATTCCAATTTGTCTGGGTAACCTTTGCATACCTCCTGCTAGCGCTGCTAATCCTACTTTAGGTTCAGGAAGAGCAAAACGAGCGTTGTCTGATGCAATTATTAAGTCACAGGCTAAAGCTATTTCAAATCCTCCCCCCATGGAAACTCCATTAACTGCAGCAATAAGGGGTTTATTCATATTGAATCTACTAGTTAAACCAGCAAATCCAGTGGTAGGCATACCTGATCTGTCTCCTCCTGAGGCTTGATATTTAAGATCATTACCCGCTGAAAAGGCTCTGTCACCGGCCCCTGTAATAATTCCAACCCAAAGATTTTTATCCTTATCAAATTCATTCCAGACCTCATCAAATTCTGCATGAGAGGGGGGATGAAGTGCATTCATCACATCAGGTCTGTTAATAGTAACCTCTAGCACATGACCACTTACCTCTGCAGTCAAAAATTCATAATCTGATCTCATTATTTTCTCCTCTTTAAAAGAATTAAGAATATCAGTCTATTGGTTTATAGTCATGTCTTCTAAAGAAAGAAAGACTATGAAGCTAGGAATATTATTAACGGACCATGTAATGGATAAATTAAGAGTTACGCATGGAGATATGGCTGATTTTTATGAATACATCTTTGGTAAAGTAGATTCTTCTATTTCTTTAAAAATTTTTGAAGTAGTTGATGGAGTTTATCCCAAGAATATTGACGAATGTCAGGGCTACCTTATAACGGGAAGCAGATTTAGCGCATACGATGAAATTGATTGGATTACAAGGCTAAAAATATTTGTACTAGAGCTACATCAACTTAAGAAGCCACTGATAGGAGTTTGCTTTGGACATCAATTGATAGCTCAGGTTTTAGGTGGAGAAGCTAAAGAAGTAGAATCAGGCTGGACGGTTGGAAACCAAACGTATAATTTCATAGAAAATTTACCATGGATAAAAAAAGATATGTCTTCAGTAAAGCTTCTTCATAGCCACAAAGATCAAGTTACCCAACTACCTCCTCAAGCTAAGTTGATTGCCTCAACTGAAAAGGTACCCATTGCCATGTTCTGTATAGAAAATCACATATTTTCACATCAAGGGCATCCTGAATTCACACCTGATTATGTGCTTGATGTAGCAACTATGAGGAGAGAAGTGTTAGGAGGGGAGGTATATAGGGCAGCAGTAGATAATCTTAAGAAAGAAACACCAGATAATGAAACTGTTGCAAAATGGTGGGTAAATTTCTTTCGATCTAAAACTCAATAAGGCGATTGAGTATCATCTATAGTTATTCTTTCCATTCTTCTAACCTGAGGCCAGTAATCATTATCTGGTTTATGAATAACTGATCTATTATCCCAGAAAGCTATTGAGTTAACTTCCCAAGAAAATCTACATTGATATTTTTTTTGCTTAATATGTTCACAAAGAAACTCAAGTAATTCTTTAGATTCTGAATCACTCAAAGATTTTATCTTTAAAGTAAAAAGACTATTAACAAATATAAGTTTTTTTCCAGTAATTGGGTGTGTTCTGATAACAGGATGTTCAACAGGAGGGTTATCTATTAAAGCCTGACTAAGTTTTTCTCTTCCATATGGCTCAGCCAGGCTTTCTTTAAAACCATGTTCAAAACTGTGGATAGCAGTCATAGATTTTAAAGATTCTTTCATTTCTTTAGATAAATCACTGAATGCTGCTGAAAGGCTAGAAAATAGAGTGTCACCTCCTTTTTTTGGGATAATCTTACCCAACAGAATACTTCCAAGAGGAGGTATTTGTTTAAAAGTCATATCGGTATGCCATTTTTCTATTTTTGAAGGATTTTCTTCATCATTTTCTAAAATAGTTATTTCTGGAAAACCTTCTACAGTAGGGTATACAGGATGGCTTTGAAGTTTTCCAAAGCGTAAAGCAAAGTCTTTATGTTGTTGAGGCGATATTTCTTGATCTCTAAAGAAAATAACTTCATTTTCAACTAAGGCTTGGGATATAAAGGCAGTTAGATCTTCATCTAAAGGTTCCCTCAGGTCTATTTCTTGAATAGTTGCTCCCAGAGCAGAGTCCTCTTTAATTATGGTTGCCATATCTTTACACTCACATTCTAAAATGAATATCTAAAAGGAAGAAATATTTATATCCATTTAAACTTATTATTAATTTGAATATCCCAAGATGTTTACATGAAAAAAATTGTTAAAAGTTTCTTATTCCTCTTTATTAGCATATTAATTTTAATAGACTGCGGTGGTGGAGGAGGAAGCTCAAGTCCTGAAGAACCTCCTGTAGTTCAATTACCAAACTTTAATGTTGATACTTGGCCTGGAAATACTTGGCTAGTAGTTGATCCCGCAAGGGCAAATATGGACAACTTCAAACTACAACAAGCACTAGATTATGCTTTTGTAGAAAATAGAAACACACAAGCTGTAGTGATAATAAGACATGGTGTAATAGTGGCAGAGAAATATTCAGATGATAAAAACAGATTTAGCCTTGCAACCAGCTGGTCCACCGCGAAAAGCTTCACTAGTGCTCTGATAGGTATGGTTATTGAACAAGGTCTTATCAGTTCCGTAGATGATAAAGCTTGTTTGTATTTAAGTGATTGGGATTGTGATGAAGTGGTGTGCTTGAGCCTGGATTGCCCTAAACCTAGATCAGATATTTCTATTAGAGATTTATTAGAAATGCGATCTGGTTTAGAAGATGAAAGCTTAGGTGGTTTAAGCATTTATTCTTCTGTTGATGACCAATTATTTTTTGCCTTAAATAGATTAGCTGTAAAAACAAGAGGAACTGAATTTCTTTACTCCAATTCAGATTCAATGATTTTATCTGGCATCCTTGAAACCGCTACAGGTATGACAGTGAAAGATTTAGCTGAGAGGGATCTTTTTTCTGCCATTTCCATGACAGGGGATTGGTGGTCAGACAAAGAAGGGCATACCATGACTTATTGCTGTATAGATGCTACCACTAGAGATTTTGCAAGATTTGGACTTCTTTTTGCAAGAAATGGAATGTGGCATGAAACCCAGGTAATTTCTCCAGAATGGGTTACTGAATCAACTTCTCTCGCTGAGGACTTAAGTTTTTATGGTCTTCATTGGTGGGTTTATCCTTCAACTAATTTTTTTGCTGCGCAAGGTCTTCATACCAATGATATTTGGATCAATCAGTCTTTAGATTTAGTGGTTGTTAGAAACAGTGACTTTACTAGATATGGCACAGACAGCATTAGAACTGGGTCTAATATACATAGTACTAACCCTCCAGACTCTTGGAATAATACTGAGTTTCTTACTTTTATTACTGAATCAATTAATCAATAGTAACTACCAATAAATAAAACTTGATGAAAAGAAAGATTAAGGAACTTAAAATACAACAATGAAAAAAGGAATTACTTTCGGGGCGTTTGATTTATTTCATGCTGGACATGTTCTTATGCTGGAAGAAGCTAAAACTGTTTGCGATTATTTAATAGTCTGTATTCAGAGCGATCCTTCGTTAGATAGGGAAGAAAAAAATAAACCTGTTCAATCAGTCATAGAAAGAGAGATTCAAGTTTCAGGATGTAGATATGTAAACGAAGTTATTATTTATGATAAAGAGTCTGATTTGCTTAGCATCATTGATGAAGTAGATTGGGATGTAAGAATTATTGGCGAAGAATATAAAGACAAAGACTTTACAGGGAAAGATTTAACTCTGGAAAAATGTTATTTCAACAAGAGACCACATAGCTTTTCTAGTTCAGAGTTAAGAGAAAGGGTTTCAAAAGAATATTTTAAAAAGACTTAAATACATAATTTTTAATCTAATAGCTCATGGCATTTTTTGTTTGTGAATGATACTAATCAAGACGGGGATTCCTGAAAAAGTTATCTTACTGTAGATTGAAGGAGACCAAATGAACATTAGATTATCAGTTTTTTTTATACTAGCTCTATCGATATTCTCTTTATCTGCTGAAAATGCAGTGTATGGAAAGTTATGGATAACAGCAGAATACCAAAATGGTTCAGAAAAGTCTGAATCTGAATTGGTAAGTAATCAATCTCGAATTGGATTTAAAGGCCACTGGGAATTTACAAATGAATTAATTGCACTCTATCAACTTGAGTATGAAGTAGATCCTGTTGATGGAACCGCCGATGAGAATAGAGGAAGAACTCTAAAACAACGAAATAGTTTTGTCGGATTAAAAAGTTCTTACGGAACTCTTTTTTTGGGAAAACACGATACAGCTTTAAAGAAATCTCAAGCTAAAATTGATCTTTTTAATGACCTTGCAGGTGACATAACAAATGTTTTTCAAGGTGAAAATAGAATGAAAGATTTTGTAGGCTTTACAACTAAAACTTCAGAAAAGGGATTTTCGGCTACCCTTAATACCATAAAAGGATCTGGAGAACTGGAAAAAAATAAAATAGGGGACTATCTTTCATACTCATTGAATTATAAGAGGAACAATTTCTATGCTGCGATTGCCATTGATTCTGAAGCTAAAGGGTATGATAGCGTTAGGTACTCTATTCAAATTCCTAAAGACAAGTATCAATTTGGATTAATTTATCAAGAATCACAAGAAATAAGCACTAATAAAACTGAAGATGGCTTCGCTGTAAGTGGCTTGCGTAAGATTGGACCTAAAGGTGAGCTGAAAATTCAGATAGCTGAGTCAGATATGAAATTATCGGGAGGCAGACAGTTAACTTTAGGGTATGACCATAAACTTAATAAACAATTTGAAATCTTTTTCTTTCACACGGACCTGTCAACTTCTAATAAACTTACAGAAAAGACAATATCAGCCATAGGGTTTGAATTTAAATTTTGATCTACACTTATCGCTTTTTAGCCTTAATAAACTTTTAACCAAGAAATAATGATATTAAAATAGGGAACCATGAAAGCTCAAAAAACCTTTTCTGATCTAATTTCTAAGTCTCCTCTTGGACCAATTCAGGTTCATATGAAAAAATCAAAAGATTGTGCTGAAGAATTAATAATTTTTATCGAGGCGGTTATTCAAGATAACTGGGATAAGGCTTTACTTAGCAGAGAAAGAATTGTGGTCCTTGAAAAGGAAGCTGATGTGCTTAAAGCAGAGACAAGGGATCTTTTACCCAAGGGTTTATTTTTATCTATTCCCAGAGGAGATTTGTTAGATCTTATTGGCTTGTCTGACGACATTCCCAATACAGTAAAAGATATTTCGGGATTAGTTTTAGGAAGACGCATGGCAATACCTAAGCAAATTTGTGGTGCCTTTAAGGAATTAGTTAAAGAATCAGTTGGTATAGTTATCACTGCTGCTAACGCCATAGATCAGTTAAGTGAAGTTTCAAAACTTGCTTTTGGAAGCAAAGCATCAAATAAGTTAGATGAAATTATTTTGGAACTCGATTCTCTTGAAGCAGATAATGATAATACTGAAGTAACTGTAAGGCGTCAGCTCTTTGAAATAGAAAAGGACTTACCTCCTGTTGATGTTATGTTTCTTTATGATGTCATAAATAAATTGGGTGAATTAGCTGATAGGGCAGAACAAGTAGGTCACAGAATTACCTTAATAACATCAAAGTAATTAAATAGTAGTTACAAATGGAAATAATTTTAGAATACGGTTCTGTTTTTCTTATAGCTGCCTGTATTTTTGGCTTTTTCATGGCGTGGGGTATTGGCGCAAATGACGTTGCTAATGCTATGGGGACTTCCGTTGGAACACGTGCTTTAACACTTGGTCAAGCTATATTAGTGGCTTGTGTTTTTGAATTCGCAGGTGCCTACCTAGCAGGAGGGGAAGTCACCTCTACGATTCGAAAAGGGATAATTGATCCAACTATCCTTTCCGGTTCTCCAAATCTTCTTGTTTATGGAATGTTATCGTCATTATTGGCAGCTGGTACTTGGCTACTAATCGCTTCTTTTAAAGGGTGGCCAGTTTCTACAACTCATTCAATTGTAGGTGCAATAGTTGGCTTTGCTGCAGTAGGTATAAGCTTCGATGCAGTAAATTGGAATGAGGTGACGACTATTGCAGCAAGCTGGTTTACATCACCTTTTTTAGCAGGAGCTATAGCTTTTCTGTTGTTTAAAAGTGTTCAGATTTTAATACTCAATACAAATAATCCTTTCGCAAACGCAAAAAAATATGTTCCTATTTATATGTTCTTAGTTGGATTTGTTATCGCAATGGTAACTTTTATAAAGGGACTAAAACATATTGGCTTAGATTTTTCTTTACAAGAGAGTCTTGGTTATTCTTTTGCGGTTGGTGTCGCTATAACTTTACTTGGATCGGCTTTTCTTAGAAGTGTAGAAAACATTTCAAAACAAAGAGGGGATACAGAATTTGATGGAGTTGAAAGAGTATTTGCTGTGTTAATGGTAATAACAGCTTGTGCAATGGCCTTTGCTCATGGTTCTAATGATGTTGCTAATGCTGTAGGTCCTCTAGCTGCTGTAGCTAATGTTGTACTAAGTGGAGGAGAAGTTACCTCTGAGTCTTTGATGCCATGGTGGATTCTAGCCCTAGGTGGTTGTGGTATAGTTGCTGGTTTAATTATGCTTGGCTACAGGGTTATTGAAACTGTAGGAAAAAATATCACTGAATTGACTCCAAGCAGAGGGTTTGCAGCTACTTTAGCGGCTTCTATAACAGTTGTGTTTTGCTCTGGAGCTGGACTTCCTATTTCCACTACTCATGCACTTGTAGGTGCTGTTCTAGGAGTAGGCTTAGCTAGAGGTCTATCTGCAATAAATTCAGGGGTAGTAGGTAGAATACTGATTTCTTGGTTAGTGACTCTACCAGTAGGAGCAGGTTTGTCTGTAATTTTCTTTTTCGTATTCAAAGCTATCTTTAGCTAGTTAATAAAAGCTAAAAAAAGATCTTAAAAAAGATTAATCAACAAGCCAAACGAGAGTGCTGGAACAAAAGGAATAGAGTATCCTTTTAATTCTCTAAAAGGTTTCTTTTTAATTGCAAAAAAGATTAGAACGCTAATTAGTCCTAATAATGAAGCAGCAAGGAGTATATAGGGGAGATATTGCCAGCCCATTAAAGCCCCCATGGAAGCAAATACTTTAGCATCTCCGCGTCCCAGTCCTTCGATCCCTTTTAAGTATTTAAATAACTTTTCAATTAAGAAAAAGAAAAAATAACCACTTAAAGCACCCAAAATAGAATCTTTGACTAAGTCTGGATTCAATAAAAAATTATATAAAAGTGCAATTACTATTAACGAAAGGCTTATTGAATTAGGCACAAGCTGAAATTTTGAGTCAATAACAGATAAGACAAGTAAGGCACTGAAAAAAATACAAAAAATCGCACTTTGTAGTAAATCTAAAGAGTTAAAAGCTATCCAGAAAAATAAAATCCCTGTTACTAATTCAATTAAAGGGTATTGGGTTGAAATTTTATCTTTGCAAAAGGAGCATCTACCCCTTAACCAAATAAAGCTAAGTAGAGGTATGTTTAAATAGAATGGAAGTTTAGATTCACAATTGGGGCAATGAGATGCTGGAAAAGCAAGATTAAATTTTATGAAGGAAACATCTTTCTCTTCATAACCCATTATCAAAGGTAATCTGTAAATAACCGTATTTAAAAAACTCCCTACAATCAATCCTCCCAGAAAAAAGAAGATTAATTCATAACGAATTAATAATAACTCCATAACAGTAGATTATTGTTTTTGTTCCTGCTTTTGTAAAACTTTTTTGAAAAATCTCTGTGTCTATAAAGGCTTAATTCATACAGATCTTTCAGTGAGTGGAAAATTAGCTTCTTTAGCCGTTATACAATAGTATTGCTTGAATATAAGCGATAGATTATGCATTTCATTATGGATCAAATAAGGAGGGTTTCTGCCTTCTTAAATAGGAATTCAAATTCCTTTTTTTCTTCTAAGATTTTTATCAAAAGCTTTCCAATGTATTTATCTTTATTGTTTGGCTTTGTTATTGCTGTGCAATTAATTAATTTAACCTGGAAGATAATTTATCCAGTTAATAGTGTTACCTATAGTATTGATAGTTCCTTGCTAAAAAATAATTCTGTAGATGCTTACAAAAACCTATCAGGAGATCCTTTTATAAAAGGTACAAATCAATCCTTAAATCAGATCTTTTCTATTGATGTTCCACCCACCTCTTTATCACTTAGATTATATGGAATTCGTTATTCTGATTCAGGTCAATTAGATGCAGCTATCCTTGGTTTTGATCCCAATAACCAAAGAATTTATAAAACTAATGAGGTTATTGCTGATGACATTATTTTAGAGTTTATTGAACCAGAAAGAGTGGTTATTTCAAGAGGAGGGATTAGAGAGAGCGTAACTTTTGATTCAGATACAGTTTTATCTCCAGAAATAACTAAGGTTTTAGCTAATTCAAATAAAGGAATAAAAGTTGAAAATATAAACTCTAGCGCACTAAGCCAAATGATAAGTTTTCAACCCTATTTTTCTAATGGCACTCTAGAAGGTTATCAAATTTATCCTGGAAACCAGTCAAAGCTTTTTGACAGTAGCGGTTTAAAATCAGGTGATGTCCTTGTTGCTGTAAATGGTTTAGATATAAAAGACCCTTCAGTTTTGAAAGAGTTATCTGTTTTCGGGCAGGTAAAATTAGATTTAATCAGAGATGATAGCGACCTCTCTATAATAGTTAAACTAAATTAATTCTATGAACTTATTTATGTTAAATAAATTTGTATTAGTGTCTCTGACCTCTTTTGTTTTATTAATTAGCTTTGCACTAAATTCTGCTCAAATTAATATGAGAGACGCAGATATAAGAGCTTTTGCCGCTGATATGGCAAAAATATCAAATAAAACCATAGTTTTAGATCCACGAGTTAAAGGGAATGTTACAGTAGTATCAAATCAAGATTTAGATGCAGGAGAAGCTTATGCAGTCTTTTTGTCTGTACTTAGGGTTCATGGATATGCAGCTATAGAAAATAATGGGGTAGTTAAAGTAATGCCTGAATCCGGGGCAAGGCAAGATGCTACTGTAAACAATAAAAACAATGACAGTCTTGCCACAGAAGTTATACGCCTTTCTCAGGCCAATGCTCGTACGATTGCACCCCTTTTAAAACCTCTAGTAAACAAGCAAGGCCACATAGCTGCCTATGAAGCTACTAATAGCATAATCATTGCTGACTATGTAGGAAACTTATCTCGGATTAAATCTATTCTCATTGAATTGGATAGAAATCCTGCAGATACTTTTGAATTAATCCCTCTAGATAATACTTCTGCTAACGAAGTTGCAAGGATTCTAGGTTCTATGTGGAGAGGGGATAACCAAATGTCAAAAAGTTTTAGTGCTATTGCTGTGGAAAGGAGCAACTCTATACTGTTAAGAGGTCAAACAGGTGTGATTGAACAAATAAAAAAGGTTATATCCAGGCTTGATAGTAATAGTTCACAAAGCAGTAATTTAAAAGTTATTTATCTTAAATATGCAAAGGCAGAGGATTTAACCGGAATTTTAGAAAAAGTAGCTGAGAGTCTTGAAGAGGAAATACCTTCTGAGTCTTCAAAGAAAAATAAAACCAATATAGGATTTCATAATGATACAAATGCCCTGATTATTTCAGCTCAACCAGATATTCTAAAATCACTAGAATCAGTTATATCTCAGTTAGATATAAGGCGGGCTCAAGTTTTAGTTGAAGCTTTAATTGTTGAAATTTCAGATAAATTAGCTAGAGATCTTGGCGTGCAATTTTTGTTTACAGGAGATGGAGAAAGTTCTCCAGTAGCAACACAAAGATTTGGAACTCCTACTCCAGATCTGATCTCCGTAATAGGGGCTGAGACGATTGAAGATTCAACAACTTCTTCAACTATGCAAACCAGAGCAGCCAATTCTTTACTTGCTTTAGATGGATTAGCAGTTGGAGTAGCACGTTATAAGGCTAGTGGAACAAGCTTTGCAACTATTTTAAATTTGATCGCCCAAGATGGTGATTCAAATGTTCTTTCAACCCCTTCAATTATGACCATGGATAATGAAGAGGCTTCAATTGTTGTTGGTCAAGAAATTCCTATAACTACAGGCGAAACATTAAGTGGATCTAACAGCAATCCATTTCGATCAGTAACTAGACAGGAAATAGGAGTGAAGTTGACAGTAAGGCCTCAAATAAATGAAGGAAATGCTGTAAAAATGCATATAAACCAAGAAGTTTCCAGTATCTTTGGGCCCTTAGGAGAGATGTCAACTGATCTAATAACGAATAAAAGAAACATAAGAACTACTGTCTTGGTTGAAGACAGGGAAACCATAGTTCTTGGCGGTCTTATAGATGATGATGTTCAGGAATCAGTTAAGAAAGTCCCTTTTTTAGGTGATATACCGCTTTTAGGAAGACTTTTTAAAACCACTTCAATAAGCAGGACAAAAAGGAACTTAATGGTTTTTTTAAGGCCAACTATCGTTAGAAACTCCGAAGACGTTAGGGCAATAAGTAACAGGAAATATAATTATTTTCAAGCCATTGAAAATGATCTGATAAACAGCGGAAAGATGGTTCCTGATACAACTATACTTAAAAACCTGCTTGAATCAGAAGAATCGCAGTAAAAATACAATGTCTGTTAAAGGCTCATCAGTTACAGAAGAACAATCAGTCCTACTTCCGTATAGATTTGCTCGCGAAAAAAAAGTTCTTGTGGAAGAAAAAGGAGACAAGCTAGAAATAAAAACAATAACTTCAGTTTCTTTAGAAGTCCTATCTGAATTAAGAAGTTATCTTAATAAACCTTTAGAAATAGTTTGGTTAGATGCAGAACAATTTGAGAGAGAGCTATCCGATGCTTATACTAATTCAAGTACTTCTTCTTCAGACTTAGTTGAAGGAATAGATGATAATTATGATTTATCAGCTTTAGCAGAAAACCTGCCTAAAACATCTGATCTATTAGATTCTGACAACGATGCTCCCGTAATAAAGTTGATCAATGCAATTCTTTCTGAAGCTATAAAATCTAATGCTTCAGATATCCATATTGAACCTTATGAAGATTATGTTTCCGTAAGATTTCGAGTAGATGGAATATTAACTGAAGTCTTAAGGCCAACAGAGAGAATAGCTCCCATGTTAAGCGCTCGTATCAAAGTCATGTCTAATCTAGACATAGCTGAAAAAAGGGTACCGCAAGATGGACGAATGTCTCTTAAATTAGGGGAAAAATGGATAGATATTAGGGTATCTACTTTACCTTCTAGTCACGGTGAAAAAGTTGTATTAAGAATATTAGATAAGGCTGAAACGCAATTACAACTAGAACAACTTGGGATGGACTCAAGATCCTTAAAGCAATTTGAATCAAGCTTAAAAAGCCCTAATGGCATTATCTTAGTCACAGGACCAACTGGTTCAGGAAAAACCACCACACTCTATGCAGGATTGAATATCTTAAATGATAAAACTAAAAATATCCTTACAGTTGAAGACCCAATTGAATATGCTATAGAGGGAGTTACTCAAACTCAAGTTAATACAAAAGTAGGAATGACTTTTGCTAAAGGCCTGAGAGCAATTCTTAGGCAAGATCCTGACATTATTATGTTAGGAGAGATAAGGGACTTAGAAACAGCTGAAATAGCAATTCAAGCATCATTAACAGGTCATTTAGTTCTATCAACAGTACACACTAATGATTCTGTGGCTGCAATTACGCGAATGATTGATATCGGAATTGAATCTTATTTATTGGCTTCTACTTTGAAAGCTGTCTTGGCACAAAGATTAGTAAGAAAACTATGCTCCTCTTGTAAAGAATCTCTTTCTTTAGATTCAAACATAGGCACATTGAATAAAGGAACTAAAGTGTTTAAGGCAAAGGGTTGCGATAGCTGTAACAATACAGGTTATCAAGGGAGAGTAGGAATTTTTGAACTCTTTCTAATAACTGATGAAATAAAAGAAGCCATAAACGCTGGAACAACAGAAAATAGATTATCTGACTTAGCCTTTTCAAACGAAAACAAGTTATCTCATTCTGGATATGATCTAGTGATTAGGGGAGTAACCTCCTTAGAAGAAATTTTAAGGGTAACTAGTGAGAAATAAAAATGGCTGCTTTTGATTACGAAGCAATAAATCTTGACGGTAAAAAAGAGAAGGGAATAATTGCGTCAGATAGCCTTAAAACAGCAAGAAGAGAGTTAAGAAATAGAAGGTTAGCTCCTGTAAGAGTATCAGAAGTAAGCTCTAAAAATAAACTGTTTCGTATTTTTGAAAGAAAAATAAGTCTAAAAAACTTAGTAATCTTTACTAGACAACTTTCAGCCCTTACAAGTGGCGGTGTTTCTTTAGATAGAGCTCTAAGAGTTATTGGCGAACAAAGCACTAATACTCAAGTCAAAGAGCACTCTCTAACTTTGGCTTCAAGAATAGAGGAAGGTTTTAGTTTTACTGAAGCCTTGAAAGAATTCCCTCAAAGCTTTGATCGCTTATATATTTCTTTGGTTTCAGCTGGAGAAAGAGCCGGAGATATGTCAGGAATACTGGAAAAAACAGCTTCTTATCTTGAGAGAAGATCTAAAATTCAGCAGGATATTACAGGTGCTTTGATTTATCCGGCAGTACTTATTTGCCTAGCTTTTATTATTGTAGGTTTGATGTTAATTTTTATAGTACCAAGTGTGGTGAGCCAATTTGAAAATCTAAATCAGGAACTCCCTTTATTGACTAGATTACTCATTGGATTATCAGAGTTTATTTCAGGACCGGCTATTTGGTTAATAACAATCCTAATCTTTTCTTCTATCCTATTATTTAAGCTATTTGGTTCAAAAAAAATGTATTCAATTATTGATGGATACTTAATCAAGATTCCTGTTTTGAAGGGGTTCCTAATCAATGCCAATCTGGCTAGATTTACCAGTTCCTTAAGTATTCTTAGAAATAATGATATTCCTATAGTCCAAGCTATAGAAATATCAACAGCAACGGTTTCAAACAGCTATTTACGAAAAAATCTTGAAGAATCACTTATAAAAGTTACCGAGGGAGACTCATTAGCTAATTCATTAAGTAATGTAGTTGAAGTACCCCCATTAGTTACTCAGCTCGTTGATAGTGGAGAAAGGAGCGGGGAACTAGAATCTATGCTTTCAAAAGCCGCAGAGTTTCTGGACTTAGAGTTTCAACAATCAACTAAAATAGCTATGAATCTTCTTGAGCCAATGGTAGTGGTAATTATGGGCGGTATTGTGGCTGGCATAGTCATTGCAGTTCTTTTACCTTTAATTCAAATGAACAATCTTTCTTTAATAGGATAAATCTTATGAAAAACAAAAAAAATAAAAACACTAAAGTTAAGCAATCCGGTTTTAGCCTTATAGAAATTTTAGTTGTCCTTTTAATTATTGGACTGCTTTCTACATTAGTTGCAGTTAATGTGTTGCCAAGTCAAGACAGGGCTAGATTTGAAAAAGCAAAAGCAGATATAGCTATTATGGGTAATGCACTAGAAATGTATCGGTTAGAAAGATTTAACTATCCTAACAGTGAGCTAGGACTAAAAGCTTTACTCAGATCTGAAGAAGACAATTATCAAAATAACTTAAATACAAGAGGGTACATAAAAAATCTACCTAAAGATCCATGGGGTAATGAATATCAATACATTATTCCTGGTGAAAACGGAGAATATGATCTCTTTTCTATGGGAGCTGATGGTGATGTAGGCGGTGAAGGATTAAACGCAGATATTGGAAATTGGAATCCTGAAATTGAATAAATTAAACAGCACAGGTTTTACTTTGATTGAGGTGCTAGTTGCTCTGGCAATACTTGGTTTTGTTTTATCCTCAGCATTAAAAATATTTTCTTCTAATGCCTTGGTAGTTGCTACCTTAGAACAGAAAACTATGGCTAGTTTTGTTGCTGAAAATATCTTAGTACAGACTTTCTCATTCAATGATGAGCTTAATTATGCAACTGGCACTCAATCACAAGGAGGATTTCTTTATCAATGGGAAAGAAATGTGCTCTTTGAACAGGATGGAAAATCTGCACAAATTAATATAACAATTTCTTCAAATGGAATTGAAGATATTTATCAATTAACAAGCTATAAGGTTTTGCAGTGATCAGTAAAGGCTTTACTTTAATAGAAGTGTTGGTAGCCCTGTCTATAGTAGCCATTATAGGTGTGATGTCATTTACAGGGCTGTCGACAAGTGTAAAGTTTAATGATTCAACACTTTCTAGAATGGATATGGCAACTAAATTAACTCTAGCAGATGAAACTTTAAAAAGAGATTTTTTGCATGCCTTAAACCGGTTGCCAAGGGATGTCAGGGGAGAATTTTATAAGCATTCTTTTTATGGACTTAATCCTAGGTTAGAAGGTAACTTGCTTGCATTTACTGTGCAAACTGGGACAAGTCTTTCTAATTTAAATGGTAGCCTAAGATATATAGAGTATGTATTTGAGGATAATTCCTTAAAGAGAGTTGAATCACAGTATGCAGATCGGACAGAAGATACGGAGAAGAAAACTACGGTTTTATTAGAGAATATTGAAAATATTTCTTTAAAGTTTGCTAAAGGAGATCAATGGGTAGATGAATGGCCGTTAACTGATTGGATCTCTAATAATGGTATACCAAAAGTAGCTGAAATTTCATTTGAGCTTGAAGGGTTTGGGCAAATTACTAGATTGTATATGCTGCCATCAGGCGAAGTTTTATGAATAAGAAAGAGGGGGGAACAGCCTTAGTTCTAGTTCTTTTAGTAGTTGCTATGGTAACTACTTTAGGTGTTACGTCTGTTGACAGAATTCACTACAGTATTAAGGAATCTTCTGATATTTCTTTTAAACAACAATCCTTGTGGTATGCACTTGGCCTTGAATCTAAGGCATCTAGTTTCATACAAGAAATTAACCGCGAAAGAAATTTATCAGCTGTGATGATTTCTGATGAGGAAATTCCAACAATATTAGTTGAAATTGAAGGAGGTCAGATAGAAGGGTCTATAAAAGATTTAACTACATGTTTTAATTTAAATGGGCTGGTATATGTTTCCGGTGATAATCAATTGATAGTAAACCAAGTCGGAATAGATCGATTCAGAAATTTATTAAGAGTCCTTAAGGTAGAAGACTTAAGGCAAGACAAGCTAATTTACAGTCTCGTTGACTGGATTGATTCTAATGATTTTACAGAAGATGTTAGTGGAGCTGAAGATGATTTCTATACTAGACTGGAGTCCCCCTATCAAAGTGCTAATCAATCTATTTTTCATGTTAATGAATTAATTAATATTAAAAATTATGATGCTGAAACTTTAGACTTCCTCTTACCTTACATCTGTGCCTTACCACAGACCGGAACTAATTTTATTAATGTAAACGCTATTAAGAAAAGCCAACCAGAGATTTTGGTTATGCTCTTCGGAGAAAGTCTATCTTTAGTTTCTGCTGCTAATATACTTTCAGATAGACCATTATCAGGTTTCGTAGATAGAGAAGAATTTCTTTCACATCCTGAGCTCTCTAACATAAGTTTATCTAACTCAGCTATTAACAGTATCAAATTCAACTCAGACTTTTATCAGTTAACTGTAAAAGTAAAGAATTTTGAATATCCGTTTGTGCTTAATTCATATCTTCAGGTACTAGATTCAGGTAGGGTTCGTGTAGTGAAAAGAAGTCAAGGGGTCTTTTGATGGAAAAGCTTATCTTTCTTTTTAATCACCTAACCAAGACCTACTTTTGGTTGATTACTAATGAGTCTGGACTGGTGGTTGAAAAAGGACAAACAAAGAATTTTCCAGATATTGCTAATAAGAAAGTTCGCTTAGTAGAGGGTTTCATTTTTTCTCCTTTATTTTCTAATAAAAGGCTTGAAGTACCTCCAGCTACAAAATCTCAGGTTTTAGAATCTATTCCTTATTTATTAGAAGATAATATTTTGAGATCAATAGAAGACCATCACTTTGTTTCTTCCAATAGAGATGAACAAGGTGAAGTGAGCATTTCACTAGTTCCAAAAACTATCATGGACCAAGTGATTAATGTCTTTAATGAATCATCTATTAACGTAAATTCACTAAGCCTGCTTGACGTAAGTTTTGAAGTTGATACTTCGGAAGGATTTTTAATCATTTTTAATGAGTTATCAATATTAAGTTTTGGTTCGGAATGGGGCTGGTGTTCTGAAACAGAGACAGTATTAAGTATTCTGAAGAAAAGCCTAGAGGATTTTAATTGCTCCTCGTTAAAGGTTTTTCAAAGTACAGAAACAGAAGAAATTAACTGGGATAAGTATATTCAAAGTGATGTGATTATTGATTATGTGGAAGGAGAACTAGATTTCTTAGAAAAAGCTCTTCCTCATTTAAAACAGAATTTAAATATATTGCAAAATCAATACACTCCTCGAGTAGATTGGATGGAAAATATTTACAAATGGAAATATGCTTTAGTAGCTATCTCCTTGGTGATCGGGCTTTATTTTATTCAGACTATTTTAGATATATATCAAAACAACTCTTCAGCATCAGATCTTTTAAGACAATCTGAATCTCTTTACTACTCTTCATTTCCAGAAGAATCTAAGGAAGAAGATATTAGTAAACAATTGAAAAGAAAGCTCAGAAATGTAGATTTTTCAGAAAGTGAACCTTTCTTGATAACTGTCCAAAATTTAACTCAAGTTATTTTTAATAATGAAAGAGTCTCACTTTTTTCAATAAATTATGACCTTGGTCGTAATCACTTCATAGTAGAGATACAGTGCTCACAATTTGAAGATCTTGAGGCAGTTAAATCGACATTCATTCAAGGAGGTTATTCAGTAGATGTTGGCTCATCAAAAAGAGTAGGTAATTCTATATTAAGCGAGATTCTTATAAAAAAATCATGAAGAAAACTTTTAATACTCTAACAAGAAGGGAACAACAGTTAGTAGTTCTAGGGGTAGCTTTAGCCTCAATGTTCTTATTATTTTTTATAAATTCCTCACTTCAAGATAAAAAAGAAAAATCTTTCTTAAGTTATAACCAAAATCAAAAATTATTTCTAGACGTACAGAAATCTCTGAGCTTGAAGTCTCAATACCAGAGTGAAAACAAAACAGATTCTAGTAATTTAAGCTCTACTGTTAGCTCTTTAGCTAGAAGTTTTAATTTGACTATAGATAAAATCCAGCCCACTGAAGAGGGTGAAATAATGGTCTCTATTAATCAAACAGAGTTTGTTGGGCTATACGAATGGCTTAGGGAACTTGAGCTAAAAAAAGGCATTGTAGTAAGCAAAGCATCCGTAAGAATAAATACATCTAGAGGTTCTGTTTCAGGAGTAAGGGCACAGTTAGTCTTAAAAATTCTTTAAATGAAGATTAGATTTACCATACTAATTTTTATTACATTCTTTCTTTTGCTTGTTTTAAGTTTTCCAATGAGAGGCCTTGTAAGTCTCCTTGATGATAAAAATCAAATTAGTACAACTTCAATAGAAGGGTTTTGGTGGAAAAGTCAGCTTAATGAAATTGTAATAGATGGAAGGCTTATTGGAAATATAGATCTCAATTTCTCTCCCTTTTCTTTATTCAAAGGTAAATTTCAATTTGATATTTCTTTATCTGGACCAGAATTGAATTTTAATGGTATTTTAGGGTTAACTTTTTTACGCGAAATTTTTATACAAGATTTAGCTTTAACTGCCAACCCTCAGATAAAGATCCAATCAGGAAAACCTATCTCTCAAAATATTTCTAACATTGAAGCATATATTGCTTATCTTTCTTTTAATCCAAAAGGATGCACTAGAGCTAAGGGTAAGGGCACTGGACAGATAATTGATATGTTTGGTTTATTCTCAAGAAATTTAGACATAGCCATTAATATGAAGTGTACAAAAGATCAACTAGAACTGGTTTTTGAATCAATACCATCCGGTGTTTTAGAAGGAGAGGTCTTAATCAATAGTGATTTTGAATATGTACTTGAAGCAAGATCACAAAGTTTAAGTAATAAAATTAAAGAGATTAGCCAGTTAAATTTTCAAAAAGAACCTCAGCTGAAGATTTCTGGTAGGCTAGATCAATTATTGAATAGTTTTTGATTGTATGTGTGGTAGGTTTGCTATTAGAAATCCTGATTCGGTTAAAAGACAATTTCAAATAGAAACTTTAGAGCCACAGTACAATATTTGTCCTGGCACTAAAATCCTTACTGTTACTGATCATGCACAGTTTATAAATTGGGGTTTTACGCCTTATTGGGCAAAAGAACCTTTTAATTTGATTAATGCTAGAGGCGAGTCTCTTTGGAAGAAACCATCATTTCGTAATTCGAGTAGATGTCTCATACCAGCTGATGGGTGGTATGAATGGAAACAAGAAGAAGGAAAAAAAATTCCATACTTTCATTATCTGGGGGAAAGTAACTTTTGTTTTGCAGGAATCTACGGCGGTTATAGGGGGGAAATGGGATGCGCAATAGTAACCCTCGAGGCGTCTGTTAATTTACAATCAATACATTCAAGAATGCCTGCAATACTTGATAAAACTGCTTACGATCAATGGATAAAGGGAGATGAAGATGATGTTTATGATCTTTCAATTTCAGAGAAGATTGAATTCCATCAGGTCTCTACGATAGTTAATAATCCTTCAAATAATGTTAAAGATTGTTGTTTGCCACTAATTAGTGGCTAAATAAGCATTAACAGCTTTTTTCCCTTCAGTTACATATCTTGGGCTTATGAAATTCTCTTCATTAAAACTAATAGCTAGTGTAGATAAACACAATTGAGAAGCTATATAAACTCTATCTACTGGTATTTTAATATTTTTCTTGGAAAGAATTTCAAAAACTGTGGTGGCTAAGAATCTTTTATTTTGTAGACTTGTGCCTTTGTAAGTTGGAAAAGAATCTAGATAAAAGAAAAGGGCTGCGCAAGCTTTGTTTTGGTTAAGGTAGATGCTTACAAGATCGATAAATAAATTGAAGTACCATTCCACTTCTTTAATTACTGCAGTCTCAGTATTCTTTCTATATAAGCTATTAAAATTTTCCATATGCCTCTCAGATAGACCATGAAAAAGAGCTTCGTTACTTGGAAAGAGCTTATAAAGGGTCGGTCTTTTCATGTTAGCAGCCTTAGAAACCTCTTGAATGCTTATGGCGTGAACACCATCACTTAAAAGAATTTTTTCTACAGTATCCAGAATCTTTTCATACCTTTCTAAGCTTCTTTTTTGTTTTGGTTTATTTGGAATTAATTGTTCAATATTCATCACAGAAAAATCTTTCTAAAAACTGTAGACTTAATTTTACAAATCTAAAAATAACTATGAAAACTCTAATACAAAGCTTAATACTTTTCTTTGCATTTTTTTTGCTTTCATCTTCTAGCAGTATAGATGAAAATAAAAGATTCTTATCTTTTCTAAATAATGAGTGGCAATATGGACTCTCGCAAAGTCCGGTATATGCAACTGCAATGGGGGTTAAGGGGTATGAAACTCTGTGGAGAGACGATTCACTTAAAGCCATTGAGTCAAGAAATTTACATGTTACAGATACCCTTAATAAACTTAAATCATTTAATCCAAGCAATCTCACTAAAGCCAACCAATTAAATTTACGCTTATTTACTCAACTGGCTAAAAATGATTTTGAAAGTGCTAAATACAACAGACATTTATTCCCCTTTAATCATCGTGGCGGGGTTCAGTTAGCCCATGAAGATGTTGAAAGCCTTCCTCTTAAAATACTTGAAGATTACCAATTCTGGCTTGAACGTCTCAAAAATTTAGATAAAAGAATTGAACAAACAATTTTGTTAGCAAAATTAGGTTTAACAAAAAACTATAAGGCTCCGAGAATATTAATGGAAAGGGTTCATAGACAGATTAAGATCCAAAGTAAAAATGACGTAGAAAATAATCCTTACTATCAAGTTTTTAAAGAACTACCTTCATCTATTTCTCTGAAAGATCAATTGGCCCTAAGGAAGGAAGCAAGACAAACTATACAAGAAGTAATAATTCCTTCTTATGTTTTGTTAGAAGAGTTTTTCCGAAAAGAGTACTTGCCGCAAACTAGGCTAACTGTTGGGTTATATGACTCTCCTAAAGGTAGAGAACTTTATAGATACCTGGCTAAATCCTTTACCACAACAGACTTGACTCCAGAAGAAATACACAATATTGGATTAAAAGAAGTGTCTAGAATACTTAAGGAAATGAAAAGGGTAATGAGAGAAGTAAATTTCGAGGGAACCTACAAAGAGTTTTTAAAATATTTAAGAGAAGATAAAAGATTTTATTACGATAATCCAGAAGAATTATTTGAAGGATACTTAGCTGTTTCAAAAAGAATAGACCCTGAATTAGTATCATTGTTTGGAAAGTTACCTAGAACACCTTACGGATTAAGACCTATTCCAATTGAGTCTGCCCCAGATACAACTACTGCTTATTACATGCCGCCAGCTCCAGGTGGCTTAAGGCCTGGATATTATTATGTAAATCTTTATAAACCTGAAACAAGGCCTAAATTTGAGATGGAGGTATTGTCTGTTCATGAGGCAGTTCCAGGTCACCATCTACAAATTTCTCTTGCACTTGAAAAAGAAGATATGCCAATGTTCAGAAGGGTAAGTCCATACACTGCGTTTGTAGAAGGATGGGGCTTATACAGTGAAAGTTTGGGTTATGAATTAGGCCTTTATAAAGACCCTTATTCAAAGTTTGGTCAATTGACCTATGACATGTGGAGAGCAGTTCGTTTAGTAGTAGATACTGGTATGCATTATTTTGAATGGGAACGCCAAGAGGCCATAGACTATTTTCTTGAAAATGCAGGCAAGTCTGAATTGGATATCATTAATGAAATAGACAGGTACATCGTCATGCCAGGACAAGCTCTTGCTTATAAGATTGGACAGATGAAATTTATAGCCCTAAAAAGGAAAGCACAAGAGGAACTGGCCCATGAATTTGATGTAAGAAAATTTCATGATGTAGTCTTGGGAGAAGGAGCTCTTCCTCTAAATGAATTAGATGCTTTAGTTGAAGACTATATAAAATTAGAGAGAGAAAAAAATTAAGGACAGATCCAACCTTGCCATAATGAGTGGAGTGGCTTTGCTTGTTATAGGTAATTCGCCTGCAACCCTCTTACCCTTTATTGTAGGAACTCTTGAAGATGGCTTTAATTTGAACAAACAGGCTACAGGTTCGGTTGTTTCAACAGAGTTAATTGCTATGTCTCTAAGTGCCATTTTTTTTGGTTCATTAGTAAATAAAATTAACATTCGTATCTCTTCCATTATTGGTTCTATGGCAGTTATTTCAGGTTATTTTATTTGTGCTTTCATAAACGAGATTGAAATACTTAGATTAATCAGAGCAGTTTCTGGTGTTGGTAGCGGACTTCTCATAACAACAGGACATAGAGTTTTATCGGCTTCAGAAAATCCTGAAAGATCTTATGCGGCCTTTATGTTCTTGGTCAGTATTACAGGAGCTTGTTTCCTGTTTTTAGCTGGAATGGTGGCAGAAGAGGGAGGGTATAGTTTGCTATTTACAACCTTTGGCTTTACTTTTTTAATAATCTTTCCTTTAACATTATTTGCTAAAACAAAATTAGAAAATGATACCAATCAACAACTTAAAAAGAGTAATTCAAGTAAAAACAAGCTGTTCTTATTAATCATTCTAGGTGTGATTTTCTTTGCTATCCCCTCAGGTGGAATGTGGGCTTTTGTAGAAAGACTGGGTGTTGAAATTGGAATTTCACAATATGAAATAGGAAAAGTTATTGCTTATTCTTTATTGGTAGGAGTGTTAGCTCCTGTCTTAGTTTGGTTTTTAGGTGATCGCTTTGGTAGAAAAAGACCGATTATTATTTGTTTAATAATAATCATTATTAGCCTAATTTATATGTTAAAAAGCATGAACTTTAGTTCTTACTTGGTAGGTAATATTACATGGAACTTTGCTTACATGATTACGGTCATATTAGTTTTAGCTGCAGCAGCTCGTTTAAGTCCTGATGGAAAACTAGCTTCTTGGTTAAATGCCTCTACTTTGCTGTCTCAAGCTTTAGCACCAATTTTCTTTGGTTTGATATTAACCAATCACTCTTTCCCTGATTTATTACCTTATTTAATGGCTTCAACATGCCTGTCATTATTTTGTATCTTTTTAACTAAAAATCAGTTGGATAAGTAGTTGTTAGCTATTTATTAGAAAATTGAATGACTATAATAAACTTATGAAACAAGAAAATACCCTTAACTTAGATAATTTTTGGATACCTTTTACGGGTAATAAGGCGTTTAAAGCTGAACCTAGACTGCTTGTTGAAGCTGATGGCATGTATTACACATCAGATGACGATAAAAAAATTCTTGATGGCATAGCTGGAATGTGGTGTTGTAATGCCGGTCATTGTCATCCTCACATTGTTAAGGCAGTGCAAGATCAAATTGCCACTATGGATTATGCTACGGCTTTTAATATGTCTCATCCAAAGGCTTTTGAATTAGCAGAAAAAATTTCACAATTAACACCAGAAGGTCTGGACAGGATATTTTTTGGTAATTCAGGATCTGAAGCTGTAGACACTGCTTTGAAAGTTGCAGTTGCTTATCATGTGAGTCGAGGAGAAGGTCAGAGGAGTAGGTTCATCAGTAGAGAGAAGGGATATCACGGTGTTAATGTAGGTGGAACCTCAGTAGGAGGCATTCCTACTAACAGAAAATCTTTTGGTGCACTGCTATCGGGTACTGATCACCTACCGCATACATGGGATCCAAAGGAAATGTCGTTCTCTAAAGGACAACCAACTTGGGGTCTACATTTAGCTGAAGAATTAGAATCTATACTAACCCTACAAGATGCATCAACGATAGCAGGGGTCATTATTGAACCAGTAATTGGCTCGGGTGGTGTCATAGTTCCTCCAGAAGGGTACTTAGAACGCATAAGAGAAATATGTAACAAACATGGTATTTTGCTTATCTTTGATGAAGTTATAACTGGTTTTGGTAGATTGGGTAACTCTTTCGCTGCAAATAGATTTAATGTTTGTCCAGATATTATAACTATGGCTAAGGGCTTAACTGGTGCGGCAATACCTATGAGTGCCACAGCTTTTAAAACTGAAATTTATGATGAAATTGTAAATAGTTCTGATTCTGTAATAGAACTTTTCCACGGATATACTTATTCAGGTCATCCAGTGGCTGCTGCTGCTGGACTGGCAACTCTAGAGGTTTATGAGAATGAAAATCTATTCGATCGCGCACTAACAATGGAGCCAATATTTGAAGAAAATTTACACAGCTTAAACGGTGAAAAATTTATTATAGATATTAGGAATTTAGGTCTTATGGGGGCAATTCACTTTGGATCAGAAGATAATAGATCTGCCGTTGAAGTTGCATCTAAGGTATTTAAATACTGTTATGAAAATGACGTTTTAGTTAGGTTCTCAGGAGAATTTATAGTTCTTTGTCCTGCACTGATCGTAGAAGAAGAACAGATAAAATTAATAATTGAAACAATAAGACAGGGCATCCATAGCTTAAACTAACCAAACATGTCAATTTCAGTAGATTGGTTTGAAGAAACTATAAAAGAGGCACCTGAATCTAAATCTGTCGACTTAGATGGTATAAGAATTCACTACCTAGTGTGGGGAGATACAAGCAAGCCAGGTCTATTCTTAATACATGGTTACAGCGCTCATGCACATTGGTGGGACTTTATATCTCCAAGCTTTTTAGAAGATTATTGTGTTGTGGCAATAGATTTGTCAGGTATGGGTGATAGCGATCACCGTCAAATATACTCACAAACATTATATGCAGAAGAAATAAGAGCGGTTTGTAACGACATGAGTTGGAATTCAGCAGATTTTTTGGCGCACAGTATGGCAGGTCCAATTTCAGTTAAAACAGCTTCAATGTACCCTGATTTATTTAAATCGTTATTTCTTTTGGATTCAATAATTGTCGTACCTCCAGACAAAGCCAGATCTTTTTCAGGAAGAGGGTCTATGGTCAGAAGTGACTTTGTCTATGATGACCTAGAATCTGCCGTTGAAAGCTTTCGATTAATACCTCCACAACCTTGTAATAATGATTACCTGTTAAAGCATATAGCTATTAATTCTTTTAAACAGACTGAACAAGGATGGGTATTGAAATCTGATGGAATGATTATGAGGACTTATACATACGAAGATCTAACAGATATTTTTATGAGCCTTAAATGTCCTATTTATTTAGTATATGGTTTAATGAGCCAGATTTTTTCTCAAGAGATTTTAGAATACACAACATATGTAGGGAATTTAGCTGAAGAGTCTGTTGTAGGTATTCCCGGAGCTATGCACCATTTATTTATAGACGAACCAATAATCTTTGTTGAAGAAGTGAAGAAACTTTTAAAAAAATAGGAGTTATTAGATGAGTAAGGGACCGGCCAAAACAATAGAGGATATTACTGAAGGTTTTGCAAAACATCAGTACATTTGTAGCGAACAAATATCAACTGCAGTGTATTTAGCAAATGAATTAGAAAAACCTATTCTAATAGAAGGGCCACCAGGTGTAGGTAAAACAGAACTGGCGAATACAGCAGCTCTTTACTACGAAAAAGAACTTTTAAGGCTTCAATGTTATGAAGGCCTGGATGAAACTAAAGCTCTCTATGAGTGGAGGTATGGGAAGCAACTACTTTACACCCAAATCTTGAAAGAACAAATGGCAGAAGTTCTTGAAGGGGCTAAAGGTCTTAGGGAGTCTCTAGAAAGGTTATCAAAGTTTGAAGATATTTTCTTTTCGGAGCAATTTCTTGAATCCAGACCATTATTGCAATCTTTAACTTCTAGTGAAGGAAATGTTCTATTGATAGATGAAGTAGATAAAGCCGATGAAGAATTTGAAGCACTTTTACTGGAAATACTTTCTGAATTTCAAGTCTCAATTCCAGAATTAGGAGTTAGGAAAGCTGTAGTAAAGCCTTTAGTGATGTTGACGAGTAATAACAGTAGAGAAATTGGAGATGCTCTTAAAAGAAGGTGTTTGCACTTATACATACCTTTTCCTGATGCAAAATTGGAAAGAGAGATAATCAGAGCCAGAGTGCCTGAAATAAGTAAAAAACTACAGGTTCAGTTAGTAGATTTTGTACAAGGACTAAGAGAATTGGACTTAAAAAAACTTCCGGCAATAAGTGAAACTATTGACTGGGCAAGGACACTCATAATTCTTAATGCTGACGAGTTAAATCAAGACCTAGCTAGGAGCACTTTGAATGTTCTTTTAAAACATCAACAAGATATTGAAGTAGTACAAAAAGAAGTTCCTCGTTTAGTGATGGCTTCCGATGGCTAGGGGCTTATGGAGCGCGTCTTAACCGATTTTGTTAAAGCTCTCAGAAATGTAAATATTAGAGTTTCACCTGCTGAAACTTTAGATGCTACGGAAGTTTTAGAAAAAGTAGGTTTCAAAAATAGAGAATTATTAAAAAATACTCTTTCCTTAACTCTTTCTAAGACTACTGAAGAAAAAGAAAAGTTTGATACCTGTTTCAATGATTTTTTCAGAGAGAAATTATCTTCTGAAGAAGCTGCAATTAGTGAGTTACCTAGCATTTCTTCTGAACAACATGCGAATTCAGAACTAGCTAATCAACTTCTTGAAGACAGTTATTCTGATGTGCAATTATCTATTTCAAAAGCTGGAGAAGAAGCAGAAATTAGAGAAATAAAATACTTTACGCAAAGATCAGTATTCTCTAGAAGAATACTAGATATCATGGGGGTGGGTAATCTCGAGGAAGAACTTGCTGTATTAGGAAAAATAAATAGAGATGGAATGCCTTCAGATCTTGAGCAACTATTAAGAAATGAACTTACGCATCTTAGAGAAAGAGTATCGGATTATGTACAACAGCAGTTTTTGTTGCATGGAGATGTAACCGGTGAACAATTAAGAGAACAGGTATTTAAATCCATGAATATGGGTCAAATTGATCGATCTTACCTGCATGAAGTTCATTCATTAGTAAGAAAAATGGCTAAAAAACTTGCCAACATGCACTCAAGAAGAAAAAAGAATTTTCGGAGAGGGAAGTTAGACATTAGAAAGACAATCCAGGATAACTGGGTCAACCAAGGCATCTTATTTAAACTGAGATGGTCCTATAAAAAAGTAGATAGGCCAAAGATATTAGTTATTTGTGATGTAAGTGGTTCTGTGGGAGCTTACGCTCGTTTTATGCTTATGTTCCTGTTTAGCTTAACTGAGGTAGTATCAAAAATTAGGGCTTTTGTTTTCTCATCCCATCTTGGTGAAGTTACTGATGAGTTTAAAAGCAGTAACATAGAACACTCTATTGAGTCAGCACTTTCTAAGTACGGAGGAGGGTCTACAGATTATGCTCATGCTTTTTCTGATTTTGTCAGTCTCTGCATAAATGAAATAGACAAAAAAACTACCGTTGTAATATTAGGAGACGCTAGAAATAACTTTGGCCCGGAAAAGGCTGAACTTTTAAAGTCTGTTTATGAACGATCTAAGCAAGTGTTCTGGTTAAATCCAGAAGGTAAATACCGATGGAATACTGGAGATTCTGTTATGAATACGTATTCAGCATATTGTACAAAGGTCTTTGAGTGTAGCACTTTAGAACAGTTAGAAAGGGTCATATCTGCACTTTTAAGGACTGCGATTTAATTTCTTCACAGCCCACTCTCTTGTTAAACTAGGCCTCAACAGGAGAAGTACATGCGTAAACTTAATTTATTATTCTTAGTATTATTTTTACTTACAGGCCTATCTACACTATCAGCACACAATCTAGAAGAATCTATTGCAAGCAGTGATCGAACACCAGCTTTTGCTACTAGAGATGTTTACAGACACCCATATGAAACACTGAGTTTTTTTGGTATAGAACCGGATATGACCGTAGTTGAATTAAACCCTGGGGGAGGGTGGTACACAGAGATATTAGCAAATTATATTCACTATCCCGGCACTCTTATAGCGGCTCAGGGTAGTTATTATCTCGAAGGATTTAAAAAGAAAATGAATAGTAGCTCCATGTATGGGAGAGTGGAACTAGTTAATTTAAATTCTACATTAGCAGAACCTAATAGTGTTGATTTCGTAGTTACTTTCAGAAACTTACACAATTGGTTAGGAGCTGACATGGATTCTATTTTTAAAAATTCTTTTAAGGCTCTTAAACCAGGAGGAAGTTTTGGTGTTGTCGAGCACAGAGCCAAACCCGGTACCGATTTTGAAACAATGAAAAGTAGCGGGTATGTAACAGAAGAACACGCTATAGAAGTAGCTCTTAAGCAAGGATTTGAGTTAGTAGCAAAATCAGAAATTAACGCTAACCCTAAGGATACAAAAGATCATCCTAAGGGAGTTTGGACACTACCTCCTCGTTTAAGGTTAGATGATGTAGATAGAGTTAAATATGAAGCCATAGGAGAAAGCGATAGGATGACCCTTTTATTTAGAAAACCATAGATAAAAAAATTTTATGGCAGACAAAATTGAACATAAGGAATCATTAAATCCTGTAGCTGATCGTGTAGAAAAAAGAACTAAAGAAATTTCTATAAAATCAGAAAAAATAGTCAATGACGGTCTAGATTTATTAAAAGATTTCATGTTTAAATTACTTGAAGTAAGACCACGAGAATACAGGCCGCGTGATTACAAACCACGTGATTTTAGTCAGAAAGACAGAGGAGATGAAAAATAGTCATCTCCATCCATCTAGTAGAAATTTATCCTAAAAGGTTACTTTTGGAAGTAAGTTTTATTTTTCTAGGTTTCTTTTCATCAGGGATAACTCTTTCTATCCCTACATAGAGCATTCCGTTTGATAAGGCTGCTCCTTTTATGACCATATCGTCAGAAAGAATAAACTTCTTTATGAAATCTCTAGCTGCTAAACCTTGATGAAGAAGCCCTTCACCAGCTTCTTTTGGTCTATTGCCTTTGATTATTAGAGTTTCTTCAACTAACTCAATATCCATATCTTTTTCTTCAAAACCAGCAACAGCTAGTTCAATAGTATATTGATCTTCAGATAGTTTTCTTATGTTGTAAGGTGGATAGTTAGTTTCATTAGCTCTGGAACTAGCTAGTAGTGCCAAAGAATCAAAAGTTCTATCAAACCCAACAGCAAATGGAGAAATATCTCTCCAGATCGAATCAAAAGTTGTATTTAACATTTTTTACTCCTTATTTAAGCAAGTTATTATTTAATTTACGTAGGCCCCTAAGGCACCTACACTATATATATTGAGGTTTTAAAAAATTTATCAAGGGAGTAATTATGAAGGATTTATTTTCTATTAAGGACAAAGTGGCTCTTGTTACAGGAGGTTCTAGAGGGATAGGAGAAATGATAGCAGCAGGGTTCTTAGCCAGTGGTGCTAAGGTTTACATTAGTTCTAGAAAAGCAGAAGTTTGTGATGCCACTGCTGATAGACTTTCAAATGAGTACAGTGGTGAATGTATTTCTTTACCCTCAGACCTATCAAACTTAGATGGGATAGAATCTTTGGTAACAGAATTAAGTAACAAGGAATCTCATTTAGATATATTAATAAATAATGCGGGAGCAGCTTGGGGAGCTCCATTGGATGAGTATCCTGAAAAAGGTTGGGATAAAGTAATGGATATAAATGTAAAAGGAGTTTTCTTTTTAACACAGAAACTACTGCCTTTGCTCAGAGAAGGAGCTAACAATAGCCCTTCTAGAGTAGTAAATATAGGTTCCGTTGATGGATTGACTGCTGGAGCTTTTGAAAATTATGCTTACGGACCCTCAAAGGCTGCTTTACACCACTTGACTAGAATATTAGCTGCCAACTTAATCAAAGAAAAAATTATTGTAAATGCTATCGCACCAGGTCCATTTCCAACATGGATGCTGAGTACAGGTGTGGGTTTTGGAGGCGAAACAGATGTTGATTGGACTGTAGTGGGTGAAGGAAATCCAAGTGGAAGAGTTGGGGATATGGAAGATATTGCCGGCTTAGCCATATTTTTATGCTCAAGAGCTAGCGAATATACAGTGGGTCAAACCATAGCCTGTGATGGTGGTTCCGTAGCCAGTAAATAGAATAGTTACTGTGGCTAAAAAAAAGATAATTTCCCTTTTGGGAGGAACAGGAGATCTTGGAACGGGACTTGCTTCTAGACTTTTAAATTCTGGATATAAGGTAATAATAGGCTCTAGAACTTTAAAAAAAGCAAAAAGAGCTGAACAATCTTTAGGCTCAAATGTAGAAGGTATGATAAATAAAGATGCTGCTTCTCAAGGAGAGATAATAATTCTAACGGTGCCATTTGCACATCAGAGAAGTATTGTTGAGGAATGTAAATTAGAAATAAGAGGGAAGTTATTTATAGATACAACTGTTCCTTTAATACCTCCTAAAGTAGCCACAGTTCAATTACCTGAAGCAGGGTCAGCAGCTCAAATATCTCAAAATATTTTAGGTGAAGAAGTAAAGGTTGTATCAGCATTTCAAAATATCTCAGCTGAACTGTTACAAAGTGATCATAAAATTGATTGTGATGTTTTAGTTTGTGGAAATAAAAAAGAATCAAGGGAAGAGGCTATAGATTTAATTAATTCTATTGGAATGAAGGGTTGGCATGCTGGTATGTTAGCTAATTCAGCAGCAGTGGAAGCCATGACTTCTGTTTTAATAAGCATTAATAAGCATCACTCTATCTCCCATTCAGGAATTAAAGTTACAGGATTGAAAGATTAAAGATTGAAGAAACTAGAACTAATTGCTCTTGAAGGTATCCCTTTAATTGAAGAGGGAGATGATTTAGTCGAAATTATTCTTTCTGCCATAAAAAGAAACAAAATTTCTTTAAGTAACGGAGATGTCTTAGTTGTCGCTCAAAAAATAATTTCTAAATCAGAAGGTAGATATGCGTCTTTAAATGATGTTAAGCCTTCTCAACAAGCTATTGATCTTTCTATAGAAACAGATAAAGACCCTAAGCTAGTCCAGTTAATTTTAAATGAATCGAAAGAAGTGGTTAGATATAGAAAAGGGGTGATAGTAGTAGAGAGCATACTTGGCTTAATTCATGCTAATGCAGGTATAGATAGATCAAATATAAAATCAGACTCCAATAATCCAAGGGTTTTGTTGCTTCCTGAAGATCCAGATAAAAGTGCTACAGAGTTAAGAGAAGGGATACTAAAGCAAACAAACAAGAAGATAGGAATTATTATCAATGATAGTTCTGGAAGGGCTTGGAGAAATGGAATTGTAGGCATTGCGATTGGTTCAAGTGGTGCTGAGGTTCTGTCTGATTTAAAAGGCAATCTTGATTTATTTGGAAATACCTTAGAGGTAACTGAGGTTGGAAAGGCAGACGAAGTAGCTTCAGCGGCTTCTTTATTAATGGGCCAAGGAAAGGAAGCACTACCTGTAGTAGTTATAAAGGGATTGACTGAATCAGAGGACCTAAATGGTGCCAAGGCATTAATAAGAAAATCCTCTGAAGATCTTTTTAGATAAGTTATGAAAGGCAAAGTATTAGCATTATGCGGTGGAGTTGGAGGTGCAAAATTAGCGTATGGGTTGTCTAAGATCGTGCCGCCTAAAGACATAGTTTTTCTTGTTAACACGGGTGACGACTTCATTCATTTTGATTTAAATATTTCTCCTGATTTAGATACTGTCATGTATACGTTAGCTGAATTAAATGATCCCAAAAAAGGATGGGGATTAAGAGATGAAACCTGGAATAACTTAGAAAGTTTAAAAGAATATGGAGTCGATACTTGGTTTCAATTAGGAGATAAAGATTTAGCAACCCACATCAGAAGGACACAGTTATTAAAAGATGGCATGAAATTGTCCGATATAACAAGAAGTCTTTCTCAATCTTTAGGGGTGCAACATATTATTCTTCCAATGTCTGAAAATCCTGTTCAAACCATTGTAAAAACAGATCAAGGAGAGTTATGTTTCCAAGAATACTTTGTAAAATATCAATGTGAACCTAAGGTAGAACAAATTAAGTATGTTGGCAATGAAACAGCTGAAACACCAATCTATCTTAAAGAACTCATAAACAAGAATAAATTGTCGGGAGTTATTATTTGTCCATCTAATCCATATTTGAGCGTTGACCCTATACTTTCTATAAAAGAAATAAAAACTTTTTTATTAGAAACTGATATACCAATTCTTGCTGTATCTCCAATAATAGATAATGATTCAATCAAAGGACCAACTTCTAAAATTATGAGGGAGATGGATATTGATCCATCAGTAGAGTCAATAGCACAACACTATTCAGGGTTAATAGATGTATTAGTAATAGATCATAAAGATACAAATTGCCAACCAATAACAGACTCAATGACCTACGTAGCTGACTCTATTTATATGAGTAATTCAGAAGAGAAAATATCTCTTGCCAATAACTGTATTGAGCAGATAAAAAAATTGGCTTAATTACTATGATTTGGGCAATTACTCCTATCAAGTCCTTTAAGAGACCAAAAAGTAGACTCTCTGATGTTCTAAATCTAGAAGAGCGCAGAGTTTTAGTGAAGTACATGCTAAAAAAAATTCTTTTAAGCCAAAAAAAAAGCAAACTATTTAAAGAATCTATAGTGGTTACAGAAGATAAAGATGTTGTTAATTTTGTAAGAAAATTGGGATTTAAAGCTCTTTTACAAAAAAAACCAGGTCTCAATCAAGGCATTAGCGAAGCTACATTGAAGGCAAAAAATTCTGGAGCTAAAAGTATATTAATATTGCATGGAGACATACCTAGAACTAGTGCCTCTATTTTGAAATCAATCACCAATGAACATAGAAAACTAATCAAAAAATTTAAGAAAGGAATAACTATTTCTCCTGATTCTTTGGGAGAAGGGACCAATTGCATGATATGTACTCCACCTGACGCCATAAAATTTAAATATGGACCAGGCAGTTGTTTAGCCCACATGGAATTAGCACAACGCGATAGCTTACAGGTAAGGCTTTATCGTTCTAAAAAATTAGGATTTGATATTGATAGGGATTTTGATTTAACTAAATTAATTAAGGAAAGTGGTTACACTAAGGCCTTAGACTATATAGAATCTATAAAAAACGATGGGACATAAATTCGATTCAGGCGATCAAGGAGTAATAGCCTATAAATCAACAAACCCTTTTGAATTCTTTCATATATTAAATTCCAAAGAACAAGAGGAACAAGATATGTTCGGCACTCTTATTTTTCCTGAAAAAAAGAAAAAATCTTACCCTTTGGTTATATGTATGCATGGAAGTTTAGGCTGGAGAGGGCATCATCATGAGCATTCCGTAAATTTTTTAAATAACGGCTTCGCCATTTTTAGGGTAAACAGTTTTGATGCTAGACAAGTTGTTTCAATTGTTGAAGATCAAATGCAAGTTACTTTAGCTACTGTTCTAACTGATTGCTTTAATGCCTTAAAGATTTTATCTAAACATCCTGATATAGACGCTAATAAAATCTTTATCACAGGATGGAGCCTTGGAGGAAGCACAGCTCTTTATTCTGCTTGGGAACCGTTAGCTGAAAAACTTGCTCCTGAGGGAGAGAGATTTGCAGGACATATTGCCTTTTATCCAGGTGCGTTTATGTGGCCTGAGGAGATGAGATGGAGTAAATCACCAATTTTAAACCTTATTGGTGAGGATGATGATTACACTCCTTCCATTTTAATAGAAAAATTATCCCCAGCTATAAATGAAAATGGAGGTAATAGTAAGATAATTTCTTACGAAGGTAGTAATCACTCTTTTGATGCTATAGACCCTGTAATGTTTATACCCAATGCCATAGCAGTTGGACGTAGGCACACTGTTGTAGGCAAAGACGGTTCGCATTACCACGAAGACAAGGAAGGCAACAAAACCTTTATGAATGAGCCTTCCGAAAGGGCTCAATTATTTAAAGATAGAGCCAAAATAGGAGCTCACTTAGGCGGGAACTGGAAAGCCAGGAGAGCCTCCATGAAAGATTCCGTTAATTTTCTATTAGAGAACATTAAATAGTTGAAACAAAAAGAATTACTAGCTTTGGCTAGAAATACAAATACTTCTGATTTAATTAGAGAAGCTTCGATTATTAGAGACAAAGGCCATGGATCTTTAGTCACCTACTCCCCTAAAGTTTTTATTCCCCTAACTCACCTATGCAGAGACGTTTGTCATTATTGTACTTTTGCAAAGACTCCAAAAAGAATTACTTCACCTTATATGTCAGTTGAAGAAGTAGTCAACTCAGCTAAGAGAGCAGAAGCACTAGGGTGCAAAGAAGCTCTTTTTACTTTAGGTGAACGACCTGAATTAAGATATTCAGCAGCTAGAAAAGCGCTTTCTAATATGGGATATAAAACTACTTTAGAGTATTTAAAGGTTGCTTCTCAAGCTGTGATAGACAACACAGAAATTCTCCCTCACTTAAATCCAGGGTGCATGAGCTTAAAAGAAATTTTAGAACTCAGACCCGTCAGTGCTTCAATGGGCATGATGCTAGAGAGTTCTTCTAAGAGGTTATGCGAAAAGGGAGGACCTCATTACGGTTCTCCTGATAAAGAACCTAAAAAGAGATTGGCTACATTGGATTCTGCAGGTCAAGCCAAAGTACCTTTTACTACAGGAATATTAATTGGTATAGGTGAAACCAGGCAGGAGAGAGTTGAGTCCCTAATTGATATAAGAAGAAGTCATGATAAATATGGGCATATTCAAGAAGTGATTATTCAGAATTTTAAACCCAAACAAGACACTAAAATGGCTAATCATGAAGAACCTCTAACTGAAGATCTTTTATGGACTATTGCAGTTGCAAGAATAATTTTTGGTTCTTCAATGTCTATTCAGGCTCCTCCAAATCTAAGTCCTGATAAATTAAATTTTCTGATAGAAGCTGGTATTAATGACTGGGGAGGTGTGTCACCTATAACACCTGATTTTGTTAATCCTGAAGCGCCTTGGCCACATTTAGATGATTTAGAAAAACAAACTCTGCTTTCAGGGAAGAACCTTGCTCCTAGGTTAACTATCTATCCTTGGTATATAGATAATCTCAGAGATTGGGTTGACGATAAGCTTAACCCAAGAATTTTAAAACTATCAGATTCTGTAGGCCTGGCAAGAGATACAGAATGGACTACGGGTAAAAATAATCCTGGTTTTAAAACAAAACCAAAATCAGTTATCCCGTTAAGACATTCTTCAAAACTAAAAGAACACGTTGATTTAGCTTTAAAAGGGAAGAACTTGAAAGTTGATCAAATAGTGGATCTATTCGAAGCCCGAGGACCCGATTTTACTTATGTTAAGAAAGCTGCAGATGAGTTAAGGCAAGACCTGTCAGGAAACCAGATCTCTTTTGTGGTGAATAGGAATATTAACTATACAAATATTTGTTACTACCACTGTACGTTTTGTGCTTTCTCAAAAGGAAAGACATCTGAAGGACTCAGAGGTAAACCTTATGACATTTCTTTAGAAGAAATAGTCAGAAGATCAAAAGAAGCCTATGAAAGAGGTGCAACAGAAGTATGTCTTCAGGGGGGAATACACCCTAGCTATGATGGAAACACTTATAAATCAATCATTAGTTCAATCAAAGAAGCTGAACCTGATCTACATATACATGCTTTTTCTCCTTTAGAGATTTGGCAAGGGGCAAACACCTTAAAAAAAGAACTCAGAGAATATTTAGGTGAATTGAATGAATTAGGATTAAGTACCTTGCCAGGGACGGCAGCTGAAATACTAGATGATGAAGTAAGAAATATAATTTGTCCTGACAAAATTAATACTTCTGAATGGTTAGAAGTAATGAAAACTGCCCACGAACTTGGAATGCGAACTACGGCTACAATAATGTTTGGCCATGTAGATAAACCGATTCATTGGGCTAAGCACTTGCTTAATATTTTAAATCTACAGAAAGAAACGGGAGGGTTTACTGAATTTGTTCCATTACCTTTTGTTCCAATGGAAGCTCCAATGTATATAAGAGGTCAGTCGCGTTATGGACCTACATTAAGAGAATCTATCCTTATGCACAGTGTTTCAAGATTAGTATTTAATTCATACATTCCGAATATTCAAACTTCTTGGGTAAAGATGGGTAGAAAAGGGATAGAAGAGTGCTTAAATGCAGGAGCTAATGATTTAGGCGGTACTTTAATGAATGAATCCATTACCAAGGCAGCTGGCGCTGAACATGGACAAGAATTTCCAGTTCAAGAAATTAAAAACTTCATTCAAAACTTAAAAAGAATTCCTAAACAAAGAAGTACTCTTTATGGAGAGGTGGGTGAAGAGACAAAGAAGAGAAGCATTGATCCGATCCCTTTAACACCTATTACCAATAACTTAGAAGATAGAAGGCAACAGGTTATTGTTAGCTCACAATGAATAAAGCTTTAATTAAAAAAGGAGAAAGAAATGGTTAGTGGATACTGTGATGAAAAATTTACTGAGGCAAAAGAAGTTTTTAGTAAAAGTATTACTTCAGGATTCGAATTAGGAGCTGCTATTACTATGGAGATTGAAGGTGAAACAGTTTTAGATTTATGGGGAGGAGTAGATAACCCTTCTAAAGGGACTCAGTGGCAGGAAGATACAATTGTGAATGTTTTCTCTTCTACAAAAGGCATTGCTGCAATTT
>Ga0207990_1000088_pt1 | contig 51588 bp, 43 predicted proteins | sample ETNtaG_8_FD_185780 | JGI IMG/M metagenome (GOLD analysis project Ga0207990, IMG submission 185780) | Marine microbial and viral communities from oxygen minimum zone, Eastern Pacific Ocean - ETNP201406SV75 (SPAdes) (version 2) | ecosystem: Environmental > Aquatic > Marine > Oceanic ...
TTATGTTGAGCAGGGTCGACTTGCCACAACCCGACGGCCCCATCATGGCTACGAGTTCTCCGGGCCGGATTTCGAGGTCTATCCCCGTGAGGACCTCTAACCTTCGACGGCCGGAACCGAAACCCTTGCGCAAGTCGGAGACTTGAAGCACATATCTGCCAGTTGCAAACGCCGTTTAAGCGATTTTGTATTGAGATGCGGAACTGTTCAACGGCACGCTGTTTCATATGCTCTCGACAGAGCCTCGCCCTGCGCTTCTGGGCTCAATGAATCTCTCACGTAATCGATAAGAGAGTCATCTGGGTTTCGGGGGACTCCGCCTGCTCGCTTCCAAGCCGCGTGCACCTTCACAACCTCGTCCACCCATGCCATGACATCGGTCGCTGGCAGAAGGCACCGCTCCGGTATTACCTCGTTGTGCGCGGGAAGATTGGCTGCGATGACAGGGCATCCGGCGGCCATAGCCTCTGCCGGAGGGTAGCCGAATCCCTCGGAGATGCTCGGGAACAGCAGGGCCTCTGCATGCTGCAAGGCAGCCACGAGTTGTTCGTCAGACAACTCCACCTCGCTGCCGATGTGCAGCATGTGAATGTCCTGCGCCACCTCCTCGGGCAGGCTGGTGATGACGTCGCGCACGAAGTCGAGTCGCTTGCGCGGCTCGTCACTCCCGACGGTAACCAGCAGGCACTTCGAGTCGTCGTCGTGCTCGGCGAGCAGGTCGCGTGAGCGCGGGTTCCCCTCCGGGTCCCAGTAGTCGAGGTCGATCTGGTGGCGAACGAGCGCAGTGGGCTTTCCGGGGAACATGCGCTCGACGTCCCTCTTCGTCATCTCCGAGATGCATATCAGGAGGTCCGCCCGCTCTAGTCCGGCCTTGAGGCGCTTGAGGTCGCGACGGCGGAACAGGCCTGGCCTCTGATTGCCCACCGGGACCCTGATGTCGCCGGCCTTGATCTCGCGAGGCCTGAGGTGGAAGAGATCGTGGACGGTGACCACCACGGGCACCTCGCAATCCTCGGGAACTAGGTGGGCCTGCTCCTGGTCGGTGATGTGCAGGAGGTCGGCTTCAGAGCCTTCCATAGCGGCGGAGACGAAATCTGGGTGCTTGCGCCATCTGGTCAGCAGCCTGCTGGGTGCGAAATGCAAGATGCTGTGCTCAAGAGTAGTGACCTTCGACCAGCCGGGCACAAGTGCACTCTGGAGCAGTGACTCGATTGCGTGGTGTGCGCGCCCCAAGCCCGTGCTCGATGGAAGGGCGGCTCCACGAGCCAGCACAACCCGCTTGACCATGTGGCCACCAAGGCGTATCGGACTTAAACGAGGGCGGGTGATGGGTCAGATATGACGAGTAATGGCGAGCGGGGTCGTGCGGCGACCGGACTCGTCGTGGCGAAGGGTAGTTTCGCGGCGATGGGAGGTGCTGAGCGCGACTTGATGCGCAACCTGCCCGCGCTCGCTCGGAGATTCGCAGTGAGCGTCGCCACGCTCCATCCGGTACCCGAACTGGAGGCTCTTTGCTCGGAGCTCGGAATTAGTCTCATCAGCCCCGAGAAACCGTGGGAACCACCCACCGGTGCACTCTCCGCCGTTCTCGACGCGGGGATGGACAGCGCCTCGCGAGCCTGGGCGAGATGCTCTGGTTTGCACGATGCAATCTCTGACTCTGACGTCGTCCACCTCGTCAGCGGCGACGGCAGCCTAGCTCTGCTGGAGCACGTGCCCGAGTCGATGGCTGTACACCTCCACCTGCTCGAACCGCATCGGGGACTGCACGAGGACGTGCTGCATCGCAAGGTCGACGGCTCGCCGAAGCGGAACCTCGGTCTGACCAGCGCGCTACTGTCGAGGGCGAGGCGCCGTGACATCGAGTTCATTCGTGGACTCACCGACAGGCCGCGCTCTGCAATCAGCGGAAACTCGAGTTACACTGCAGGACGCATCGGCGAGGTCTACGGCGTCGAGGCCGGTGTCCTTCTCCCCAGTGTAGTCGCTGACGAGTTCCCCTCCGAGGCTGGCTCGGACGAGCCAGTTGCAGTGGGCGATATGCCAAGGCCGTACGCCGTCAGCGTGGGCCGGGCCAGTTGGGTCAAGGGAACCTGGGGGGCAGTCTCGATGTTGGCCGGCAGCGGGGTTTCTCTGGCTCACGTCGGAGGCGGGGAGGCTGACGACCTAGCCCGCCTTGCGGATCACGCCAGTTCTTGCGGGGTTGGGCTGTGGGTCGCCCCACGCCTCAGCTCTCCTGAGTTGGCATCGCTGATGCGCGGCGCCAGAGCTGTTGTGAGCATGGCTCACGGTGAGCCTTTCGGACTCACGCCGGTCGAAGCTTTCTCCGTCGGTACGCCAGCCCTCTTCGTCGACGAGGGCGGCTTCCGCGACACCGTGATCGACGGCGTGAACGGCCGCCTCCTGGAGCGAGGCGATCAAGCGGCCTGGCACTCCGCTCTCGAACAGGCCGCGGATGCACAGACCCGTGCCCGCTGGGCCGAGGCGGGCCGCTCCCGGATAGCGGAACTTGATCTCAGCCCAGAAGCCCATTGCAGCCGCCTAGCTGCGATCCTGGACTCCCTTTGAGTGCATGATTCTATGAATCATGTTGTGGAATCCTTGAAATGGAGCACATAAGACGGTATTTCATGGACGACAGTCGCAGAGAAACGACCGGAGACCGCTCAACCCAGATCGCCATGACCATGGGGCTGCTGCTTTTCGCATCAGTCATACTCGGCTCGGGAGCCCTCGGAGACGACCGTCAACTGAACGCCTCGGGCGGCGATACGGACGAGGACCGCGATGACGCGAATGACCGCGTAGACTTGGAGATGGACACAGAGCTCGACCGGAATAGAGACGACTGGGAGATGGCTAGGAACGACCGCGACTGGGAGGAAAATCGGATTGACCCCGAGGTCCAGCGGGAAATGGCATACACGTGGTGCCATGACCACGTCTTCGGGACTTTCTGGGAGAACACTGGAGACGTCCTCGAATTGGAGGACGGTTCCGGCTTCGAGATTACCATATACGACGATGAGGGCAACGAGGAGGGTTGGTTCCTCCCCCTCGATGCGATGTGGCAGATAACTTCCGGACTGGACACTCTCGTCCACTCCTGTGCCGAGATGAAGATGGAGAAGATGGATCACGGAATGGACAGGGATGACCGCCGAGGCCACGACCGCCACAGGATCGACTGCGATCGAATCAACTGGGACGAGGATGAGCCCAGGGACTCCCCCGACACAGACGAGGATGATGAGAGGGAGAGCGACGAGGTCGACCGCGAGGATGAGGACGAGGATGACAGGCGAAACCGCATCCGCCAGATGATCCGAGAGCGGTGCGCTGACCGTGGAGACTGGGACGAGGACTGGGACCGCGGAGACTGGGACGACGAAGACGAGGAAACCGATGAGGTGGACTCTGACGATGAGGACTGGGACGACGACGAAGAGAACGAGCCTCGGGACTAGTCGAGCGAGATGCGCTCGGCCTTGGGGCCGAGCCGGAACACGACGACCAGAGCGGCTATGCCGATGAGCATAAGCACGGCTGAGATCATCGGGTTCAGCACTGTCGCAGAGTCTGAAGGCAGCCATATCGGCAGGAGGTCGAACAGCGACTCGTCACGGACCAGCTTGCCACCTATCGATGAGGCCATCGTGGTCATCAGGAAGGCCATAACTGCCGTTACCCCTTGGAGCGCGCTGAGCGGGCGGACCTGCCAGACATCCGGACCGAATCGCACCCTGCCGATGACGTAAGCGGCCCAGAACCCCAGTGCTAGGCCGCTGTAGACGAACTTGTTGTACAGCAGGGCGTTAGTCACCGTGTTGTCTGCGGCGAAAGAGCCGCTGAGGATCGCGATCGGCAGGAAAGCCAGGCCGAGCGAGGCCCCGACCAAGGCTGCCTTGTCCATCGTCTCCATCATGTGCTTGGTAGCGAGCCTGCCGGCCATCCCCGGGAACAGGCTGGCCACGGTGCAGCCTATGGCGCACAGAGTGGCCAGCACCAGGGTGCCCACGACTATCCCGGCCATAGCCGCATGGAAGGTCGCTGCGCCAATCATCACTCATCGCCCCCAGGTGGATTGTTTGGGTCCGCAATCCACTCCTCCTCAACAGGGTCCCAGAGCCACCCGGGGTTCTCCTCTGACGGCACGAGCCTTGCCCAGTAGTCGTCTGCTGGCTGCGGCTCGAGACCGGGCGGCGGCGGCGGAGCATCAGCCGCCTTGACCTCCTCTGTGTGGTCTATCTCTGGCCTTCCCTCCCATGGCGAGAACCGGGTCTGCAGTGAGACTAGGAAGGAGAGTACTAGGAAGGCGAAGGCGAAAGACTGCAGGCGGGCGTCCCATATCCCCCCGTCAAAGGGCGGTGGCTCGGTCCCGACGGTCAGCCACGGCTGCACTATCGAGAACTCGCCGTTCGAGGTCGTCACCTGGTACTGCATCCTTGTGTCGCCGATGGTCGCAGGCAGCATGGCCTCCCAGACATCACCTGCTCCGCTGACCTCGGCGTCATGCGGCAACCACTCCCCCTCGAGCATCCACTGCACCGTGACCGAGGTCGCGTTCCTGGTTCGGATCTCAGTAGGCGAGTCGACGCCTGTCACTCTCATCTCAGGGGTCCAGTCAAAGGCGAATCCGGGCAGATTATCAGGTACCGGCTGGACATCCACCGTGTAACCCCTGGTGAGCGCGGAATAGGCCCATTTGTTGCTGTTCGGGTTGACCCCGTGGTGGATCTCGACGAACAGGTTCTGCAGTCCGGTCTGCTCGGGTGCCAGCATCACCCAAGTCAGGGTGACGGAGCCGCTCGGCGGCACGATGACCTCGACGTAGTTGTGAGAGCCACCGTTGGGGTCCTGCAGTATGGCCCACCCGTAGTCCTCAGGGTGGTCGCCATTGCCGTTCGAAGAGCCAAGCAGGAAGACGCCCAACAGCCTGTTTCCAGACAGGCTCATCCCGCTCGCAGTGACGTGCACGGCGGTCGCGGTGCCCGAGAACACCAATGAATCCACAGAGACCGACACAGTTCCGTCGGAGGGAGCGCTCAGAGCCGGATCGCCGTGGCACGAGCCGCCGCAGGTGAAGTCCCGGTCCGCATCGCCCTCGCCGCCGGGGTTGGCTAGGCTGGCACTGGTTGCTAGCAGTAGCGCGATGATTGCGAGGACAGCCGCGCGAGAGCGCATCATGCACCCCTCCTACGACTCTCGGACAGAGTGATTCCTATGGCCGCTGCGCCTAGCAGCAGGAGCAGCGCGGCTACCGGGATGACAAGTAGTTTGGGCGATCCGGTCGGGTCGGTATCGATCGATTCCGCCGCGGCGGTGGCATTGACGCTGACCATGTTCTCCCCCTCGACTATCCACACCACTTCGTGCCCGTCAATCACGGTGGTCACGGCATAGTACAGCATCGAAGCGACCGGGGCCGTCTCGCTCCAAGTTGTGTCGCTGGTCACTCCTACCGGCTCCATATCGAGCGGGACCGGCTCGCCCCACGCAGGGGTTGCGTCCATCGAGGTCAACCCGACCACGGTGGTGATAGGGCTGGTCGATCGGTAGACGTTGTACTCGGAGGAGGAACCGGTCCAAGAGAGGCGGACCGTGGAGCCGTCGAGGCTGGCGGACAGCGAGGAGACGATGATGACAGCCCCGAATATGACATCGTTCTCTATGGTGTCCGAACCACCCATGTCATCGATAACGGTGAGCGAGACAGTGTGCACGCCTCCCGCTAGCAGGACATCCACCGACTGCCCGGCGAGTCCGACCCCGTCAATGGTCCAGAACCAAGTGACGATCTCACCGTCGGGATCGGATGAGCCCGAAGCGTCGAAGCTCGCCATCGCACCCGGTATCGGAGGCTGTGGTGATGCCGACCAGAATGCTACAGGAGGCAGGTTGGGGATAGTGACGTTCTGCGAAGCGGAGCTGGAAAGCCCCCAAGGGTCGTTGGCGGACACCGTCACGCTCCACAGTTGGCCGGGCTCGAGCCTAGAGGCTGGTACCAGTTGTAAGCCATCAAGGTCTGGCACGTGGAACCCGTTCCTCGACCACCGGTAGTCGAACAGCACTATCTCCTCGTCTGGGTCCTCGGACGATGCCTCGACGACGAGGTCGTGCAGTGAGTCGGGCACGCCGATGCTTCCGGAGAAATCGCCACCGAGATTTATCTCGGGCGTGTCCGGAGCGGCGTTCTGTATCGCGCGCGCGTTGGTCTTCATCGAAGAGCCCAGGTCCTCGCCGTCACCGGGGACCACCTGCACGGACCAGTGCTGGTCCCTGGTCGTCTCGGAAGCAGGAATAGTGGTCAGTCCGTCGTAGTCCCGATCCCATTCTCCGTTGACCCACCAGCGGATCTCACTGTTGGACTCGGCATCGCCGTCAATGTCAGTCTGCTCCCACACAACTGAGAGGTTCGTCGAGGTGATCAGATCGCCTTCGGGAAGCATGGAGATTGATGTGACGACGGGTGGAGTGTTGAGGATGGTGACCGGGTTGGTCATTACCCATTCAGACCAGATCAGCCCGTCTGAGACCCTAGCCTGCGCCTCCCAGACTTCTCCCTTCGAGGTGGCTTCGGGAGGTACCCAGTTCATGTCGTTGTAGGCCGATATCTGAGTCCCGTCCTTGAGCCATCTGATCTCGGTGGCGTCCTTCGCGTCGCCATCCGGGTCGCTGTAGCCGACCATCACCTGCATGGCGTCAGTGGTCATCACATTGCTCGAGGGCGTGATGTAGGCAGTGGCGGACGGCTGTAGATTGGATGAGCCGATGACGATGATTCCGGTCCAGGCCGTATCGCCGTAGTCGGTGCCGTCGTGTGGCCTGACCGAGGCCTGCCACTCGTCTCCGGCGCGTATCCACAGGCTGGATACCGTGCTCGAGTCGTCCAACTCGGGAATCCTAGCCCCGTCCAGATACCATTGGGTGACCGTGTCCTGCTGAGTGTTGCCATCGAGGTCGAAATAATCGTAGTCCAGTACGAGGTCGTCCGTATCGATTGGATCGGAGGGGGAAACCTCCAGCTCTCTCGCTATCGGCGGGGTGTTGCCGATTGTCACCGGGTTGAGCATCACGGCGTCGCCGTCTTCAGTGCCGTCGGAAGGGGTGACCTCGACCTGCCACTGCTGCCCCCTTCCCAGCCAGCTGTTCGGGACATCGTGCATGTCGTTAATCGTGGCCACCTGCAGACCGTCACGCCACCACTTGATCTGAGTGCCCTGCTCCGAGTCGCCGTCGGCGTCGTGGAAGTCGTAGGCAACGGCCAGGCCGGTCGCCTTGGTCGGGCTCGTAGGGACGTAGGTGACGTTGTCGATGACAGGCGCGGTATTCACCGCAGAGTCGGCCTCGGGCAGAGTCCACGCCCCATGGCCCCATGTGTCACCCGTGTTCTGGCCGTTGCCGTTGGCGTAAAGCACGGCGACGGTGAAATCAACGTCGCCGGTGCCTGCAGCTGGGGCGACCCAGTCTGCGGTCCACGAGCGGGCGGCATCGCTGCTGTGGGTCAGCTCGCCGTTCGAGAGTTGCACGTAGGCACCCAGGTTCGTCCAACTCCCCGCGCTCACGTCGAAGTTGAATCCTCCGTCGCCGGAGACATGGGGGCCGCCGTCCCATTGCAGGGAGTAGGACGCACCCGGGGTGTAGCCACCCGCGCCGAAGGGGAGTCCGTTTATGGACGCAGAAAGACCCCCCGAATTCGAATGGCAGGTGCAGCCGCTGACCGACCTGCCGGTCATGCCCGTGGACTGGGAGTAGGCCGAATGCGAGAGCGAGACTAGGAACAACAGAACCAGCACCACTGCTACACGCCGGCGTGGGGCCATGCCCGGCACAGGTTCCGCCCGGCTGAATAAGTTCGCGGCGATGGGTCAGATGGTTTTCCGTTGCATTGATGGACGCGAGGCAGGTCGCCGGAGCATGCGCCCAGTCGAGAGCGTAGCAATCATCGGTGCGGGCAACATGGGCTCTGGGATAGCCCAGAAGAGCGCACAGGAGCAGTTCGAGGTCCAGATGGTTGACCGCGAACAGCAGTGGGTCGACCGCGGCCACGACATCATCTCCGAATTCCTGGAGGAGGCGGTCGGGAGACGTATCTTCTCGCCAGCGCAGGTCGATGGCATCAAGGGACGGATCACAGGGGTGGTCGGGACCGAGAACGTCTCTCCCGACACCGATCTGGTCATCGAAGCGGTGTTCGAGGACTTCGGCATCAAGACCGAGGTGTTCGGCATCCTCGACGAGGTGTGCGACGAGCACACCATACTAGCCAGCAACACCTCGTCCCTCTCGGTTAACGCGCTAGCCGAGGCGGTAGGCAGGCCGGATAGGTTCGTCGGGCTCCACTTCTTCTACCACCCGGCCAAGAACAGGCTCGTCGAGATCATCCCCGCGGCCTCCACGTCCGCTGAGACGCTGGCTGCAGTCGAGCAGTACTGCAAGACGATGGGCAAGGTGGTCATCATCTGCAAGGACAGACCAGGATTCGTGGTCAACCGCTTCTTCGTGCCTTGGCTCAACGAGGCCTGCAGGCTGCTGGAGGAAGGAGTGGGCTCGACCGCTCAGATAGACGCTGTCGCCTGTGAGGCGTTTCGCATCGGACTGGGGCCATTCGCGCTGATGAACCTCACAGGCTCCCCCATTGCCCTCCACGCCACCGACTACCTCGCAGAGCAACTGGACACCCCCCGCTACACCGGGACCCAGAGCCTGCGTGACCTCGTCATCGATGGCAGGACTTGGGAGATAGGTGAAGACGCCGATTGCGACAAGGGAGCTGCTGCAGTCATCCGAGAGCGCCTCCTCGGACAGGTCTTCGCGGTCGCCTCGCAGATCGTCGCAGAGGGCATCTGCTCGATGGAGGACGTCGATCGCGGGGCTAAGGTCGGGCTGCGCTGGGCACGCGGACCGTTCGAGCTGGCCAACCGCATTGGTGTGTCTGAGGCAGTCCGCATGGCCCAAGACTACGTCGACGAGGCTGGCCTCGAGTTGCCCGCTTGGTTCGCGGGCAGGGATGCGCCATTCGAATTCTCATACGTGGACGTCGGAGTTGAGGACGGCGTTGGCACGGTTCGGCTCAACAGACCCGAGGCGATGAACGCGCTGAACGTGACCCTGGTCTCACAGTTGGGCGATGCGCTGGATGAGCTCAACGCGCGAGACGATGTCGATGCCATCGTCCTAGAAGGAGCTGGCAAGGCCTTCGTCGCCGGCGCGGACGTGAAGTTCTTCGTCGACAAGATCCGCACCGACTCGTTCCAGGAGATCTACGACTTCACCGCCCACGGGCATACCGTCTTGAACAAGCTTGAGAGCAGCCCCAAGACGACTATCGCTCTGACTACCGGTCTCGCTCTCGGAGGTGGTCTCGAACTCGCCCTCGCGTGCGACTACAGGGTCGGCACCCGTCGCACCCAGTTCAGATTCCCCGAGACGAGCATAGGGATCTACCCCGGACTCGGAGGCACTCAGAGGACCCCGAGGATCTGCGGCGCGGCTGGCGCACGCTACGCAGTGCTGGCCGGGAGTTTTCTCGATGCGGGCTCGGCGGCCGCACTCGGACTGCTCACCCATCTGGTCGAGCCAGCCGATGTCCAAGCGACTGTCACCGCCATCCTCGAGCTGGGAAAGCCGGGTGACAAGTACCCCGGCAGACCTGTCGACGAAAGCCATCCCACGTCCGCCTTCGCCACCGCCTTCTACTCCGACGGCAACATGGCGACTCTGATGTCCGGAGGGGTGCCGGAGGGTTTCGATGGCGAGGACAAGATGGTCTCACGACAACTCAAGTCACTGTCGCGAGCAGCGCCCATCGCACTGAGGATGGCGAGCACGCTGCTCGATGATGCAACCACCACCGGAGACGATATCAACGCCGGTCTTGAACTTGAGCTAGAACGCCTCGCAGAGATCTTCGGAACGGCCGATGCCCTTGAGGGACTCAGCGCGCTAATCGAGGGACGTCGTCCCAGTTACACCGACGCCTGAGTCTCAGACTCGGCGCGGCGACTGTATCCAGGCCGGTGCTCGGTAGTTCGCGACCTCAGCGTAGAGCGCTGCCCTCAGACTAATCCTCGGCACCTCAACCATAGTATCGCAATCTCCTATCGACTCATCCAACCATTTCTCCAATAATACATCCATACGGTTTCCTCCTGCTACTTAGTGTAGTTTTCACACTGAGCTGAGAAACTCTGGTATTTCAACGAGCCAGTATTCACGACGACACTTAGGTGCATTTTATACACTAAATGCCGCCAGTACAACCTGTTGCGCGTGGCTCGTGTCCCTCTGAGAATCTCTGCCTCTGACCTAAAGAGGATTAAGCAAGCCATCTCTGAAGTCGAGGAAAACGGAGGCATGATCCGCCGCTCCTTCGAGTCTTACTACGACGACGATTTCGGCGTCGGCTGGGAGGTCGACGCTGCCGTCGACGCCTTCTCGATCTTCAGCTCCAAGTGGACAATCGAGATACTCGCGACACTGTACATCGCAGGCGATCGTCGCTTCAACGAGATGCGAGCCCTCCTACGCGGAATCAGCAGCAGGACCCTGTCGGACAAACTGAAGACCTGCGTGCAGAACGGACTGGTCGACAGGGTCGTCGAAGACGGTCCGCCCATACGAGTCATCTACCGCCTGACCGACCACGGGCGCGAGGCCGGCAGACTGCTGAGCCCGTTGGTCGCTTACATGAAACTGCACCAAGGGCATGTTGCCGGTCCTAAGTGAGGAGTTCACGGACCTGAGCATGGTCGATACAACCAACCGTATGCTTCAAAGGTCGTACGTCGACGAAAGGGGCCATGGCTCTGATTGAGCAATGGCGCAGTACGCGGCCTTGGTTCGTGGATGGACTCGCTGCGCTCGCGGGCGGCGCCCTGGGGTTGGGGGCCTTGTTCCCGTTCATCGCCCCTGCCGCACAGGGAACCCTGGCCGCACCTCGCGACCACGCTTGGGAGCACCCGCTCAGGAAGCGCATCCTGAATACGCTCGAGCGCTCGCCCGGAATCCACTACCGCGAACTGCAGCGTCAGCTAGATGCAGCCAACGGCACCCTACGACACCATCTCGATGTCCTGATCAAAGAACGGACGGTCACCATCATGCCGGTGAACGGACGCACCTGCTACTACGCCGGCGCGCCAGCGCAGGTCGAGATCCTAGCCGGCTCGGGAGTGACCGACCAAAGCCGGGCTGCGGAGATGCTACCAGTCGGGCTGTCGACCGTCCAGCGCAACATCGTGACCCGCCTCTCGAAAACCCCGGAACCTCCGTCGCAGGCCCAACTTGCCCGCGATCTCGGGCGCTCGCGAGCCTCGGTCCACTCGGCTATAGGGGTCCTGCGCCAACGGGGTATTCTGTGCGCAGGCAGACTAGCACTGGCGCCTCATCTGTCCGGTCTGCGGACCTCGCAGGTTGATTACCCGTGGCTCGACGTTCGCGTCGAATACGCGTGAGTCGGCACTGAGGGCTGGCTAAGCCTCTTGAGCCTCGGAATGCGCGCGTAGCGCGCATGTTCAGAATCAGACTGTCGGAATCAGCCATGCCGACAGGAAGCAAGGACCCTGATGTCCTGCTCGCCTGGCTGCTTGATTCGATGGGACTAGTGAGAAGAAAGTCCGAGGGAATGAGCATAGATGATGAGCAAGGGGCGCTGCACCGCCTGATACGCGAGACCCTGCTCAGTGAGCCCCTGAAGGGATGGGACACGAAGTCTCTGGGAGATGTCAGCGGACTCTCTCAGACCGGTATGCACCATCAGCTGGTAAAACTCAGGGAATCGGGGCTCGTGGCCGCCGAGACCGAGGGGCGCTGGCATATCCACGTCCTCCGCGGCGGCTCGATCAGCGCGGCTGTCGATCTAGTCTCGGTGCAAGCACGTGCAATACTGGACCTGCGACTCTCCGAAGTCGCTGAGAGGGTCACTGAGTCCGACGACAGGATGGTCATTCCCAGTGAGGAAAGGGGGGGCGGCTTCCAAATCGAGATTGCAGAGCCCGGTGCGACCATGGAGGGGGAGGATCGACTCGATGCGCTGATGCGCGACCTCGGGTTGAACGGAGAGAGGGGCAAGCACAATGACAGACTCGCCCGCCAACTGTTCGAGCAGATATCTTCTAGCAGGCGGGCGATGACTCTGCTCGCGCTCGCTGACAAGACCGGGGACTCGCGCTCGCGCGTGCAGCGCGCGGTCGAGCGGATGCGGGCGGCGGGAATCGCAGAGCGGGTCCCCATGCTGGATCGTATCGCGCAGGATGTCTACGCCGGTCTGATGCGCCAGCATGACGCCCGTGGTGAGGAGTGGCTGATGACCCGAGGGGGACTGGGGCGTCTGGACGAATCGGTCTCGAAATCGCTGATTGCAGGAGTCAGGAAGAAATCGCTGAACATAGAGAAGGTGCAGGACATCCTCGCGCCGGTGCCGCTCGACGCGCAGAGGGTCCTGCTCAACACACTGGGAGGCAGGATGCCATACGGAATCAGAATCTCGGGGCGAGACGGTGCTGCGGTCAAGGAGCGGGTGATGCGCCAAGCCGACAGGACTCTGCGGCGCCTGAGGACGGTGGCGCAACGCCTCGACGAGTCGTTAGCATCGTAGTCAGGCGGCGTACTGCTCCAGAATCTCCAGAGATACTATCTGCAGCGTCTCCTCATGGGTTGCCCCCAGCACTATGGGGCATGCTACGCCTGCTTCGGTCGCGTCCTGCCAGGTCTGAGCGCATACGCACCATCTGTCTCCGGGCTTCAGCCCGGGGAAGTTGAACTCCGGTACCGGAGTGATGAGGTCGTTTCCCTGTTGCCGTGCGAACTCGAGGAATTCCTCAGTGACCAAGCAGCAGACTGTGTGCAGGCCCGTGTCGTTGCGGTCGGTGTTACAGCAGCCGTCTCTGAACCAACCAGTGAGAGGGTCGGTCGAGCAGGGCTGGAGTTCCTCTCCGAGCACATTGAACGACGGGAACACGGCTCTCGCATCCGACAATCGCTGATTAACTCGCGTATCAGGCAGCCACGGAGCGTGGCTCGGCGACATCCTCGAGGAACTCGGTAACTCTCCTGCCGAGTTCGGCCTGTTCTCCTATCGAATGCAGCTCGACCCTCATCGCCGAGGCGCCGGGAAGTCCCTTGGTGAACGAGACCGCGTGCCGCTTCAGGTTCTTGTTCTCCTGCGGCGCGTAGAGTTCTCCACTGAGTCCCAGGTATCTCTTCCAGCACCACAATCGGGCTATTGCGGGGTCATCGTCACCCCAGGGAGGTGCTTGGTCCGACCATCCCAAATCTCGCTTGATCTCGTGGAAGATGGTAGGTCGGCCGATAGCACCGCGGCCGATCATCAGACCTGCGGCGCCTGTCGCATCGAGGCAGGCGGCGGCCGTAGTGGCATCAACGACGTCGCCGTTCGCGATGACTGGGATGTCGACGGCCTCGACAATCTCACGAATCTGCTGCCAATCGGCTGTACCGGAGTACCTCTGTCTCAAGGTTCGGCCGTGAACGCAGATTCGCTCGATGCCTTCCACCTCAAGCCGCTCGGCGACCTCCAATGCGGTGTTCGGGCCACCGCCGGTACCGAGCCTGACCTTGGCCGTGATCGGCACCTCTGCTACCTCGAGGCAGGCTCGGACCATCTCGACAACTCGATCGGGGTCCCTCAGAAGCGCTGCTCCGGCGTCGTTGCGGCAGACCTTGGGTGCTGGGCATCCGAAGTTGATGTCGATGATGTCGGCTCTGTCCTGCAGAAGCTCGACGGTCTGCACCATCTCCTCTGTGATACCACCGAAGATCTGCGGGATGAAGGGCTTCTCGCGTGGATCGCTCTCGACTTTCAGCCAAGAGTGCGTGTTTCGACGGGTCAGGCCGGATGCCGCGGTGAACTCGGTGACCGTCACATCCGCTCCGCACTCGCGCGCTAGAAGCCTGTAGGCGAGGTCGGTGACCCCTGCCATGGGGGCTAGGAACAGCGGGACTGGCTCACGAGTCACGAAACGGCGGTCCGGTAGCCCCTCTATGAGGGCGTCGAGGCCTCAGAAGGTGGATTCCCAGTCATTGACGTTCTGGGCGCGCTCCCAGTCGGCGTCGGAGACAGCGCCTCTGATCTTGAGCATCTCGCGCGCCAGCAGCCAGTAGACGAGCGCCAGTGAGCGTCGTCCCTTGTTGTTGGCGGGAAGAGCGAGGTCGACGTTGCGCAGTCTGTTGTTGGCGTCGCATATCCCGACCACCGGCAAGCCCGTCTTCACGGCCTCAGAGAGGGCTTGGGAATCAGCGGCCGGATCGGTGACTAGGATAACGTCGGGCTCGATGTAGGTTCGTAGCTTCGGATTGGTCAGAGTACCGGGGATGAAACGCCCGACTATGCGCATCGCACCGATGCTCTCAGCGAACTTGCGTGCTGGGCGCTGGCCGTACTGACGTGCACTGACGACGAGTATCCTCTCAGACTCGTATCGGGACAGGAATTTAGCGACCGTTCGGATACGTGCGTCGGTCTGGTGGACGTCGATGAGGTGCAGTCCGCTACTGTCCTGTCGAATGGTGTCGAGGAACTGCTTCATGTCGGCAGACTTCTGGTTGGTTCCGATGTGGACGGCGTGCAGTTCGTACACATCGAGCGGCACCAGAGGGGCTAGACTCTCATCCACAATGAATCCTCAGCGTCGCGGCGACCTGACCTTGATTCATAAGCGCTACGCATCGCCCCTCGGGGCGAATGGGCCTAATCAGAAATCGGATAGGTAGGTGCAATCCCCTCCCTCATGCACCTCCGAGAAGCGCACACAGGGTCTGGTGATCGTCAGATAGACGTCGAAATGGTCGTGAAACGAGAGTTGCTCGATGGGGGCGGTGATGCCGTAGCCGCGGGCCTCTACCTCGAAGGTCCACTTGCCCTGGAGGAAGGTACCGTTGCCCAAGGTGAATCGTTCCAGCGGGTAGTCCTGAGTCGCCCTGACCTCCCAGAACGGATCTCCGCCGGCTTCCTTCACACCGGGCTCCCATAGTCGCACCTCGACATATCGGAACTCGTTGGTCTCGTTGCCGAAGAACTCCTCAATCTGCGAGGACCAAGGGAACTGCGCACGGAAGTTGATGACCAGCTTGGTCACGCTCTCGTCGAACTGTATCAACTCCTCCTGCTCGTACGGGTCGGCGGCTTCGAGCCCGGTGGACTCGAAGGTGTGGTCCCACCCTGTGGTCTCCTCCTTCTCGATGACTATCGGCTCGTCTCGCCACGACTCCATGATCTCGCGCTGGACGGCGAGACCGAGGCAACCGCTGGTCATCGTCGAGGCGAGCAGGACGGCGAGGATGCAAATCGCGGTACTGGTACGCGTCATTGGTTGCCGGAAACGACTGGATATCTTCAATCCGCGTGTCGTTTGGCGCCTCTCGGTACTCATAGGGCACGTCAAAGCCGTTGGCTCAGTCACCCTTTCGTCGTCATTGAGGCATCCGCTACGAGGATGGCGAAGGGGATGAACCCTGCGAATCACTCTTCTTCGGCGACTTCGCGGGGCTCGTGGACTTCCCTGAACACAATCGTGCCGACACCGAGGTGTTCACGCAGGGTGGTCACGAGGCTGAACTTGGCGTAAGCCCAGTTCTGGTCATACGCGAGGTTCTCCGGAGTGGTGATGGTCAGATCATCGTCCTCGAAGGATATCTCGAAGTCGTCGCGACCGGTGTTCATGTTGAGGAGGGTCTCGACCTTCTCGGCGCGGTCCTCTACGACCTTTGTGACTCGGTAGTTGTAGCGCAGAGTCACACCGGCCAGCGGATGGTTGTAGTCGATCCTCGCGCGGCCGGCGCTGAGGAACTGCAGGACGCCCGTACGGCCGCCGATCTCTACGGGTGCGCCGATGGCAAGCATTTCCGGATCGCGGACGCTGCGCATCAGGACGTTCTGGCCGATGGTCTCGACGAGGCTCGCATCGCGCTCGCCGTAAGCCTCGGTGGCCTCGATGTCCAATGTGTAGTCGGTCTCAGCCTCGGCCTCAGCCAGATGGGCCTCGAACCCGGGGATGAGTCGCCCATCGCCGACGACGGTGACCATCGGAGAGTAGGTTCGGTTCTCGTCATGCACGTCATGCTCCTTGGCGACGTCCTCGCGAGTCGTCTCGATGAGCTTCTCAGTCTCCGCATTGAAGAGATCGTAATCGACGTGGACTATCGTTCCGTTATCCATGATTCGGGCCTCCTAGGCGACCCGGCGACCGGCTCCTCCTTTTTCATACAAACGGTATCACCATAGGTGATATTCTGCTCACTCTGCTTCTTGTGAAACGCGGTCGCTTGAGGCTAGGGCCAGAGCTCCGCCAAGCATCACCAAGACCCATCCGGCCCAGACCAGATGGCTTCCCCTCAGGCTGTGCACGGTGACCCTGACGGTCTCGACATCATCGGTCCCACCCATTATCATGGAACTCAGCAGATCGTTGGACTGGAAGATGTCCAGAATCACGATGGTGTCGCCTGTTAGACCGGTCATCCTGTCGACCTCGGACCGCGAGTTGATCGCTCCGCTCGGGGAGTTGAACCGCAGCATCCCCGGCCTAAGGGTGTCAATGAGCTCCCCGTCCCGCCTCACTTCGACTATCACCCCCACGAAGCCGTCGCCGACGCCGAAGTCGTAGGCCTCGTCGTCGGCGGAGATCAGTTCGGTGTCGACGAACACCAGCTCGTAGCCGTCGTGCTCGACCGGCTGGTCCCGCTCCAGGGTGACGAGGTGCGAAGGGTCCGAGCGGTCGACCAGTGTGGTGGTGAGGACGTGCCCGATGAGCAGGAGCAGGATCCCGAGGTGGGCGAGGTGCGAGCCGAGCAGCCTCGCGCGCGCGGCGTTGCTTCTGACTCGAACTCCTCCCTCTCTGAGTTTGGGCACCACTTTGCTGGCGGTGCGCCGTGCCTGCTGGAGAGTCGGTGGGAGGGCGAAGACGAGCCAAGTCAGCAGAAACAGCCCTACTGCGCCTCTGGTGATACCACTGGTGATGATCAGATGGGGATCGCCCGGGAGGGGGAACCGGTCGGACATGTACGCGAGGGCGATTGAGGCGAACAGGGCCGCTGCCACGAGAGCATTGGCGGAAGCGGCATCGATTGAGTGGCCCCATGCATAGAGTGTGAGGGCGATTGCCAGCAAGCCGATGAGGGGGGCCCCGTAGAGCTCGTGCGCCTCAAGACTGGAGCCGTCTATCTCCACAGTCAGCAGCAACCATGTGAGCAGTAGGAAGGCCGCGCCGCCATACCAAGGAACGGTGCGTGCAACGCGCGTGCGTGCTGAGGTGTCCTCGAGCGGTAGGAGCACGGCCACCATCTCATTCTCATCTTCGGGAGAGAGCAACCACGGAGCGAGGAACGGCACCATCCCCGTTACCGCCTGAGTGATGTCAGCGAGCCAGAACCAGGCGGAGTAGAGCATCAGCAGCACACCGAGAGCGATCCAGTGCAGAGGTGGGTTCTCACTGTCACCGTGCACCACCAGCAGAATTAACGCGAGGCCGAGAGTGAATACGGCGCTCGAGCCGATCCAGAATCCGACGGCGATGTACGCCAACACGAGGCCGGCCGCCAGCGTCGGCTTGGCCTCAAGCATCGAGGTGCGACCAGTGGCGGCTAGTGCCAGCCACTGCTGTCGGCGTAGATGAGCGTAGGCGTAGTAGCCCAGTACGATAATTGCAACGAGGTAGGAAGTCACTTCGATTCCGACGGGGGTCAACTCGGCTATGTCGAGGACCCGTAGGTACGGGTCGTCGGCCAGCGTGCCCTCGCCGTCGGCTACGAAGGCGTGGACCGATGCCCAGACGCCGTTCGCACGCGTGACGAGAGTCGCATGGAAGGCCAGTGCACCTGCCAGCAGCCCGATTGCTGGTGAAGCGGAGACCGCGCTAGAGGAATCTGGCCTCGCGCGCACGTGCACGATGAGAAGCAGCGCGAGCCAAGGCAGCAGCGAGCCGGTCTCGACCGGGTCCCAGGCCCAGTAACCTCCCCAGTCCAGTACCGTGTAGGCCCACAGGCCGCCGAGCCCTATGCCGATGCTGCCGAGAACGAAGCCGGCGCGCGCCCAGTGCAGCTGAGCGGCATGGATGGCATCGGCTGAGTCTCGCCTGAGCACGCCGGCGAGAGCCACGCTAGCGGTTGCCAGACACAGCGCGTAGTAGGAGAAGACCACTGGTGGGTGGATGACCATCAGGTCGGTCTGCAGCAGCGGGTGCAGCTCGCCCTGCCCCCCGGTCGCGGCGGCGAACGGCTCTAGCAGCCACGCCAGTACGACCAGTGCTAGCACCCAGACGTGCATGATTCTGACTTCGAGAGCCGCGGGGCCACCTTCTCGGGCCATGAACCAAGTCACCACGGCGAGTATCGCTGCCCACAGCAGCAGCGGCCCGGCCCTGCCGCCCCACACGGCGGAGATGCGGTAGAACAGCGGCAGGCCGTCACCGCCGAAGCGAGCGACGAGGTCCAAGGAGGAGGCGTCGAGGACGAAGGCGCCGACCAAGAGGGCGAAGGGAGCAATCTGCGAAGCCATGGTGACGTTGCGTACCACAGCGTCTCCGGCCTTCTCCGGGCGCGCGATCTGGTGCGCAGTGGTCAGGAATGCGAGCGCGAGCAGGGCGCGCCCGAGCAAACTGAGCATGGGATCACCACCCGTAGTACTTGGCTCTGCTATACCCGAATGCCAGCATCGCTGGAACCACCTTCTTGAGATACAAACCGGGGCGACGCGAGAGCAGTCTCAGACCAACCATCGCCTTGCCAGATGCACCCATGTCGGACATCTCGTCCGGGAAGCACCGAGCCATCACGGACATCTCGTCGTCGGTCAGATCGAACAACGCGTTCTTGCCGCGCAGTATCTTGTCATATGGCGGAAACTCGTCCTTCCAAAGCTTGGCGTAGATGGCTAGACGCTCTGCGCTGACATCGTCTTCAGCGATGGCAGCGGCGGCTGTCTCGGCAGCATACACCGCCGACTTCAGCGCTAGGTGCGAACCGCCCTCGAAGAGCGGTGATGTGAAACCAGCGGCGTCACCAATGAGCATCAGCCCGTCGTAGTGGGTGTTCTCGAACGGACCTGAAATCGGGATGGTTCCGCCGAAGGCGGGGTTACCCTTCTCCTTCCAGGGTGGAGGTACCTGCTCGAGTTCCTTGAAGTGGGTGATTCCGATGAACTCGTCAAGCGCCTTCTTGGTGCGCGGACGGTCCTCGGTGACCAGCCCGACGTTGGCGCGGCCGTCGCACTTGGGAATCATCCACAGATACCCCTTCTCAGCGTACTTCGGCCAGATGTAGAAGTCGAGGTAGCCGTCAGTCGGGACCTCGAGCAATTCGTACTGCATCCCGGCAACTACCTTGCCCATGGTGTTCAGAGGTGTGTCCTCGTCGATATTGACGACCTTGGAGCACACCGCAGCCACGCCGGATGCGTCGATGACCACCTTGGCCTGAATCGGAAACTGCTCTCCCTTGCCATCGCACTTCCAGCCGACGAATCGTCCGTCCTCCTCCACCCTATCCATCGAGGACAGTTTGTGACTGAGGTGCATGCTTGCTCCGGCCTCGACCGCCTTGTCGGCGATCCATCTCTCGAACAGGTGCTTCTCGAGGACGTATCCCTCCTCAGTCAAGCACTTCTCCGTGCCATCGGGGAAGATCACCCGAATGCCATGGACCCTCTTGCTGATGACGTGCTCGGGTAGATCCAGGTTGAGATTGTCGCAGGCCAGATCGGAGATACATTCGCCGCAGTGTACCGGTGTCCCTATGGCTGAATGATCCTCAATGAGCATTGTAGAAAGGCCCTGCCGGGCGCACTGCAGGGCAGCGTTGCCGCCCCCCGGACCCGCTCCGATGACCAGGACGTCACACATGCTCACTGCTTCACCCACAGTACCTCCGGAGGGCTGGATATCAAAGAAACCCTCGGTCCCGCCATCTATGATGGCGAGCGAACATTCTCAGTGTGTGAGCACCCCGGCGGAGCGTGGTCTGGAGGCAGCTCTCCCGCTATGTCGAGGCTCTTGAGGAGTCAAACGAGATGCTTCGGATCGTTGATCCAGTCGATGTGGAGCTCGAGGCGGGCTGCTTCGCCGACCGCCTCGTGAAGAAAGGAGGTCCGGCTTTGAAGTTCGAGCAGCCCCGGCTGCCAGACGGCAGCATCAGCCAGTTTCCCCTGCTGATGAACCTCTTCGGAACCAGAGAGAGAACCAACCGGGCTTTGGGCGTTGACGACCCGAGGGAGATCGGAGAGCGCATGGTCGCTCTGATGAAGCCGGACGTCGGAGGTATACTCAAGGCGCCGTGGACCGGGATCGGGCTTGCCAAGCAAGGCATGACGATGGCTCCTCGCAAAGTCTCGAGGGGGGCCTGCCAGCAGGTCGTGATGGAGGTACCCGACGTCACGAGGCTGCCGATTCCGAAGACCTGGCCAGAAGACGCAGGGCCGTTCATGACGCTCCCGCTGGTCGTCACCGCTGATGCAGACACAGGCGTCCATAACATGGGGATGTACCGAAGTCAGGTGTACGGACCCACCGAGGTCGGGCTGCACTGGCAGGCCCACAAGCACGGCGCGGACCACGCCGACGCTGCAAGCGGCAGGATGCCCGTTGCAATCTGCCTCGGTGGCCCTCCCGAAGTGATGTTCAGCGCAATTGCGCCACTGCCGAACAACCTGACGGAGTACGAATTCGCAGGACTGCTCGGCGGCAGACGACTGTCCATAGTCAAGTGCGAGACCAACGACCTCTGGGTTCCAGCCGAGTGCGACGTGCTGATAGAGGGCTACACATTGCCCAGCGAGACTCGCATGGAAGGACCGTTCGGGGACCACTTCGGATACTACTCGCTTGCCGAGCCCTATCCGGTTATGCACATCACGAGGATCACCCACCGCAAGGATGCGATGATTCCGATGACCATCGTCGGTATGCCACCTATGGAGGACGGCTACCTCGGCGAGGCGATAGCCGAAGCCTTCCTGCCAACTCTGCAGTTCCAGCACCGCGATGTGTCCGACCTATTCCTGCCGCTCGAGACGGGTTTCCACAACCTCGCTATCGTCGCCTCGAAGCAGCGCTACCCCAGACAGGCTCGCAAGACCGCCCTAGGTCTGTTAGGGGCCGGACAGATGATGTTCCAGAAGGTGATAGTGACCGTCGACGAGGACCACCCGGTCAAGGACCTCGACGCGCTTCTTGATGCTCTGGACTACCGCGTCCACATACCAAACGACCTCGTCTTCCTCAGGGGCATGGTGGCCGACACACTTGCCCACGCAGCGCCTTGGGAGAATATCCACGACAAACTGATCATCGATGCCACCACGACTCCGGACAACGACCCGCACTCGGGCCAGCCACCGCAACCGGGCTGCCCGGACTCCCTCGAGATTTCCGCCTCGGCTGTGAGCGGTGTCATACAAGCGCGGATGCTGCGCTCGTCCATGCTCGTGGTCACCACCAACATCGAAGGGGGGCCGAAGCCAGAGAGTAGCATGGAGGATGTCAGTGAGGAGGGTGCTGCGCGGCAGCGGGAGATCATCGGGGGCATCTGCGACGCGATATGGTCGCTGGAGGCAGCCCAGAACCTGCGCTGGCTGTTCATCACCGACGACGACGTCTACCTCGCCAGCGAGGAATGGAGGCGGCGATTGCTGTGGCAACTGTTCTGCCGCTTCGACGTCGGCCGCGACCTGCACTTCGACGATTCGGGCGGCCGCCTAGCCTGGGACGCCACCGCTCCAATCCCCTCGAGCAAGGGTCCGCTGCCGGTCCGGCGCTGGCCCGGCGTCACACTGCACGACCCCGAAGTGGCTAAGAGAGTCGATGCGTGGCTTGCCGAGGGAGGTTACTGATGGGAATCAAAGAGATACTTGACTTCGTCAAGATAGAACACATGCTGTTCTCCCTGCCGTTCGTCCTGATTGGCTTCGTTCTCGCTGACAAGGAGTTCGGCTCTGAGCAAATGGACATAGTGTGGATACTGGTAGCCGCGATCGGGGCCAGAGGACTGGCCTTGTCACTCAACAGGATAATCGATCGTGACATCGATGCTGAAAACCCGCGTACCGCTACAAGGCACCTTCCTTCGGGCACAATGTCCGTTCAAACTGCTTGGATTCTTTCTGGGGGCTTCCTCTTGATGCTGCTTCTCGCCGCATGGATGTTGAACGTGGTTGCCCTACAGATGGCGTGGCTACCGGTGCTGGTTTTCGTGATTTACCCGTATACGAAGCGCATTTCCTGGATATGCCACTTCTGGGTGGGACTGTGCCTGGCACTCGCTCCAGCGGGCGCATGGGTCGCAATAGCAGCCGATTCCCACGGCTGGGCGGCTATCACCGGAATGCTGGATGGGCGGACCGAGTTCCTGTGGTATCCGGAGGTGTTCTTCATCTCGTTCGGAGTAGCGCTTTGGATTGCAGCATTCGACATCAACTACGCTTTGATGGACCAGGATGCGGACCGCAAGCAGGGAGTTCGTTCGTTCCCTGCAAGTTACGGTCAAGAGGCAACTAGGAAACTGAGTGTGGCTCTGACTATCGGCTGGCTGGTGTGCTTCCTGCTAGCGGGCATGCACGACTTCACCGACGGGCGTAACTTTCGTTACATCCTTTGGGTTCCTTCTGTGGCGCTGATGGCACTGATCAACATCTTCGTGATGACAAAGGGAGCGGGGGCCGCAACGGAGTCTGACGAGGCGATGGGGAGGTTCCAGAAGACTCTGTTCCGTGCCTCGATGCTTACAGGATGGGCATTGCTGGCTAGTCTCATGTTCGTAGAGTATTACATTGATGGGCTGGAAGATTGAGGTCATACGATGTTCCGACTGCACGCAGAGTACGACACCGCTGGGGACCAGCAGCAGGCCATCGACCAGCTGGTCGAGCAGCTCGAGGCGGGTCAGGAGCGCTGCGTACTGCTCGGAATCACCGGCTCGGGCAAGACCTTCGCCATGGCCAAAGTCATCGAGAGGTTGCAGATACCGACGCTTATCCTCTCACACAACAAGACGCTCGCTCGGCAGCTGTGGCAAGAGATGAGCGAGCTGTTCCCGGAGAACGCGGTCGAGTACTTCGTGAGCTACTACGACTACTACCAGCCCGAGGCCTACATCCCCGGGCGCGACCTCTACATCGACAAGGAGCTGCAGATGAACGAGCGCATCGAGCAGGAGCGCTTCTCGACTGTGGCCTCGCTGGTCTCGCGTCCAGACGTCATCACAGTCGGCACGGTCTCAATCATCTACGGGCTGAACCCCCCCGAGGTGTTCGAGCAGAACCACCTGAGGCTGGCTGTGGGAGACCAGGCCGACCCTCAGGACGTCGTCCGGCAGTTGGTCGGCCTGCAGTACCGCCGCACTACCGGGGAGATTGCGCGCGGCGACATCCGGCTGCGCGGAGAGGTGCTGGACGTCTGGATGCCGAGCCGCGACGACCCGCTGCGCATCCGCTTCGGATGGGACGGGATAGAGCGCATACAGGTCTGCGAGGCGGTCTCGTGGGAGCCGCTCGACGACTTCGAGGAGGCTTGGATTCACCCGCGCGAGTTCTACATGACCAGTGAAGAGCGCTTCAACCAGGCGCTCGAGGATATCGAGTCTGAGCTCAATGACAGGCTGGAGTGGTTCAACTCCAAGGAGATGGAACTGGAAGCGCACAGGCAGGAACAGCGCACCAGATTCGACCTCGAGATGCTCAACGAGATCGGCTCGTGCAAGGGCGTCGAGAACTACTCGATGCATTTCGACGGCAGGCAGCGCGGCGAGCGCTCGTACTGCCTGCTCGACTTCTTCTCGATGTGCGCGGAGAAGTACCACGGAGGGCAGGAGAGGTACCTCGTCATCATGGACGAGTCGCACGTCACCCTGCCGCAGGTGACAGGCATGCACGGCGGCGACTTCTCGCGCAAGAAGAACCTCATCGACCACGGCTTCCGACTGCCCTCGGCCTACGACAACCGCCCGCTGCGCATCGACGAGTTCCAAGAACTGGTGCCGCAGATGATGTACGTCAGCGCAACCCCCGGTGAGCGCGAGCTGCGCCATCTGGCTGAGATTACCGGACAGGGAGTGCCAGAGAGGCTGCTGCACATCCAAGGCGGCGGCGGGGCTCGGGCAGCTGAGCGGGACAAGCCACGCGAGAGGGTGATGATGGAGGGGCTGCTGGGCCAGATAGAGGGAATTGCTAGGATGGAGGTCCGGCCCACTGGGCTGCTCGACCCGGGCATCGAGGTCAGAGCCACGGCCGGGCAGGTGCAGGACCTCGAGGATGAGATCCGCAAGCGCGTCGAGGTCAACGAGCGGGTCCTCGTGACAGTGATGACCATCAAGTTCGCAGAGGAGGTGGCCGAGTACCTCAACCGCCAGGGATTCAAGGCGCATCACCTGCACAGCGAGATCGACACGCTCGAGCGCACTGAGATCATCAAGGCGCTGCGCCTCGGCCACATCGACATTATCGTCGGCATCAACCTCCTGAGGGAGGGTCTCGACATACCCGAGGTCTCGCTGGTCGCCATCTTCGACGCGGACAAGGAGGGCTTCCTACGCAACGAACGTTCGCTGCTGCAGACCATAGGCAGGGCGAGCCGCAACGAGCACGGCTCGGTCATCCTGTATGCCGACTCGGTCTCGCTAGCGATGGAGGCTGCAATCAGCCAGACGCTGGCGAGGCGCAGCATGCAGAGCAAGCACAATGAGGAACACGGCATCGTGCCGCAGACCATCCGCAAGGCGCTGCCTGTGATGGGCCAGGAGGTCGACGACCTGCTGTCCGGGGCTGCCGGCAGGGGCAGAGGCGGCGGGCGGCGGCTGGTCGGCAAGGCGCGCGGTAAGCGCGGGCTCGAGGGGCTCGCGCAGAAGTTCGGCCTCGGTGCGGGAGTCTGGAACACCTCAGACTCGGTGCTCGAGAACGTCAGCCAGCCAGAGTGGGTGGCTGCGGCCCACGAGGTTGTCACACACGAAGTCGAGGGTGACACTGCGAAGCTGATTGCCCGGTTGGAGAGGGAGATGAGACAAGCCGCGGCAAGACTCGACTTCGAGCGCGCCGCCCAGTTGCGCGACCGTATCTTCCAGCTTGAGAGTGCGTCGAATTGAAGGCTCGGAAGCACTGCGGAGGCCTGTGTCGGGCTACGGCAAGGACGACTTCACCGCGCCTGTGGAGGACTACGACTTCACCGCCACGGGCGATGTGCGCTCGCTCATCGACCAGATGGGGCGCGCCGGCGGCTTCACTGCCACCAAACTCGCGCACGCGCGCGATGTACTGCGTGACTCGATTGCAAAGAGCGATCAGGACGGGGTGCTGAACTGGCTCTCATTCCCTGCCTGCCTGTGCGCCACCGGAACGCGCGGCTTCTTCCTCGAGGCGCTCAAGCGCAAGTCGTTCAACGTCGTCATCACGACCTGTGGGACGCTCGACCATGACATCGCTCGCACCTATCAGGACTACTTCCACGGCGACTTTCGCCTCGATGACATCGCACTAGCCGAGGAGGGACTCAATCGGTTGGGCAACGTCATCATTCCCAATGAGTGCTACGGGGAGATTCTCGAGCAGGTGGTCCTCCCCTGGTTGCAGGAGATCGAGACCGAGCGGCGCGAGGCCGATCCGGATAACCCGTGGCTGGGCTTCGGCTCAGTAGAGTTGTGCTGGGCCATGGGTGATCGCATTGACGATGAGTCGTCGCTTCTCCACTGGGCTGCCAAGCATCGCGTACCGATCGTCATCCCGGGGCTCTCAGACGGCTCCATCGGCTCGCAACTGTTCATGCACCGGCAGAAGAGCCCCGATTTCATGGTCGACTTCCTAGCCGACGAGCAGATACTCTCTGACCTGACTTGGACAGCCGAAGAGAGCCACGCCCTGATGGTCGGTGGAGGGATCTCGAAGCATCACGTCATCTGGTGGAACCAGTACCGCGGGGGCCTCGACTCAGCGGTTGGCATCACGACTGCGGCCGAGCACGACGGTTCACTCTCAGGCGCTCGTCTGCGCGAGGCGATATCGTGGGGAAAGGTGCGCCCGGAGGCGCCTCAGGTCGTGGTCGAGGGCGATGCGAGCGTACTGCTTCCTATTCTCGGCGCGGATTTATTCCGCGATTAGTGCGTGAAAACGCCACCAATGCCGGGCAAACGCATAAGAGCGTTCAACAAGGCGCCCGACTCCATGTCCGTTGAATCGATGGTACAGGGAATGATAGATGCACTAACAGATGCTCTGGGAGATGCTGCAAAGCACGACCGGGGCAACAGCGCCGCGGGAACGCGCGTTCGAAAGGCCATGCAGTCTTGCAAGGGCTGCGCTCAGGACGTCAGGAAGCAGGTCCAGTCCGACAAGAACACGCGTTGAATCAGTCGTTTCTGTGCGCGAAGACTTCCATCAGAGCCACCCTCATGGAAACCAGAGGGCGCCAGCCCTCTCCGCCTGCGCTCAGCAGCGCATCGTGCAGAGGACCCAGATCAGGCCTCACTGGCATCGGCCTGTAGCTCGAGGAAGCTGGGCTTGGATAGTCAGTGAGGGACTCTATCGTGTGGCTGTGATGCAGGGCGTTAGTGAAGCGTAGCCACAGCATCCTCATCTCTTCGACGACAGACCGTGGTGTCCAGGCTCTGCGACCGCTCATGTCCAGAACGCCCTGGACCATCGCGTCCGTGTCTGCGAGGATCAGCAGCGAGAGCGCGTCGGTCGCGTCTCTGACATGGACCCAATGACGTGCCTCGATATCTGGCGGGTGAATCCCCTCTGCACCCTCCTTGACCCAGTCAGCCCACTCGTGGAGGACCTCGGTCCCCCAGTCCACAGCGCCCTCGGGAATCAGCAGGTCGTGAATCCGGACGACCAGTCCGGCTTCACCGTGATAGACATGGGCGGGGACGATGGCGACATCACCGCTGGCGCCCTCTCCGATAGCGACCGTGATCTCGGCTTCCTCGGGGTCTTCAGTCAGCGTCGCTCCGGCTCGGTGGAGTCGTTCGGCCAAAGAGTGGTAGAAGGCGTCGACTGCGCCACTGATGTAGACTATCTTGGGCATTCTACCACTAAGCTACGGCACTGGACTCGATGCTGTTCGCAACGCTTTCGAGAATGTTGAGGCCTTCGTTGACCTCGTCAGAGGAAAAAGTCAGGCTCGGGCGCAGTCTGATGCTCTGCGTCCCCGAGTTCAGGACGTGCATTCCCGCTTCAAGGCAAGCCGAGTTGAACCTGTTGCGTATATCCTGGCTAGGCAGTGTGAAGGCGGCGAAGAGCCCACGTCCGCGAACGCTGCTCACCATCTCGTGTGATGCCCCGAACTCATTGAGGCCGGCAATCAGCTCGGCACCGACCACCTCGGCGTTCCTCACTAGGTCGTCACGCTCGATGGTCTCCAGTATCAGACGGGCACGAACGAAGTCGGTCAGGTTGCCACCCCAGGTCGAGTTGATTCTGCTAGATGTCGCGAAGACGTTGTCGTCGAACTCCTTGAGGCGCGGTCCGGCCATCAGCCCGCAGACCTGTGACTTCTTGCCGAAGGCTATCATGTCGGGCTCGACACTGGAGTGCTGGTGTGCCCACATCCTGCCGGTGGCGCCCATCCCGGTCTGCACCTCATCGAAGATGTACAGAGCACCGACCTCATCGCAGACCGATCTCATGTCGCGCAGGAAAGAGTCGCGGAAGTGATTGTCACCGCCCTCGCCCTGGATGGGTTCCATGATGATGGCCGCCATGGTGTCTGGGTTGGCCTCGGCATGGGCCCTGATGGAATCCAGAGTGGCCGCCTCACAGGCGTCCAGTCGTGCGTTCTCAGCCTCATCCACAGGGAAGCGGACCTTTGGGTTATCGAAGCGCGGCCAGTCAAATTTGGCGAAGCGCGCGGTCTTGTTCGGATCGGTGTTGGTGACCGAGAGCGTGTAGCCCGAGCGACCGTGGAAGGCCTCGTGGAAGTGGCCGATAGTCAGATGCGAGGACTTCTCCTGATCGGTATCCCAGTCGAACTTGCCCGACGCGTCAATCCCCTTCGCCTCGCGGTCGTGCGACTTCCAGTCCATCGCCGCCTTCATGGTGTTCTCTACAGCGAGCGCGCCGCCCGAGACGAAGAAGTGATGAGGCAGATAGGAAGGAGCTGCGATTCTACCGAACGCGGCCACAGACTCGGCCATCGCCTCTGTATAGAGGTCCGAGTTGGCGACCTTGTTGACCGACGCCCGAGCCAGCTCTCCCTTGGCTGCAAGGAGATCGGGATGGTTCCAGCCCAAAGGGAGCGAGGCGAAGCAGGAGAACATGTCGAGGATGTCCCGTCCGCTCCTCGAGTCGTGGAAGTGGCAGCCGGCTGACTTGTCCAAATCGATCACGAAGTCGTACCCATCAGCCAGTATGTGACGGCCAAGGGTGGAATGGACCAAGTCGGCTCCCAACCCCATGCCATCAGCGAGGCCGAATCCTCACATCAACATTCTCCGGTATCAGGTTCTCGGATTGCGTCCCATTAGCCTCCGGAATCGTTGAAAACTCGATTTCCGATAATCATACAATAAATCAAACTGACTTTAGTTTTCCAATTGAAAACTTCGATGAAAGAGAAATATTTCAATTGGATTATCAGTCTTTGTAATCGTATAGTATAAGTGCCAAACCACCAACTGGCCGTGCGGAGAATTGCCTGGGGATGCACTTCTCCTCCCGACGGGGGGGGAACTGAGTGAGCGAAGAATACAGAATACAAGAACTACTAGAGAGAGAGGTCTACGTCGGTGAGACTCGAGTCGGTGTGATAACAGGAGAGCGTTTTCACCCGCGCGACGAGCTCGTGCGATCGATGCGAATCCAAGTCGAGGACGACGTGGCTGAGGAATACATGAGAAAGCCCGCAGAGTACGCTCCGCTACACAAGGAGCTGGTGCACAGCATCAGACCCGATGGCGGAGTGAAGCTCTCAAAGTCGATGCGCGAGTTACAGCGCAGGTGGAGGAACACGGTCCGTATCGATAATCAGATGTACGCGCCGGACGAACTGCTCGACAGAGCCGTGCTCGACAACGACAACGAGGACTTGGGTAACGTTATCGACTTGGTCAAGATTAAGCGGACCTACAAGGGTCTGGTGGTCCAACCGCACTACATCATGCGCAAGCGGCACGGGCTACCAGAGACCATCGTCGTCCCGGTAGGCCAACTGGCCAGGACAACTGCTAGAATGGATGAAATCATAATGCGCTGCTCGATGAAGAGGCTTGTCACCCTCCCGAGTTATCTCAAGCTCAATGGCGAAGGCTCGGAAGAAGAGTGAGTGCCCCTAGGAACATCTTGAAATCAGATTCGGGTGTCCCATGTCTGCTCAAGGGCGTGTAGCTTAGTTTGGCTGGAGCACCCGGCTGATAACCGGGAGGTCGCAGGTTCAAATCCTGTCATGCCCACCAAAACAACCCACCCAGTGCCCGTCGGCAGAGTCATGAAGGGCAATCAGAGCGGCTCCTTGTCACATGCCGGTTGTGAGTGGTTCCTCCGGCCGCGACGTGGCAGCCTCTCTGGCTCCCCTTCTCGGGATGCAGCACATCGAACTGGTGAGCCGCAGGTTCCCCGACGGCGAGGGCTACGTGCGCGTCCCGTCCGATGCGATCGACGCCGTTCGCGCCGAGCCGGTCGTGCTGGTATCGAACACCTACCCAGACTCCGGTGTCGTTCAGACCGTCCTCCTCCTCGAGGCGTTAGCGGACGTTCGCAAGGGCGAGCTCTCTAACCTCAAGGAAGAGGAGCCACAGAGCCTCGACGACGTGGGGCCCGGCATCTACCTCGCAATCCCATACTTCGGCTACTCGCGCCAAGACAAGCGTTTCTCGAAAGGCGAGGCGCTCTCCGCCCGCGTCATCGCCGAGATCCTCGAGCGCAGCTGCGATGGCATCGCAATCCTCGACCTACACGAGCCGGCGGTCCTCGAGGGAATGGGCGTGCCTATGCAGTTCGTCAGCTCGATGCCGGAAATCGCCGAGCGGCTGCAAACGGAGGTCAGCCCCGATTTCATCCTCAGCCCCGACAAGGGCGCCATCGCCAGGGCCACCGAGGTAGCGGGCTTGATCGGCTGCGAGTTCTCCTACCTCGAGAAGACACGGGTCGATGCCCGCACCATCGAGCACACCCCCAAGGATCTTGACGTCAACGGCAAGGTCGTCGCCATCGTCGACGACATGATCAGCACCGGCGGCACCATCTGCCGCGCCAGCGACGCGCTGCGGCGCCAGGGCGCTGTCGAGGTCCACGCCGCCTGCACCCACGGCCTGTTCACGGGTGGAGCCATCCTGAGGCTGGCCAGCCACGTCGACGGCGTGCACAGCACCGATTCGCTGCCCAATCCGAGGGCCGTGGTGAGTGCGGCACCGGCTCTGGCCCGAGGCCTGAAGCAGCTGATGAGTTAGCCAATGCGACCTACGGTCGGTTTCTTTCAATCCGTTTCGTTTATATCAGCCACGTCGTGCGGCGGCTTACCTAACACGAGGAGTAGTTCCAATGAGTGTACACATAGCATTTGAAACCCCGAACGACATACAAGAGCAGGTCTACGAGATGGTCAAGTCTCTGGGCAAGGACGGTCGTGGCCGACTGAAGAAGGGAGCCAACGAGGTCACCAAGGCGGCAGAGCGCGGTAACGCGAAGATGGTCGTCATGGCCGAGAACGTGAATCCGGGCGAACTCCTGGCTCACATCCCTATGATCTGCAGAGAGAAGGAGATCCCGTTCATCTACGTCGAGGACCAGGCATACCTGGCCGAGGCGGCTGGGATGAGCCTGGGAACCAGGACTGCTGCGATAGCGGTCATGGAAGTCGACAATGAGGCCGAGGACAAGTTCAAGGAAGTCAGCGGCCACTACGACACCCTGTCCGCGTGAGCACCGATGAAGGAGGAGATTCAGCATGGCACAGGAGGCATGGCCCGCGGAGGTCGTCGAGGTCATCGGCCGGACCGGCATGAGCGGCGAGGCCACTCAGGTAAAGGTCCGCGTCAACGACTCGGCCAACCCCCGAGACATCGGCCGCATCATCACCCGCAACGTTCTGGGGCCAGTGCGCGAGGGCGACATCCTGATGCTGCACGACACGGGTCGAGAGGCTCGCCGTCTAGGTGGAAGGTGAGAGAGATGCCGGAACGCCGCATCTGCAGCTTCACCCACGAGGAGATCGAGCCGGGCACCGGCATGATGTACATCAAGCGCGACGGCAGCGTGTTCTGGTTCAAGGACAGCAAGGCTCGCAAGAACATGCTCAAACTCAAGCGCAACCCGCGCCGGCTCAAGTGGACCCGGCGCTACGAGAAGGGCGGCATCAAGTAATCTAGTCTAGGAAATCCATGGCCCCTAGGGGATGGTGTCCTGCTTTGCGTTGAAATAGGGGAGGGGGGTCGCCCGCCCCATGGGAGGCTCTCAGACCACCTTCATCATGATCAAGCCGGACGGCGTCCAGCGTGGCCTTGTTGACGAGATAATCGGACGCTTCGAGGGCATCGGCCTGCGGATGCTAGGCAGGCGCGATCTGACGCCCCCGCTGGAGCTAGCAGAGACACACTACGCCGTTCACAAGGAGCGCCCGTTCTACCCTGATCTCATCGAATTCATCACCTCGGGCCCGGTAGTGGCCATGGCCTGGAACGGGGAGGATGCAATCGCATCCTCTCGCAAGTTGATTGGGGCTACGAACTGGGAGGATGCCGATCCGGGAACCATCAGGGCGGACTTCGCCCGCAGCATCGACCAGAACGTCATTCACGGCTCGGACGGCGAGGAAACAGCGGCTTTCGAATTGGGGCTTTGGTTCCCCGGTGGTCTTGGGGACTGAAAAGAGGGAGTAGCATGAGGTGGGTCACATGGCAGGACGCAGACAACCCATCGTCGCCGTGCTAGGCCACGTCGATCACGGCAAGACCTCGCTGCTGGACCACATCCGCAGCCTCGGCAAAGATGCCCGCGCGTCAGTTATGGATCGAGAGGCTGGAGGCATCACCCAGCACATCGGTGCAACCGAGGTCCCCGCTGACATCCTCAACGCCCTGTGCGCACCCTTGCTGGGCGACAAGACGTTCGACTCACCCGGCCTCCTGTTCATCGACACCCCCGGCCACCACTCGTTCTCCACCCTGCGCTCGCGCGGCGGCTCCCTAGCCGACATCGCCATACTGGTCGTCGATGTCATGGAGGGGACTAGGCCGCAGACGATCGAGTCATTGCGCGTCCTCAAGGAGGCCAAGACGCCGTTCGTCATCGCGGCCAACAAGATCGATCGTATCCACGGCTGGCACTCCGAGCACGGCCGCTCGATGGCTGAAGCCATGGGTGACCAGTCGAAGGAGGCCATGGGGCTGTTCGAACAGCGCTACTGGAAGCTGGTCGGTCAGTTCGCCGAGCACGGCTTCAACATCGAGCGCTACGACCGCGTCGACGACTTCACCAAGGACATCGCACTGGTTCCGCTCTCCGCTCGCGAGGGTGAGGGAATCCAGGACCTGCTTGCCGTGGTCATCGGGCTGGCCGAGCGCTACCTCGCCGAGCAGTTAACCGACATCGAAGGCTCGGGCGAGGGCACAGTACTCGAGATGAAGGAGGAGCGTGGCCTCGGCAAGACGCTCGACGTCATCCTGCACCGAGGCTCAATCGAGAAAGGCGACGAGATCGTCCTAGTCACCGACGATGGTGGGCGCGCCACGCGCGTCAAGGGTCTGTTCACTCCTCGTGGTATGAGCGAGATGCGGGATGCGGGCAACCGCTGGGACGCTTCTGATGCGGCCCATGCCGCTAGCGGGCTCAAGATCTCGGCCCCGGACCTCGATGGAGTGCTCGCAGGCACCACCCTACGAGTGGTTCACACCGATGCAGAGCGCACCGAGGCCCTAGCAGCCGCGCACGAGGAGTCCAAGCTCTCGATCGAGCTCGAGGAAGAGGGTGTGTGCATCAAAGCGGACACTGTCGGAGGTCTCGAGGCGCTCGCCAAGGAGCTCAACGCCATTGAGGTCCCGATTCGCATGGCCAGCATCGGCCAAGTCAGCCGCAGGGACATCCGCAACACCGAGGCGGCCAGCAACCCGCTTCACCGCGTCATCATGGCATTCAGCACTGACATCCTGCCTGATGCCGTCACAGAGGTCGAGAACTCCGATGCCGGAGCCAAGCACATAGGCTCCGACATCATCTACCGAATCCTGGAGGAGCATGAGGAGTGGGTGGAGCAGCGAGGCCGCGAGCTCGAGGAGGCCAGCCGCGAGATGGTCGTCTACCCAGGCAGGATTCTGCTTCTTCCCGACCACACCTTCCGCGTCTCCAAGCCGGCTGTGGTCGGCGTCAGGGTGGTGGCCGGTCGCATCCACGTCGGCCAGTACCTGCTCAAGGAAGAGAGGCGCATCGGGCGAATCAAGTCGATCCGTTCCGGTGAGAATTCGATGAAGGAGGCGATGCAGGGGGACGAGGTCGCCATAGCCATCCAAGGAGTCACTGTGGGGCGTCAGATCGACGAGGGTGACAGCCTGCTTGTGGACATCCCAGAATCGCATGCGAAGAAGCTCAGGAAGATGGAACTGACATCGGCCGAACAGGATGTATTCGATGAACTGCTAGCCATTCATCGCAAGGAAGACCACTTCTGGGGCCGCTGAGAGTTTTGATGCGTTTCGCGTTCACGAGGACCGAAAACTCAAGTAGTGTATGAGTGGGCCTGAGGGCGTTAGTAGGTCAGGTTGTCACATGGCTCAATCAGCAGACCCTAAGGCTCGCGAATTGATTCAGACGGTCGCCCAAATCTCAAACGCCCTGATGAACGAAGTCGCCAAGGTCATCATCGGCAAGCAGGAGAACCTACGCAGAATCACAATCGGCATCCTCTCGAACGGCAACACCCTCATCGAGGACTTCCCCGGACTGGCCAAGACCCTGATGGCGAACACCTTCGCCACTGCCCTCGGATGCAAGTTCAAGCGCGTCCAGTTCACCCCGGACCTGCTGCCCGCTGACATCATGGGGACATACATGTACGACCAGCAGGCGGGCGAGTTCAAGCTCCGCCCCGGACCGCTGTTCACCAACGTCCTTCTCGCTGACGAGATCAACCGCGCTCCGCCCAAGACCCAAGCCGCTCTGCTTGAGGCCATGGAGGAGAAGCAGGTCACCATCGAGGGCATCACCCACAAGCTCCCGGCGCCTTTCATCACCATGGCCACGCAGAACCCCATCGAGCAGGAGGGCACCTACCCGCTGCCTGAGGCGCAGATGGACCGCTTCCTGATGAAGATGTCAATGGGCTATCCAGACCGCCAGGAGGAGAAAGCCATCCTGCAGCGCAGGAAGTTGCGCGGCAAGGACGAATACGACATCGAGCAGATTACCAGCCCGAAGAAGGTCGTCGCCATGCAGAAGGCGCTTGAGACGGTCCACGTCGACCCCGCCATCATGTCCTACATCGTCGAGTTGGTCCAGCGCACCCGCGAGGACCACCGCGTCATCACCGGAGCTTCGCCGCGTGCCAGCCAGTCTCTGTTCAAGACCAGTCGTGCGTCCGCGGCAATCGACGGTCGCGACTACGTCATCCCGGACGACATCAAGAACGTCGCACTCGAGGTCGTCAGCCACAGGATTCTCCTCAAGCCCGAATCGAAGATTCGCGGCGTCACCGGACGGCACATCACTCGCAAGATACTGTCCGAAGTGCCCGTCCCGGTCATCCAGTGATTCGCAAGATTCACGGTAGTCCCGCGGTTTTCCCCCAGTGAGGGACATGTCTGCGCCGGTCGTGATTGCGGTTGTCAACCACAAGGGCGGTTGCGCCAAGACCACCACGGCGGTCAATCTGGCCTCGGCTCTGGCCGTCGGCAACGAGCAGATGGGCGTCTCCGGGCGCAGGGTCCTGCTGGTCGACCTCGATCCCAAGGGAAACGTCGCCACCACCTTCGGCATCGACAAGAGGTCACTGGGCCCGACGATGAACGAGTTGTTCAAGGGAGGAGTGGACGGCGCGCCGGTCACCCTCAACGAGTGCCTGCTCGGCCCCGAAAACCTGACTGAGGCTATGCGCGCGGCTTGGAAGCTCCACAACCCCGAGCGCAAGCGGGGACCTCCCAAGGACATCGCCATCGACAACCTGTGGCTGTTGCCCGCCGACCTCGACCTGTCTGGCGTCGAGATCGATCTCGCCACCAGGATCGGACGTGAGAATCGGCTCAAACTGGCTCTCGAGCAGGCTGCTGGGCACTTCGACGTGGTCATCGTCGACACCCCGGCCTCTCTGGGTCTGCTGACAGTGAACGCGCTTGCTGCGGCCAACTGGGTGCTGATACCCATCCAGGCCGAATTCTACGCGCTCGAGGGCATGGGGCAGCTGATCAACGCCATCCGAGAGGTGCAGAAGGCGATCAATCCAGAGCTCAAGATGTTTGGAATCGCTCTGACTATGGTTCAGACCAACAGCAACCTCGGCGAGACCGTGGCCGAACAAGCGCGCAAGCATTTCGGCGACCGGGTGTTCGAGACTGCCATCCAGCGCTCTGTGGCGATAGCCGAGGCACCGCTGGAGGGGGCACCGATAGTCATCGCGAAGAAGCCGAACAAGTCCAACCCGGGCAGCAAGGCGTACTGGGACCTCGCTAGGGAAGTGGATGCACGCATCGAGCGGATACTGAGCGGCTAGTCCTCGCCCACTCTCTCGAGGGCTGACTGCTTTGCATCGAGCAGCGCGGCCTCCCACTTCGACTTGAGGACCGCCTCGAGCGATTTGAGGATCTCCTTGACCTCCTTCTTTGAGAGGTCGCCGCGCTTGGCGAACTGCTCCTCGAGCTTGGCCATCATCTCGCCCTCGCGCTTCTTGGCGAACTCGGCCACCCTGTGCTCCATCTCGACCTCCTGCTCAAGCGCCATCTCCTGGCGGCGAAGGGCTAGTGCGACCTCCATGGTCTTCCGCTCGGACCGGAAGCGGCGGTCGAGCTCGGCCAGCGCACTGCGCTCTGATTCCTCCTCGAGTTCCTTGATTCGTACGTCGACGTCGGCCTTCATATCCTTCTCGAGCGATGCTCGCTCGTCCTTGAGCTGCTTCTCCAATTCCACCTCTCTCTCCCTGCGGGACTCGGAGAGGCGCTCCCTCCTCTGCATCTCCTGATCCAAGCGATGGGTCTCGACCTTTCTGTGGACTCCGCTCTCCATGGCCTCACGCAGGTCCATCTCGACTCGGCGCTGCATCCTCTCGACGTCTTGGGCCGCCTCGAGCTCCAGACGCTCCTCGAGGAACGCTCTGCGGCGCTCATACTCGGTCTCCATCTCGTCCTTGAGTCTACTTCGCAACTGGGTGGAGTGCGCCTCTATACGACGGTCGCGCTCCAGATCGAGCTGCTCGCGCAGCCGGTTCTCCTCGCGGCGGAGCCGATGCAGCATCTCCTCGCGAAGCAGCCTCTCCTCACGCTCCAAGGCCTCGGTCTCGAGGCGTTCCATCTCGTCCTCGAGCTCGGCTCTGAGGTCTGCCTCGATCTGCTGCAGCCTCTCCTCGAACAGGATCTCGTTGGCCTTGCGCATCGCCCCGTGCATCCCGGAGACCCTCTCGGTCATCTCGGTGATGCGCATCCGGCGCTCGCGGCGGATGCCGGAGCGCAGTTTCGACTCCTCGTCCAAGCGCTCCCTAGCGCGTGCCACCGACTCCATGCTGGAAGAAGCGGAGAGGGCGTGCTGGGCACGCAGTTCAGTCAGTTCGTCGATACCTTCGGTATCGTTGCCATCCGGCGACTTGCTCTCACTCACGGGTACCCATCCCCAAGTTGACGCTCATTTCTGAGTATTTGAGAGCGAAGGGTCCGAATCGGCTGATAAAAGCGGTTTCAGGATACTATCGGAAGCCACGAACCCGTGTGGATCTGACGTCATCTGAAAGTTAATACGGACAGATAAACAGGCGTTTTCGTGAAACACACGCACCTTCTGGTCGCTATTTTCCTGTTATTGACGCCGCTGGCCGGTTGTTTCGATTCCAGCCCAATACAGGGGCCAGACTGGACAGGCGGTGCCGACGACAGGAACGGAGTCGAGGGAGGTCCCGGGGTCGAGTGGGGGCCGGAGGTTTCCGACAGGGCGAGCGAATGGCTGCGTCAGGATATCCGCGACGAGATCTACGACCAGGTGTACTACCACTACTGGGACCTGCGCGAGCACATGGAGGCGCTGCAGCAGGACCACTCGGGAATCATGCGCCTCTCCACGATCGGACGCAGCGTCGACGGTGAGTTGGATCCGTTCAATGACTATGGCAAGCTGCTGCTGGCGGAGGTCACCAACCTCTCCGACACGACACCCAAACCGCAGATTCTCATCGATGGGGGGCACCACGGCAACGAGCAGCTCGGGATGGAGGTGGCGATGCTCCTGCTCGACTACCTGGTGACCCAGTACGAAGAGGACGCTTGGGTCAAGGAGTTCGTCGACAGCCACGACATCTTCATCTTCCCCATGGTAAATGTCGACGGCAACACCCGTGACACGAGGGCCAACTCCAACGGGGTCGACCTCAACCGCAACTACCCCTTCGAATGGGACGGTGCCGGCAGCGGGCCTGCGAGCGAGCCCGAAGTGGCTGCTAATGTGGAGTTGTTCGAGGCACACGACTTCCGCCTCTACATATCGATGCACACCGGCACACTCTGGTTCCTGACGCCATGGGGATACACCGAGTCACTCACGCCCGACGTCGAGATGTACACCCGCCTGGAGCAGGAGTTGACTGAGCTCACCGGACTCAGAGCCGGGCCGGCTGCGACTGAGCTGTACATCGCCAAGGGGACCTCGCTCGACTACGGATACTCGCTCGGGATGCCCTCTGTGACCATCGAGGTGGACAATGAGCAGTGGGGGATAATCTCGGTGGAGGAGAAGCAGACCCGGCTCACTGCCGCTTTCATCGGCTCGTTGTACATGATGGGGAACTACCCCCTCTTCGGTGCCCATCCCGTGCTTGATGGTAGCAGCCATCCCACCGAGATAGTCAACGGCGAGTCCTTCACCCTCTCCCTCGAACTGAACAACACCGGCTTCGGACCGCTTGTCAACGGGACCTTCTGGTTGAAGGGAGACGGTTTCAAGGCGTCACCTGACTGGATAGAGATAGCCGAGTTGGGTGCAAACAACTCGACCACACTGGAGTTCACCGTGCGGCCGCTGTACACCGGGAACGTCTCCGTCGAGTTGGAGGGGAGTTTTCGAACGCTGCTGATCGACGGGGCGCCAGAGCTGCTGCTCTCCGAGAGCAATCGCTCTGTGGTGTTCCTCAAAGTGAGCAGGGATGACCGGGGGCTGTTGCCGGGTTGGTCCTTCCCACTGGGGTTGCTCTCCCTCGCTGTAGCCGCAATAGCGATGCAGTTTGGCTCCGGCCCACGAACGTCTAGAAAGTGACGTTGAACGCGGACTCGCAGGCCGGGCAGGTGAGCTCACGGGTCCCGGGCCTCGGCCTGATCCTCAACGTCCTCTCGCAGCCCGGGCAGTCGATCTCCACCTTGACGATCTTGGCAGTGAGGGTGAAGCTGCCCATGCAGGCCCCGCAGGTCAGCTCGACCGGTCTCTCATCGGTGCCGGCGACGACCACGGTGTTGCAGTGTGGGCACGGTAGGGACTCGTCGGTCAGTGAGTCGATGGTCGGCTGGTGGCTGACGCGGCAGACCGCTCCGCAAACCTTGCACTCCTTCTCGCCCAAACCCTGGGGCAGCATGTGGTCGCAGTGAGCGCATTCCGCAAGCGGAGGAGCGTACTTCGACTCGATCTCGATCGAATCCGCCATGGGCCTCGATTCCGGGCCGGGTTAATCAAGCGGTCGCAGAAGAGTCGTCGTCTGAGAGGCCAATCGCAACCCTCAGCGCCTCGGCGAGGTCGCGGCCAAGCTCCCGACCCAAGTCGACTAGGGTCGTCACTCTCTGGGCCCCGGTTCCCGAAACCCACATGCCGTTGAGGATGACTATCAGCGCGCTGGCCTCGTGCAGGGCCACACCTGCGAAAATACTGGTTAACTCGCCCAGCAGGACCGTCGTCACAAGGAACAGCGTGACCCCCACAGAGATCACTATGTTGGCGTATACCGCTCCGCGTGTCCTCTTGGCGAGGGTGATGAGCCGGGAGAGGGCCCTCGGGTCTTCTCCGGGTATCAGCACGTCAGCGGCGTCGAGGTTGACCTGCTCGCCGCTGCCTACTGCCACTCCTACATCAGCTGCTGCCAGTGCGCCGGCGTCGTTGAAGCCGTCACCTGCCATCAGAGTGCGGCGCGCCTTCGAGCGCTCGGAGACCCACTGGGCCTTGCCCTCTGGGTCGACGCCGCCTCGGCATGCGGCAGAATCGATTCCGAGGCGTTGTCCGAACGCCTCGACGCTGGCCTGCTCATCGCCGCTCAGTATCTCGACGGTGATGTCGTGCTCACGCAGGGCAGCGATGAGTTCCTCGACGCCCTCGCGGGCGTCGTCGTGGGCGAAGCCGAACGCGGCGACCGCCTTGCCGTCGATAGCGAGCACGCTAGCGCCATAGCCGGCCTTCCTGGATTTGGTGAGTGCCGAGTCTATGTCGAGTGGTATGCTGACGTCGTTCTCGAGCAGCCAGTCGGCCCGCCCGAGCAAGACCTCCTGCCCGCGCAGCTTGCCTCTGACACCGGCGTCTCCGTCGGTGATGTCGGTGACATTGCTAGCCTTGAGGGAGCGCTGCTCGGCCAAATCCAGGATGCTCTTGGCGTAGGGGTGGTTCGAGCGCTGCTCGAGCCCCGCGGCGATCTGCAGCGCCCGGTACTCGTTCTCGTGCTCCGAGACTGTGAGGCCCGTCATCCTAGGGCGTCCGCTGGTCAGCGTGCCGGTCTTGTCGAGCAGAGCCAGATTCACGCCCGCAGCCGCCTCGAGCACGTCGCCGCCGCGTGCGACCAGTCCTGAGGCGGAGGCGGAGGAAAGGGCGGCTGCGTGCGGCACCGGAGCAGCGAGGAGGAGCGAGCAGGGGCACGATACGACCCATAGCAGGAGTGTGACGAGGATAGCATCGGCTGTTGCACCGTACGCGAGGAATGCTATCGCTGGCGCGCCCAGCATCACCAAGGGCACCCAGACTGCGGTGAACCTCTCGATAGCGCTCTGCGTCCTAGTAGGCTGGTCTCGGTAGCGCCTGACGAGGTCGATGAGGCTCGAGAGTCGTGTGTCGTCCCCGCTTGCCTGAGCGCGGATTACCAGAGGCCCGCGTACTAGGGTGAGTCCGGCCTCCGCCAGATCCCCGGCCTTGACTGGAATGGGCAAGGGCTCGCCGGTGAGCGGAGCGCGGTCTATGGACCCAACGCCCTCGACGATGATGCCGTCTACTGGTATGACCTCGCCCGAGCGGACCTCGACGAGATCACCCGGTTCGAGAGCTTCCACCGGAGTGAGGTCCTCACAGTGGTCATTGACTCCTCCCGCTGCTGCGGAAGATGGTAACACCGTCAGCGAGCGAGAGTGGGAGTGGGGCTCATGCTCGCTCGGACTCGGCTCAAGCAGTCGTGCCCTACGTGGCAGCCTGTCCAAGCCCCCCTGCATAGACTCCCGGGCCTTGATTAGCGCCCTGTCCTCGAGATTGGAGGCGAATCCGACGAGCCCGACCACCATCAGCGCTTCAGCCCATTCGTGCAGGTACATTGCACCGATGACGGCGAGCGAGGTCAGGACCTGAAATCCCAGGATCCTGTTCTGGATGCTGGCGAAGGCCTCTTGGAACATCTGGTAGCCAGCGAAGATGACACCGAAGAAAGCCACCCCGGCCGCAAACGTATTCGGGATATTGTGGATTTGCTCTATGGCGATGATGCCGCCGATGAGCGGGACGGTCATCGCCGCGCCCAGCAGTCGAATTTGATCGGGCCTGAGCCTAGCGCTCTTGGAGGGCACCAGCTTCGGTTCAGGCCCCAGTATCTTGCGCATCCTCAGCTCGGAGACCTCCCTGAGGCTGGGATCGTCGAGCCAGAGGCGCTGCATCTCGACCTTGCCGTCATCCAGACGGACGTTGAGCACCCCTGGGACATCCATGAGAGTGGTTCTCAGTGCCCGGCGATCAACGCCTATCCTCGCAGCGACCTCCCTCGGGGTCTGCCCCACCACGGCCAGCCACTCGATGTCGGGGCTGTGGCCGAGGTTCTCCAATACCGAGGAGGCTCGGGATATCTTTCCCTTGCTGATGTCCAGATTGATCCTCACTCGGCCGTCGGTGGCTGAGACCCGGCACTCCTCGATTCCCGGTAGGCGCTGTACAGCCCTCGTCGCCTTCATCGCGCAGTCGGGGCAGTCCATGCCCCGGATGTCCCATTCGAACTCGTGCACGCCGTCTGCTGCGAGGTCGGCGTCGAGTACGTCACCAGCCGATTCAGCGACCGCCTCGATGGCGGGCTCAGGCTTCGGCGACGGCTTCTCCTTAGATTTCGGACGCATGAAGTCTGGCAACTTGAGTGGGGGTATCTTGGGCATGGAGGGAAAGACGGGGGGCTCTTCCGGTTTCTCCGAAACCGAAGTCTCCTCGTCATCGTCGTCCAGAACTAGGAAGTCCTCATGCTCCTCGTCCATACACAGGCCATCCAGTGGTCCCGCTTGAACATGATGCGAGGGGTCCTGTGCGGTGGAATCATCATCCCAGTGCCGCCCCGGTCAGCTATGGTAGAGCTTCCTCAGGGCCGTACCTGGGACATGGTCGTGTTCGATGTGGACGGAACTCTGATGGACGCCGGGGGTTTTCATCCCGACCTGATTCCGCTGGTTCGCGAGGTCGAGGCGCGCGGTCTTCCGATCTCACTCGCATCCGGTCGCACGCTTCCCAACGTCACTCCTATCAGGCAGTCGCTCGGGGCATCCGGGTTCATCGTAGCCGAGAACGGCGGCATGGTCTGGGACAGCGGCGAGGGACACGAAATCATCACACTGGCCGACGGCTCCCGCGCTAGAGCAGCCGTACAGTGGCTGGCCACCCAGATAGATGACTTCGATGCGGCGGGGATAGAATCGAACCGCTGGCGCGAGACCGAGTGGTGCCTATTCGAGAATGGAAATGAAGATTTGATGCGCGAGCTCCTCGCTGGCAGCGAGTGGTCTGACCTCATCGTCGTACCCACGGGTTTCGCGGTTCACATCACGGCCCCTGGAATAGACAAGGCGGGGGGTCTGCGGATGGCCTTCGAACAGCGTGGTGTAGACCCTGGGAGGGTGCTCGTGTGCGGTGATGCACCGAACGACATCTCGATGTTCGAACTCTGCGGCTTCTCCGTCGCAGTCAACGACGAGCGAGAGGATGTGGTGGACGCGGCCGACTGCCTGACTGCGGCACGTGGGATAGAGGGCTCGCTCGAGTTCCTCAAGGCCGTGATTGCAATCCTGTGAGCGTCATTGGTGCAGGTGGCAGGATTTGAACCTGCGAAGCACTACGCATCGGATCTTGAGCCCGACCCCTTTGACCACTCGGGTACACCTGCGGCGCTGGGATGGAAGTTTGGCTCTTGATACCCGCGCCTCGGGGGGTTTTGCCGGATGTCGCTAGGAATTGTTCAATAGTCTCCCTCCACCCACTCCCGACGGGTTGCTCTGATGGACGAAGATGGTGCTGCACCTAGGCTAAACAGGAACCAGTTGCAATCCATCGAGAAGTCCCTTTTCGAGCTCTCTCGCAAGCAGAAGTCCCAGACCATTCCAGTCGACCTGCCAGTCCCCGCATTCTGGGGCTCAGTGGGACAGTTGCTGCACCATCTGGAAGTGGAGCTTGCAGAGACCATCAGGGACGAGGGCATGACTGCCAAGGCGCAACTCAAGTCACGACGGCTGGGCATCATCCGGACCTGCGTCAGCGATCTGACTCGCCTGCGGCTGAACGCGTTCACCCAGCACGCTGTCCTCTCGAACCTGCTTAAGTCCCCGCAGGGTGACGCGGTGAACGTGGCTGCGAATTTCGAGACGATGGACTGGGAGAGGCATGACCCCTCTGAGAGAGCCTACTACTCCGGGGTCGGTCACCTCGTTGAGAAGTACAAACACGAAGTCTCGTGGAACGCCCTGCTACGCGGCTCCAGCATCGAGATTCCCGAATCGGCTAACATCACCGGACACGCTCCTCTTACTGAGTTCATCAAGCAGGATGAGAAGATATCCTACGCGACACCCGATGCAGTACGGACACCGCCCAGCGGCAACTGGGAGGATCCCGAGATTGACGAAGAGGATCGGATTCGGCAGATTGACGCGTTTCCGGGCCGCGCCACCGGTGCTGTCCCTCCTGCACCTCTCGAGGAGCCCCCTGCTGAAGATGAGAGCGGGCTGCGCCGCATCCGCATCCTGAAGGACCTCTCCGATCCCATAATCACCGAAGACGGCTCGGAGATAGTGCTGACTGCTGGCGATGTCGAATCATGTGCGGCTCCGATTGCTGATACCCTCATCGCCGCCGGCTTCGCCGAACCGGCGCCGCTGTGATTCTCGCAATGACTTAGTGTCGCCATTACTCGAAGTGGCTCACCAGAGATGAGCCAATGGGCAAGACGATTACCAGAAAACAGGTTGTAGAATTGAGGAAGGGTTTCGCGGCGAACCCATCGAACAAGGTCGCGCAGAACGCCGTGACGAACGTGCAGTTGCCCGATTTGACTTTGGACAGGAACCTGGTTCAGAACATGGACTCCTCTTTCAGCACCAAGCTGGATGATTGGAAGGTGACCGCTCAGATGAAGAGTGGTCGGTGCTGGCTGTTCGCGACTCTGAACCTGTTCAGGGTCGGTGCGATGAAGAAGATGAATCTCAAGAACTTCGAGTTCAGCCAGGCCCACATTCACTTCTGGGACAAGTTCGAGCGGGCCAACCACCTGCTCGAGGCCATCATCGAGACGGCTGACCGCCCCGTCGACGACCGCACCATCCACTTCCTGCTCTCCGACCCGATCGGCGACGGCGGTCAGTGGAACATGGCGATGAACCTGATTCGCAAGCACGGCCTGGTCCCCAAGTCGGCCTATCCCGAGTCTAACACCAGCAGCGCGACACGCTGGATGAATACCGAGCTGAAGAACATCCTGAGGAGCTCGGCCTGTGAGATCCGGGCCATCCTCGAAGGAGGTGGCACGGAAGATGAGGCCCGGGAACACAAGGAGAAGAGGATAGCAGACGTCTGGAAGATGCTGTGCATCCACCTAGGCACTCCACCCAAGACATTCGACTGGCAGTGGCGCGACAAGGATGACAAGTTCCACCGCAAGGGCAGGATGACCCCGCAGCAGTTCGCCGCTGAGTACGTCGACATCGAGTGGGAGGACTACGTCTGCATCGTCAACGACCCCCGCAACGAGTACTATCGGACCTACACCATCGACTTCCTGCAGAACGTCGCCGGCGGGCCTCCCGTAGTCTACCTGAATGTGCCGAGCAAGGAGATGAAGGCGGTCACGCAGAGGCTGCTCGAGGACGGCATGCCCGTCTGGATGGGTTGCGACGTCGGCAAGGAGATGGATCGCAAGAAGGGGCTCTGGGACGCCGACCTGTTCGACGTCGAGGGACTCTACGGGGTCGAGTACGGCATGGACAAGGCCGACAGGCTGCGCCACAACCAGACCATGATGACTCATGCGATGCTGTTCACCGGTGTCGATGTGGTCAATGGGAGGGCCCGACGCTGGCGTGTCGAGAACTCGTGGGGGGGCGAGACCGGTCAGAAGGGCTACTACACGATGAACGACAGCTGGTACGACGAGTACATGTTCGAGATAGCTGCTCCGACCTCGTACCTGAATGAGAAGATGGTCGCCGGACTCGAGACCGAGCCTGTGGTGCTTCCGGCCTGGGACCCGATGGGCAGCCTAGCCTAGGTTGCGCAGCGAGAGTTCGATGGTGACCGAATCGGGGATCGGGATTCGCAGAACCTTGCGGAGCGCCTTCTCGTCCTTGGCGGTGTTAGTCACCAGCTCGAGCAGGCGCTTGTGGACTCGCATCTCCCAGTGGTCCCAGGTCTCCGCGCCCTCTCCGTCCGGACTCTTGCGGCAGGGCACGACCAGACGGCGCGTAGGCAGGGGAATCGGGCCACGCAGATTGACGCCGGTCTCCTCTGAGATCGACTTGATGTGCTCGCAGACCAGATCTACGTCAGTGTGATTCTCGCCGGTCAACTTGATGGTGGTGACGACAGGCATCCCACTCACCAAGTATCAGTTTCGCGAATCACTTCTTCTCGACCTTCATACAGACGCCAGCGGCGACTGTCTTGCCCATGTCGCGGATTGCGAAGCGGGCTAGTTCGGGGAACGCGTCCATCTGCTCGATTGCCATGGGCTTGGTCGGCATGAAGCGAACGAGAGCGGCGTCACCGGTCTTCAGGAACGGAGGGTTGGCCTCCTTGGTCTTCGAGTTCTCGAGGAGATCGACGAAGCGGACTGCTACCTGCGAGGTGTGGGCGTGGAACACCGGGGTGTATCCGGAGCCGATGGCCTTCGGGATGTCCATTAGTTGGATCTGTCCGACGAAGGTCTCGTCGTGGCGGACGAACATCGGCTCGTTGTCCGTGTATCCTGCGACGTCGCCTCGGCGGATGTCGGTGGCCGCCAGACCGCGGACGTTGAAACCGACGTTGTCGCCGGGCTCGGCTTTCTCAACGTTGGTGTGGTGCATCTCGATGCTCTTGACCTCAGCAGTCTGTTGGCTCGGGTTGAACACGACGGTCTTGCCGACGTTCAGCACTCCAGTCTCGATCTTGCCGACCGGCACAGTGCCGATCCCGCTGATCTTGTAGACGTCCTGGATAGGCAGACGCAGCGGCCTGTCGGTAGGCTTCGGGGGCATCTGTATCTTGTCGATGGCTTCGAACAGCGTCATGCCGTTGTACCAAGGCATGTTCTCGCTCTTGTTGAAGACGTTGTCACCGGCCAGCGCAGCACAGGGGATGAACGGAATCTCGTCGGTTTTGAAGCCTGCCATCTTGAGAAGGCCGGTGACCTCGGTGACGACGCTGTCATACTTTTCCTGAGAGTAATCGACACCGCTGATGTCCATCTTGTTGACGTTCACGATCAGCTGCTGGACGCCTAGGACGCGGGCTAGGAAGGCGTGCTCCTTGGTCTGGGCGTTCACACCATCGTCGGCGGCGACGCAGAGGACTGCGGCGTCGGCCTGGCTGGTGCCGGTAATCATGTTCTTCACGAAGTCGCGGTGACCTGGCGCGTCGATGACGGTGAAGTAGTAGTTGGGGGTGAAGAACTCCTTGTGAGCGACGTCGATGGTGATGCCTCGCTCGCGCTCCTCCTTCAGTCCGTCCATGACGTAGGCGAAGCCGAATCCGGCCTTGCCCATCTCGGCTGCCAACTTCTCGTTGCCATCGATGACGTGCTGTTCAATGTGGCCACTGTCTAGCAGCAGTCTGCCGACCGTCGTCGACTTCCCGTGGTCCACGTGACCAACGAATACGATATTCAAATGCGACTTGCTCTTATCTTCCCATTGTGAACCCATAATGTACACCTTCTGAGTGTCCCGCCGACCGATGGGGTGTATTTGAATCTCTCCCCCTAGGATAGGGGAGGTCACTTCTGAGCAGCCTAGCGTAAAGGAAGCCGGTTGACTAGCGGTACTGCAACTCGACGACCATCTGCTTGACCTCGGTGTTGTGGGTCTTCTCGTTGACTATGTCGACTGTCCAGTCTCCTGGTACGAATCCCCGAACGGTCGAGCCGCCCACCACCATCCAGACGCAGCGGTCGTCGGATGCGCAGTCGCCAGCGTCCCTGCTCTCGTCGTCGATGGCCGAGGTGTTGGCGACTTCCTCGTCGGTGCTGTTGTACAGATAGAGGTCGAGTTTGTTCTCCGTGTCTATTCCTCCGAAGGGCTGGTCATCGTCCTCGGCCGGGTATGTCAGCTTGACCCTGAGGTAGCGGATCCTGTCTCTGGTATCATCATCGTAGGTGACGGGGAACTCCCAGGTCATGATTATCGGATCTTGGTAGCGGCGGTCGATCACGAAGTCCTTCCAGACCCCACGGTAGTTGACGTAGACTGTCGAGTCGACGTGGTCGATGAGGCCCTGGTCGTCGGTGACCGAGAGTCGTATGTCCCAGGCCCCAGCAGGCAGGTCCTCCCACTCGTAGGTCTCTCCGGAGGCGTCGATGTCGTTCTCCGGAATCCCATCGCCGTTGGAATCGGTGTTGGTGTCGAGGTCCCAGTTGTACTCGACCAGGTACTCTTCGGCGTAGCATTCGGCCTGATCGGGGTCGCATCCCGCCCATGAATCCGAACCGTCGAGTGAGACGGTGGTCGAGACGCTGATCTCCCTCTCGTTCTCGTCCTTGTCGTCCTCGCAGACCCATACCAGGACGAAATCGCCGTTGGGTGGCTCCTCGCCCTCGCAGTCGTCGTCCTTGTTGGCAGTGATCTCCGCGTGCGGCTCGCGCGCCGAGGCGTCGATAACTGTGATGGTCATGCTGGCCATAGCCTCGTGGGTGCCGTCGCCGACCGCCAGGCGGGCGGTGTAGTCGCCGGGTTGGGCGTACGAGTGGCTGGTGGTCATCCCGGTCCCGGTGTTGCCGTCGCCGAAGGTCCAAGTGAAAGTCAGGGAGTCGCCGTCGGAGTCAGAGGAGCCGACAGCGCTGAAGGTGAGTGAGTCGCCGGCCTTGGCTGTTCCCGGTGGGTCAACCGACATCACCGCTGTAGGCGGATCGTTTCCACTGAGCAGATCCAGACATCCGGCCAAGGCCGAGCAGAGCAGGATTGCGGTCAGCGCCGGAGCGAGCGCACGCATGCGAGCCATCAGTCTGGTCTGGGGGACCGGCTGAAATCAACCCTACGCTGTCTAGTACACATCCAATGGCGGTTAGACAGGCTTCCAATGTAGCGATTAGAAGTCAAAGAGGGTCTGTTGGCGCGAGCCTGACATAAGTTCGGTCCTACCCCACCCGAAGGCCTCTGTTATCCTACCCAGGGCTGTCGCGAGGCGCCTCGCGTAATAATCCGGGTCGTATCTGGGTGGATCCTCGCCAATCTCATCGACGAGCCAGGGCTCCACATCCATGGGGCTGTTCTTGGCGCTGGTGACGACGTAGCCCACCTTCATCCCGGGGGTGAAGGGCAGGTCTCTCTCAATTCTCTTCTTCGCCGCGCGCACGTAAGGCAACCCGTTCGGGTTATCGTAGACCTTGGAGAAGTCGACTGTGCCGTCGCGCCTCAGTGTACCCTTGCAGGAGCGACTGATGACCAAATCGGCCGCGTCGACACGCCTAGCCTTCACATCGTCGATGACTGACTTGGTCATCTCGACGGCGGCCCATTCCTCACCGTCCAGGATCATTTCGAACATCTCCGTCATCGTGCGAGTCAGAAGCGCGAAGGAGTCGGTCCTGCGAACCTCATAGCCGCGAATCAGCATCTCCTCTCGCGGCCACACGACACGCCCGACGTAGCGTTTCTTGGCACCGTGGCTGAAGAAAGCGGAAAGCGCGGTCTCAAGCTCTAGTTCAGCTCCTTCCTTGGTGAATTCTGAGGCCAGACTCTCACCGAAGCGAAGCGTCTCCGCCTTCGCCCTCTCCCAATCCGCATGAACCGGCGAATCCTCTGGCGGCTTGTTGATTGGAGACTCCTTGTCTACCGGGGCTTTGACGAATATCGAATCGGTATCAGAGTAGACCACCTCGTGGCCGCGCTTCTCCACATGAGCGATGATTCCGCGGATGTTGTGGCGGGCCCATTCTGTTATGCTGGCGCCGAGGTCGGGGTGGGTGAAGCGGTAGAAGCTCGAGGCAAAGACTCCGTAGAACGAGTTCATCAGAATCTTGACTGCGTATTGCAGTTGGTCCTGCAGGAAGGCCTCGGCCTCGTCGCCAGACTCCCTGGCAACTGAGAGGGCGGCCTTGTGGACCTCCCTGCTCTGCATCAGCTGCTCCAGAAGCTGCGGGACCAGCCCTAAGCGGTCCTCCTTCGAGAGATATCGCGTCTCAGTGGTAGGCGATACGCTGTGCGAATCGTCGACTGAGCCGTCTCTCAGGAGGGTGGTAAAGCATATGTTGTTTGCAATCATGATCGATGGGTACATCGACTTGAAGTCGAGTACGACAACCCATGGCTCCAGTCCCGCGTCCACCTCGTGGACATATCCGCCGGCGATCTGATTCCTCCTCCGAGGCCCCGAGTTAGTGGTCGGGACGGAGACGTTTCTGCGGTCTGCCAGACGGATCACCAGCGAGTCGAGCCACTGGCTGGTGGTTCCAGAGGAGGCTGTTTCGACTGTTGTCAGTGATACCGAGGCGAGAGCCTCCTTGCGAGCGACCGATTGCAGACGATCGAGGATGTCCAACGGAAGAACCGTGTCTCGAACGCAGTACTCGAGGACCTCCTCGGGCCGCTCGGCCCATTCCCTGTCCATCTGGCTGGCATCGATGTCCAGTTTGTGCTTGTCCTCATCTTCTGGCCAGAGCAACTTGGAGACATATCTCAGAGTCTCCCGCTGAGGTCGGAGGGTCTGGCGTGCCTGCCACCAAGCATCGAGAGGGATTCTTCCTGGAATTCTCCAGACGCGGTTCTGCTGGCGGCTGGGAAACAGCCTCCTGTTCTCGCTCTGCAGCATCGGGACTCTGCCCCATCCGTACAGCGCGGCGGCCTCCATCCTTGAGCGGCCTGCTAGGACGTCCGCCCTCTCCTCCATCCGAGGCAGGTCGAAGTTGTCGATGTTGTAGCCGGTGATGATGTCGGGATCCTCGGAGCGGATGAGTTTGGTCAGCCCCTCCATGATATCGCCCTCCTCGCCTTGGAAGGTGTGCTCAGTGCGCTCCCCTCCCCTGTCGATGACAGCCGCGGCACACAGGATCCTGTTCGACTGGATGCTCGTCTCCAAGTCGAATGAGAAGGTGACGAATGGGGTTCGGAATGGCTCGGTGATTGACAGGTCATCCACAGTGCAAGACAGAACCATGTCGACCGGATAGAGGCCTGCTCCACCGACCTCGGCGATACGCCCAGTAGCGGTAGCGCGATCCGTGGTAGACTCGTCACGGGCCTCGACCGGCGCGCGCTCGCCGGCCCAGAGTACCTCACCGCAGGCAGAGATGTGGGGTCCGAGGTCGTAGTCCAGCAGCAATCTGCGCTCGAACAATATGTCGGCGCTGCTGACCTCCCAACTCTCCTGCAATGTCTTCCTAATATTCGGGCCTCTGGTAATCATCCAGGGTTGTGGCACCTCGACCTTCCAGTGCGGCTTGTCACCGTCTGGGGTCCACTTGTCACCGATTGGGGTGACGTTGACCGCCCAGTCCATGCTCCGTAGATAATCCAGTGCCGAATCGGCCTCGGAAGCTGGTCGTGGTTTGCCGGGCAGTGCGATTACGACATACGGTCGAAGCCCGTTCACCAACAGGGTCACAGAGTGTCCAGCGCGAGAGCGGCACCAGAGTTCAACGGTGGTTCGGTGGGGCTTCCCATCACCCGACTGATAGGAGCCTGATATGATGCACATCTCCTCCTCCCACTGCATGGCTGTCCCTCGGACTCAGGCTGTGCTAAGACGCCTTCAATCTATGTAATCGTGAGAGCCCAAAACGATAGTGGACGGGTAGGAGCGGAACCGTTGAAAGCCGACCCCCTCACCTGCGACGCAATTAGGGGTGCATTGGTGTTGGATAATGACAGCCCGGCAATCGACTGGGACAGCATGATATTCAGTTACCAGAAGACCGATCGGATGTACATCTCCCACTGCAAACAGGGTGGAGACTGGAGCCCTGGGGTGATGCAGGACTTCCAGGACCTCAGCATGTCACCGGCCGCTGGGGTTCTCAACTACGGCCAGGGCCTGTTCGAGGGCCTGAAGGCGCAGCGCGCAGCCGACGGCAGCATCGTCATGTTCCGGCCCGAGAGGAACGCGAGTCGCATGCAGGACGGCGCGAAGCGCCTCGGGATACCTGTCGTCCCTGAGGAGATGTTCCTCGACGCGGTCCGCAAGACCGTGCTCGAGAACAGCCGCTGGGTCCCCCCCATGGGCAAGGGCGCGCTCTACATCCGACCGCTGCTGATGGGCAGCGGCGCAATCCTCGGTGTGGCACCCGCACCCGAGTACACGTTCCTGGTCTACGTCTCCCCGGTGGGGCCCTACTTCAAGGGCGGCCTCAGGCCGATCTCGCTGAAGGTCTCGGATGATTTCCACCGCGCCGCCCCGGGCGGCTCGGGCGGGGTGAAGGCGATCGGCAACTACGCGCCCGGGATGGTCCCATCGAAGGCCGCCAAGTCCGAGGGCTTCGCCGAGATCATCTACCTCGACGCCGTTCACCACAGGTACGTCGAGGAGGTCGGAGCGGCCAACTTCTTCTGCGTCAAGGACGGCGTCATCTCGACGCCTGAGCTGACCGGGACCATACTGCCGGGAGTCACCAGGGAGTCGGTCATCGAGATCGCGAGGGACATGGGTTACGAGGTCCGCGAGGAGAAGGTCGACGTCGACTACGTTCTGAGCGCCGACGAGTGCTTCTGCGCCGGCACGGCCGCCGTGGTCTCCTCCATCGGCTCAATCCAGCACGGCGACAGGGTCGCCAGCTTCGGCGATGGGGAGGTCGGGCCGATTACCCGGATCCTGCATGACGAGCTCGTGGCCATCCAGCAGAAGCGGATCCCGGACGAGCGCGGGTGGACCGTGGCCGTCGA
>Ga0207990_1000089_pt1 | contig 51225 bp, 38 predicted proteins | sample ETNtaG_8_FD_185780 | JGI IMG/M metagenome (GOLD analysis project Ga0207990, IMG submission 185780) | Marine microbial and viral communities from oxygen minimum zone, Eastern Pacific Ocean - ETNP201406SV75 (SPAdes) (version 2) | ecosystem: Environmental > Aquatic > Marine > Oceanic ...
AGAGGCCGAGCTGGGCTACTGGCTCATGGCAGAGCAAAAAACCGTTACTGATGGTAATTTTGTGATGGATGGGGTAACCGTCTGGTCAAAATCAGGAAATACCATCACTTTTGATAGTGGTGTCAGTGTCTGGGATCCCCAGAAGATGAATACGGTGACCAGTGCTGATATCAGCAGTGATGGTCACTACAACTTCGACATCACCATCTCTGCGTCGAGCACGTCCTATATGGTCTGGATCGATGTAGATGGAGGTACTCCTGTTGTTGGTTTCGAAAAGATGCAGTTTGTGGCCTCAGGTGGAGGCATGGCTGGTGGAGACATGGGCGGCGGCGGAATGGGAGGTGGAAACCTCTTATCCAACATGGTTCATGCTGATGAATACATCTGTACAGATGGGATGGGTTTCTGGAATCAGCAGAATACCTGTGGAAGTCCTGCGGTTCAGTTCTTGTACCTGAACAAAACGAACTCGACACTCGTACTTGGATCAGATTTTGCGCTTACCATGAACGACGACAAAGCTGATGATGGAGGTGGTTCCTACGCCTTTAGTACGGCCGGTATACGGACGATCACCAATAATCAGTGGCAGGACGCCTTCTACCGCTTCAAGCGGACGTCCACCAACCAGACCTTTGATGTCAAAACCTGGAGTGCAGATTACTGGCCTGATACCGGAAGTCTCGATGTATTCCAGGGCATGATGATCGATATCATGCCTGGTGCAGACCAGTTCAGTAATCAAACGGGTGGAACAGGAGGTGGAGGCCAAGCCGGTGCATCGGTCTCGGAGACACCCACGATCTGGGCCTCGAGTAGTTGTTCTTCTCATAGGTGTGAATATGAGCAGGAATCTCACAGTGATGATGATGGCAACACAATGACGGTGAACAACTCAAACATCGGTGCAAGTCAAACCGAATGGGTCAACGTCAGTGTGGAAAAGGGGCCGCCTACCGACCTGCGCAAAAACTACGACCACTGGGGTGGTATTCCTGATCATTTCGGGTGTAGCTCCAAGTGGTATGATGGTTATGCAACAATAAATATTGCTGGCACCACCAGAAGCGAAGTAATCTGGGGTGAAGGAGGCTGTTCAGTATCTAACGGTGAAGGCGGTACGATAAGTGGAATGGCCATCGCATTCATTGAGCAGGGTCACTATGTGACGGCATACATCGTCGGTGCTACTACCAGTGCTACGTTGTCCAGCGATACCACCTTATCTGGTATCTTGAGTGGTATCACTTGGGAAACAACGAAGCCTGATGATGCTAATACCGAAGAGGGTGGTAGTTGAAGAAACATCTGCAAACTAGCTTATAGAATAAATAAGTAGATCCAAAAGAAAATATCAGAGGAGGAATGGTGAACATCATCAAGTTCTTTTCAGGATTCATAAGCCTCCTTAATATTTGATAATAGAAAAATGATTAATGATTCAAGCAGACAGCATATTGTGCTGTCTGCTTTATCACTCTCCGAAAGCGACCACTGTTTAGGAGCAACCTCTACAGGATGATTATTTCATTCAAAAGCCTGAAGGCCTGAATTCTACAGAGGCCCGCTACTTTGATAGCCTCGAGTCCTTCTTCAGGAGTCATCAGTACAGTCGTATGCATTTTTGAGATGGCCCCACCTGCTCATGCAGCAATAAGTGCTGACGCCGTGCTAGGGTTATCCGGTCCTTCAGCAATGAAACAAAGATCATAATCACCAGAGCAGTAGTATCCTCAAAGGAACTTTATCCCTTTCGCAGTAAACATCTTCCCTACCTGTTCAATTTTGTTCTGAGAATCTTTGATCTGCGTTGCTCAAGAACCGGACGTGAAAGATGCCTGAACTAAATAATGTGCCATAAGATCTCCTTTAAAAAATTAAGAAATAAACAAGCCGCCTGGTAAATCCTACACTGCAAAATCTCAATATAAATAATACCGACAGCCTTCACCAATAATCTTTCGCAGTTACAACTCCAAAAGATTCCCAAAAATGAGATCCTATTCTCTAAAATCAACTAAGCAAGTTAAATAACTCAATTAATTTATGGCAAAAACATCACGCTAAAAAACCATTTTGGCAGCTGACACTGTCAGTTTGATAATAGTTTGGGTAGCTCTAAAAGCTGAGCCCTGAGCCGATTTCCTGAGCGGGGTCGAAGAGTGATTGAAGGAATTTTTGCTTAGCTTTAAGTTCATTAATCTCTGTCTTGATTTTTCCCCACCACGTAGTGCGAGGCTACCGTTATGAATAATACCCCATCTTTGTACGTCCACGGAACGGCTTTTCGACTCCGCTCAACAACCATCCGGGGCTACCGTTTAAATTAAAATTTGAAAAAAATTCACTTTTAGCGAAATTTCGCTTGATTCTTGCTTTTCACTAAATTATTATCATTTTAAATCTTTTTCTCGGTCAAGAGTTAAAGTATTAATTCGGGATCAAAATAGTTATTCCGGAAACACTAACATGACAATTAGGAGTTCCCATGTCGAACAATACACAAATGCAAAGTCTGAATGAAGAATGGTCCAACAATCCACGCTGGCAAGGTGTTGATCGCCCCTATGGAGCTGAAGATGTCAACAAGCTGCAGGGCTCGCTGAAGGTAGAGCACACCTTGGCTAAAGTCGGAGCAGAACGTCTGTGGGACTTAATGCAAGAAAACCCTTATGTCCACACGTTGGGAGCTTTGACAGGGAATCAAGCTGTACAACAGGTACAGGCAGGACTGAAGGCTATTTATCTTAGCGGCTGGCAAGTGGCTGGAGACGCAAACACTGCCGGAGAAATGTATCCGGATCAGAGTTTATATCCGGTTGACAGCGTACCTAACGTTGTACGCAGGATAAATAATGCTCTCACCAGAGCAGATCAGATTGATCACAGTGAAGGCCGGAGCGATGTACACTGGTATGCACCAATTGTGGCTGACGCAGAAGCAGGATTTGGCGGTGTGCTGAATGCCTATGAATTAATGAAGCACATGATTGAAGCCGGTGCTTCCGGAGTTCATTTTGAAGACCAGCTCGCATCAGAAAAAAAATGCGGACACATGGGCGGGAAGGTACTTGTGCCAACTTCTGAATTTATCCGCAAACTTACCGCAGCAAGACTCGCGGCAGACGTAATGGGTGTACCTACAGTACTGATGGCCAGAACTGATGCCAACAGCGCTAAGTTGCTGACAAGTGACGTTGATCCGCGTGATCAAGAATTTATTTCGGACAAGCAACGTACTCCTGAAGGCTTTTTCCGTATCAATGGAGGCATTGAATGCGCGATTGCCCGTGGTCTGGCTTATGCGCCTTATTGTGATCTTTTATGGTGCGAAACTTCTACACCGAACTTGGAAGAAGCACGTAAGTTCGCAGACGCGATCCATGAAAAATATCCTGACCAGATGCTGGCCTACAATTGTTCACCATCTTTCAACTGGAGCATGCATCTTGATGATCTGACGATTGAGAAATTCCAGGAAGAAATTGGAGCAATGGGTTACAAATTTCAATTTGTGACACTTGCCGGATTTCATGCACTGAACACAAGTATGTTCGAATTGGCAAAAGGCTACAGTAAACGCGGAATGGGTGCTTATTCTGAACTGCAAAAACGTGAATTTGAACTTGCAGAAACTAAAGGTTTCAAAGCAGTCAAACATCAAAGTTTTGTGGGTACAAGTTATTTTGACGCAGTGCAGAACACAGTGGTTGGAGGAGAGTCTTCAACTGCCGCACTGAAGGAATCAACTGAGACGGCTCAATTCAACAAACGTGCAGCCTAATTAACTGAGGCTTGATCAACGCTTGAGCTTCTGTCTTGTTTTCTTCTTGAACTGAGCGGAGTTAAATTTTTAATTGACTTCGCTCAGGCTTCTACTTAGGACTCCCTGAAAATCCTTTTCTTTTATCATGCCTGACTTGACCCTGGGTCAATTGGATTCCGGTGCTACTCTGTGCTTAGTCCGGAATGACAAAGAGAATCCTGGAATTAGTATCTAACGAATTATTTTGCGGCGTTGCCGTGTGCGGTAACGGTAAACAAAAACACCGATAATTCCGATAATTAAAGGTACAAGCAGCATGTTCAGCAGGAGTAACCCTTGACCAAGCCGCTCGATATCCTGTCGCAAAATCTTACGAACATCTCTTAATTTTCGGCGCGCCTGTCGTTCTTCTTCACGAAACTGCTGAATTTCTTCTTGAACTTCCGGAGGCAAAATGACTTCTTTCTGACCCTGTTTTCCTGCCGATTCGAGCAGGCTGTTCAAACGCTGTTGTACTTCATCCAACTGTGAAAGCAGTTGTCTTTCCTCCGTTTGATGAAGGAGTTGAGACTGTTTCTGCATGGCCAGTATGCGTGTAAAAGGCCGTGAAAAACGACCTCTTGAACGAATACTCATCAATGCTTCATTTCCCGACAGATGCTCCGCTGCATTAAGCATCAGATTCAAATTGTCATTTGTGGGCTGGATGATGCTCTGTCCGAGAAAATTCAGTTTCTGTACAGAAAATTGATCTGAGAGAAAATCAACATCACTGAAGAGCAAAATCGAATTACGATCCGCGGATTCGTTCAGGTGGGTGTGCTTGAGCGGAGTTTCTGCTTCACTTTCGTCCGCCGCCGCTTGAGCTTGAGTATCCTTTATTTCTTTGGCCGGTTGACCGTTTGGAAAGGCGCTGCTAAAATTTCCGGCAGTAATTGCCATCACAGCTTTCGCGCTGTCGTCAACTTTCATATCACGTGAGAGTTGATCCGGAGCAGAAAATCGAAGTCGGAACGCATCTATCAAACCGCTTTGCTCTGAAAGAGAAAGCAGTGCTGTAAAATCTGTCTGGCTTTCAGCCGCTTTTTTTAATGAACCTGCCTCAACAAAAAGCAGATTTTCTAATTGAGCAGTGATCGGATGTTCCTGATCCAGCGATTGGGTACGGAACGTCATCCACATTGGGAAACTCATTACACCCTGACCGGTATTGACTTGAGTTGAATGCAGACGGTCTCCAACAACTTTAGTTGAGTCATACTCAACACCCCAGGTCTTGAGTAAATCCGGAAGGTCACTGGCAAGTTGCGGTTGCTGTCCAAACTGATTTTCCGGAGAAGTCATATCTGCTCTGGCATTTGGATCAAGCAAAACAACAAGTCTTCCACCGCGCAACACATACTGATCCAGTGCATACTGCAATCGCGGACTGAAACCACGCGGATGCAGGACAATCAGCAAGCTGATATCATCCGGAATTTCTTCTGTGCTCAACGGTAAATTTTCCACCGATACCGATTTTTCCAGTTCACTCTGAAAAACCCATTTCTGTAAAGGAGGCTGTCCGGGAATTCTCGATCTGCCGCCTTGTAGATTCAGTGCACTCAGCAAACCAACTTTGGAGGTCGAGGTTGAACTTACTTTTTGAATGGCTTGTGTAATATCATATTCCAGAAATTCCTGCCTGCGCTGATCAAAATACGGCAGCAACATTTCCTGATCAAGCATTGAGACAACTGCCCCAAAATAAACAGTGTTGCCGGAAGGCAGGGTGATGCTTTTTATTCCGTATTTCTGTGCCCACTCTTCTTCCTCTGTATCCGGTTTTGGATCAGAAATTTCCAGAATCAATTGCCCGTTAGAGATTGCCGCATATTCTTCAAGCAACTCCTGTACACGTTGTGCATAAGTTTTGAAGTTTGGAGGCAGTTCCGCATTGTTTCTGGAATAATAAAAATTTATCCGGACAGGTTCCTGCAAACTTTCCAGAATCTTGCGTGAACCATCTGAAATCGTGTAAAGACGCTCCTCGGTCAGATCAAAACGTAAAGGAATAAAAGACGCCATCACATTGACAGCGACTAAACAAATCAGCAGCAGCACTACACTGCCTAAAGTGTTAGACAACGAAACTTCTTTCATTATTTTTTAAAGTTCTATGTTCTTTTGACAATAATTTAAATCAGCATAAAATGAAAAATGGGCTTGAATCAGGATGCTTTGTGAGATTCAAGAACTACCACATTTAACATCAGCACGATGACAATGATTGAAACAAAGTAAATTAAATCCCTCAGATCAACCACACCTCTGCGGATGGCATCGAAATGAGTGGTGAAACTAAATTGGCTGACAAGATCACTTATCCATACAGGAAAAACCGCATTCAGGCTGTCACTTAAAACTCCCCAACCCAACAAAACCAGCACCAGACAGATATTGACACTGAGGATAAAACTGATAACCTGATTTTTGGTCAGTGCGGAAGTGAAGCTGGCAATCGCCAGATAGGAGCCTGCCATCAGGAAACTTCCTAAATATCCTGTAATCATTGGCCCATTGTCCGGACTTCCCAAATAATTCACAGTCAAAATCATCGGAAAAGTCAGCAGCAGTGAAATACCGATAAATAACCAGGCGGCAAAAAATTTTGCAAAGACTGTTGTCGTCAAACGTACCGGTAAAGTGAGCAGTAGTTCACCGGTACCTGTACGACGTTCCTCTGCCCAGAGACGCATGCCTACTGCAGGAATCAGGAACAAATAAAGCCACGGATGAAAAAGAAAAAAGATTTCAAGACTCGCTTGTTGAGAATTGAAAAAATTCCCCAGAAAAAACGTACAGCCGGCATTCGCCGCCAAAAAGATAATTATAAATACATAAGCTACCGGCGAGCGAAAATAAGCCAGTAGTTCACGCTTGAAGATTGGAAAAAATCCGTTCATGGCAAATTCTTTAATTTTTCAGTTTATGATGAAACAGCAAAAAGTCATAAAACCATGTCATTTCTTACAAAGCTAGAAATCTATTTTTATGTTAAATACTGATATTATTATATATTTCTTTCTTCGTTCGTGATGACAAATAATTAGTTTAGGAGTTTTCACGAAGCCATCAGTTTATGATATTGTAATAAATCTCAGGCTGTCAGCCTTTTATTGTCGGTCAGTTGTAGTAAGTTCACGAAACACTTCATCCAGACGCCCCCGATTTACATTAAAATTTTCTATCGGTATATTCTGGGCAAATAAATATTTTTCTAACGGAAGTGCAATAGATTCCTTTTTTTGAGGAAACAAACGCATTGTAACAACACCACTGCGTATGTCAGGAACGCGTTCAACTGAGTAGATAAAATCCAGCTCATTAAAATCGTTCAGCAACTGTGTCGGATCTGCACCATTTACACTCACCGTGACGGAATTACGGTATAGCGATTGAGACATTAGTTCATCCGGAGTTCCGTAACCCACAACTTTACCCGCTGAAATGACCATGGCACGTGTGCAAACTGCTTCTACTTCCTCCAAAATATGCGTGGAAATCAAAATTGTACGTTCCTCACTCATGTTTTGAATCAGTGAGCGAACCTCATGTTTCTGATTGGGATCAAGCCCATCAGTAGGTTCATCAAGGATCAACACCGGCGGGTCATGAATCAATGCCTGAGCAAGACTGGTACGCTGCCGAAAACCTTTGGAGAGAGTCTCAATCATTTGATCTTTGACATCGCCAAGCGCAGTCATCTCGATCACAATACTGACTCTTCTTTGAAGTTCCTTACCGCTGTAACCCCGGATCTCGCCGACAAAACGTAGAAACTCTCCAACCAGCATTTCGTCATAAGAAGGCGCACTTTCAGGAAGATAACCAATTTGAGCACGTACCTGAAGAGGATTGTCCAGAATACTGAAGCCGCATATATCAGCTGTACCTGAACTGGGAGGGATAAAACAGGTCAGCATTTTCATGGTTGTAGATTTGCCTGCTCCGTTCGGCCCCATAAAACCTAAAACTTCTCCACGCTGAACCTCAAATGAAACTTGATCGACTGCCTGGATGTTGTTAAAATTTTTGCTCAGTGCTTGAACACGAATCATAAAGAACCTAGACTAAAATAACTTTGTATTAAACAGTTGAGAATCAAACATCGTAGTATATAACTTTATGATTTTTGTATCAAGATAAAACACAACAGACGATACATCCTGATAATGGCTGAAATCGTGTAATTTAAAGACTAAAGAAAAATAGTTAAAAACAAACAAAATGAACCGCTCCCATATTAATCCTGAACTATCAAATTCATCAATCTCAGCAGAGCCTCCTCTGGTAAATCCTGAGCTGGAAGGTGGTAATTTTTTTTGGCAAGGAGGAACTGATGGTATACTTTTGCTGCATGGCCTTACTGCAACCACTGCTGAGGTCCGCCCACTGGCAAAGCGCTTTCATGATGAAGGTTTCACTGTTTCGGCAGTGTTACTTCCAGGACACGGAACAACACCGGAGAAACTGAATCAAACTCCGCGCGGGGAATGGATTGCTGTATGCGAAAAAGCCTACTTTGAACTACAGAAAAAATGTTCTAGAGTAATTGTTGGCGGTGAATCCACCGGAGGTATCCTTGCTCTGCATCTTGCCGCTAAGCATCCTGAAATTAAAGCTTTGTTGCTATTTGCTCCGGCTATGCGCCTTGCCTCTTCACTTCTGCAAACACTTTTTTTGATTGCTGTTTCTCCTTTCGTTTTTGCAATTCCAAAAAAATTTGAAAATGACCCAGACACTATCCCGTGGCAGGGTTACAAAGTTAATCCACTGAAAGCCGGTGTACAACTGCTGAAATTACAATACGAAACCGAAAAGCTGCTGCCTCGAATTTATCAGCCGATACTAATTATCCAGGCAAATTTAGATGAAACTGTTGATTTAAAAAGCGGTGAGATTATTTTGCGTGGTGTTCAGTCTGCAGTCCGTGAATCTCATTGGATGGAGAAATCAAAACATGCTGTCATTCTCGATCAGGAATTTGAAGAGGTCGTCTCAACAACTATGAAATTTGTTAAAAAAATATTGCAATAGACACCCTCAACACCTTTTTTCTTGAGGTCAGACTTTTATGTGATAGACTGTGCGTCAATGAAAATAACTGTTTCGAAAAAAAGTCCGAGATACACGCTGTCATTTGGATGCCATTTTTTTTGCCTCTAACTCATATATTGCCATTTCGAACGTAGAGCTAGATCTTAATAATATCAGCATAATAGAACATGCATAATTTTCATTTTATAAGCAATGACACCTTATTGTCCTATTAACGGCTTCGCCGTCAATAATCCAAGTTAAACAAAATCCGCATCTTTCTCAAATCAGTAAAATAATATGAAACCTAGCAATTACTCACATTTCGTCGAAATTGCCCGGCAAAGGGCTGTGGAACATCCTGAAAGAGACTGTATTATTTTCCTCGAAGATGGAGAAAATAAGGCTGTCGGCGACGGAACTTCCGCTGCGATGACATATCAGCAAAATGATCAGGCCGCGTGTCAAGTTGCAGCATCACTGCAAAAACGCGGGATTAAACAAGGTGAGCGTGTGCTGGTCATTCTGCCAAACAGTTTGGAATTCGTCAAAATCTTTTATGGTTGTTTGTACGGCGGAATCCTCGCGGTTCCATTGTCAGAACCTGCAGGACCGCAAAATATGGCGGCTTATCTGGAAACTTTTTTACCCACATTGAAAGTCAGCAAACCAAGTTTAATAATAGTAACCTCTCAGTTAGCGGATTTCTTACGTAATCAATTACCTCCGGAACTGCAAAAAGTTTTCAGCGGACTCGAAATCGCGACTGATCAGGAAATACTTGCTGATACTTCCGCAGAATATTCCGCACCGGAAATTAAAGCTGAGGATACTGCATATTTACAGTTCACTTCCGGAAGCACAGGCACGCCGAAAGGCATCATGATCGGGCACAGTAACTTGATGGCAAATCTGGAAGAAGCCCGCAAGTTCATGCAGCTTGAAGAGGAAGACGGCACCGCGGTCTGGCTACCGCTGTTTCATGATTTTGGCTTGGCCGCCGGACTTATGGGTGCGCTTTATTCCGGAGGTTTTACGGTTTTGATGACACCCGCGCATTTCATCCGTAAACCACTGCGTTGGCTCTCAGCAATGTCAAAATTTAAATGCGCACACAGTTATGTACCGCCGTTCGCACTTGATTTGTGCCTGAAAAAAATCTCGGATGAAGAACTGAATCAACTCGATTTATCATGTATGGTTTCTGTGACAGACGGTTCAGAACCGGTTCATTATTTACCAACTAAAAAGTTTAATGAACGTTTTTCCGCATGTGGTTTAAAAGCGGATGTTATTCGTCCTGGATTTGGAATGGCGGAAATTGTGATCATGTTTTCCGGCAGCAAAACCGGACTCCACGGACTTTGCGCGGATCGGCATGTTTTGGAAACAGAGGGTAGAGTCAAAGTACTGGGCGACGATGCTCCGGCTGCAGACAAAAAAATGCTGGTCAACCTGGGTTCACAAATGGATGGTCACGAAATTGTGATTAAAGGCCCTGATAATCAACAACTTCCGGAAGGAGAAGTCGGCGAACTGATGGTCAGCGGACCCTCTGTTGCTCAAGGATATTATGAAAATATTCAGGCCACCGAAGAAATTTTCCGGCAAAATATTATTGGCAAAGAACAGCCCTTCCTGGCAACAGGCGACACAGCATTACTCTGGAAAGGTGAGCTATATTTTGCAGGCAGAATCAAAGATATCATCATCATCCGCGGACGGAATTATTATCCGCATGACATCGAACTGGTACTGGCAGGAGTTGAAGAATTACGTCCGGGATGCTTGATGGCTTATGCTTCCGGAGCAGAAGATGAGTCCGAACATTTAGCAGTGGCAGTGGAGGTTCGCGCTGATTTGCTCAAAGATCCTGATGTTTTCCGTAAATACGTTTTGACTTCCATTGATCAGAAAATTATTGAAATCGTCGGCAAGCATTTTCAAATAACACCCAGTGAACGCCTGTATCTGGAACCGGGTACTATTGACAAAACTTCCAGCGGAAAAATAAAGCATCTTCGTAACCGAAAAACTTTTGCGGAGGAAACTTTTGCGGGACTTATTGAGCGCGTTTCCAGTTCAACGGAGACCGAAGATTTTGATGTGGCAGAAAATAAACCTTCACTTGAAACAGAACTGACTGCGCTTTTCAATAAAGTTGTATCCCTCGTACCTGAGCTGGATCAACCAATTTTGGACTGCGGGGCGGATTCAGTGGTGATTGTGGAGTTTGTTGACCAGGTTGAAACAAAATATGCACTGAGTCTTGAAATTGAAGATGACACAACTCTAAAGGATATTATTGGGCAGGTTAAGTTAAAATAGAGGATATTTTTGTTTAAAGCTTTGTGTGAATTGATAGCAATCTAAGGCACAAATGCCTTGTCATGACTAAGACTTGGAATACGTGTCCGCGCAGAGCTAACCTCTTCCAGATTTATATTTACATTTATAAACCCTGAATCTGCTCCACCATCCGCAAGTATTTCACCCCATGGATTGATGATCAGTGAATGTCCGTAACCTCCTCCTCCACCTTCAACCTTGCCGACTGCACACGGCGCAACCACAAAAGCTCCGTTTTCTATGGCACGTGCCCTGTTTAGCACATGCCAATGAGCCTCTCCTGTTTTTTTAGTAAATACCGCCGGAACAAACAATATCTCTGCGCCAGTTTTTGATAAATCCCGATAAAGATGGGGGAAACGTAAATCATAACAGATTGTCTGTCCTAAGCTTCCAAAAGGCGTTTGGCAAATTACCGCCTTCAGCCCGCCTTGAACAGTAGCACTTTCAAGATATGATTCCTGTTCCGAGAGTTTGATATCAAATAAATGAATTTTATCGTAACGGCTGATGATGTTCCCAAAGTCATCAATAATATAACTGCGATTCAAAATCTTTTCCGCAGAACCTTTTATAGCAATTGAACCTATGAGCAGATATTTTTTACGGATTTTTGCAAAGTCCCTGAGGCCTTTTAAAACAGGGTGATTTTCCTCAGTTGCAGATGGTGGAGCAAAAGCGGAACCTTCAGTTTTCAATCCTCCGCAATATTCCGGAAGTGTTAAAAAATCCGCACCGGCTGCTACCGCCTCTTCCGCAAGCGCTATTGCTTCGTCAAGAGCTGCTTGAAAATCAGGTCTAGGACGTGTTTGCAGACAAGCAATATTGATCTGTCTTTTCGAACTAATCATGCTGAATTGCTTTGAGTAATTGCTGAAAATCATCTGGTATCGGAGCCGAGAATTCGAGCCATTCTCCGGAAGACGGATGTTTGAAACCCAAAATTTCCGCATGCAGGGCCTGACGGCGGAAATTCGTTATGGTTTGACTTAATTCTGCCGACACTGACGGGAGCCTCTTCAGCGGAGATTTCCCATATTGCGGATCACCAATTACCGGATGACCAATCGAAGTCAGGTGCACTCGAATTTGGTGGGTACGTCCTGTTTCTAAACGGCAGGCCAATAATGCGGAAAATTCAAAACGCCGTAAAACACGCCAGTGCGTAACCGCGTATTTTCCTTTCTCCTTTCCGGATTCCTCAGGATTATCGTTTTCGACAATTGACATGTCCTTGCGCCGCACTGGATGACGTCCCAGAGCCGCGTTGACAACCCCGTGATCTTTTTCCGGAACGCCCCAAACCATTGTCTGATACTGCCGTTTGACCGAATGTTCCTTGAACTGTTCAGACAAATTTTGGTGAGCATCATCTGTTTTTGCGACTACCAGTATTCCGGAAGTGTCCTTGTCCAGTCGGTGCACAATGCCCGGACGCAGTACTCCGCCGATTCCGGACAGATCCTGACAATGATGCAGTAAATAATTAACCAGTGTGCCTGAAGGATGTCCTGCTGATTGATGAACCACCACACCTGCGTTTTTGTTGATTACAATTAAATGTTCGTCTTCAAATAAAATGTCCAGCTCGCCCTCTTCCGGGAGAACTTTAGTTGATTCCAGAGGAGGAATAGTGAGTGAAATTTCCTGTCCTGTACGAACTTTCCTGGAAGGCGACAGTTCAGGCTTTCCGTTGATTAAAACATTTCCGGATTTCAACAGCCGCTGGGCCTGTGTCCGGGAAACAATCTCATCTAAGGATGTCAGCAGTTGATCCAAACGCATTCCGGATTCTGATTCTTGGATGAGGTACTGTAAGTCCATTTTTATTGTTTGTTTTAATTCTTTCCCATGCTCTGAGTCCTATCTTCTAAAACATTAATTCGTACCAATGCTCTGCGTGGGAACGATTTATATCCGGTTACCTGATCGGAGCCGAAGCTTATGACAAATCCTTCGTATAATATTTGTCTAAGTGCTAACTTGTCAACAACTTACACTCTGCCAGTTTGATCAGTGCGCGGTCGATATTTTCCATGGATTGTGCGTAGCTTAAACGGATGTAACCCTCGCCCATCGCCCCAAAACCACGTCCTGGTGCAATTGCCACACCTGTTTTTTCCAAAACTTCATGACAAAGTTCCAGTGAAGATTTTGTAGAATCCAGATACTTGTAAAACACATAAAATGCACCGCAAGGAGTGTATCCCGGATCCATTCCAAGTTCACACATACGCTCCAAAACAAAGAGCCGTCTTCGGTTGAATTCTGCTTTCATTTCCTCACAGTAGGCTTTGCTTTTTTGCAGAACCGAAATTCCTGCTTCCTGCACAAACTCTGTTGCAGAGATCATCAGGTTTTGGTGCAGTCGATCTGCGGCAGACATCCATTCCGGAGGAGTAATCATGTAACCGAGACGCCATCCGGTCATGGCGAAATATTTTGAAAATCCGTTTATTGCAATTGTTTGCGCTGAAAAGCTCAAAAAACTACGTGGTGAATCCTCAAAACTCAAATCCGCATAAATTTCATCAGAAATTACCGGAATATCCAAATCTGCGAGACTCTGTAAAACTTCAGGCGAAAAAACGACACCGGTTGGATTCATTGGTGAATTTATCAGAATAGCTCTGGTTTTTGCTGTTACTCTTTTTTTAAGTTCATCAACATCCAGTTGAAAACCGTCTTCGTGCCGTAACTTGATCATTACCGGTTCTGCACCGGCCAGACGCACAACATTTTCGTAACAGGCATAACAGGGATCTGTGAGGATGACTTGGCTTCCCGGAGGCGCCAGCATCCGAATTGCCAGATAGAGCAAAAGCGATGAGCCATTCGTAATAAGCACTTGTTCCGGCTTAATTTTTACTCCATAATCCCTTTCATACTTTTTGGTAATTTCGTTCCTCAATCCTTCCAGTCCTTGAGAGAAGGTGTATCCAGCGGAATTTTTTTCCATACTTTTACGCACAGATTCCGCCGCAGCAGGTGGTGCGGAAAAATCCGGCTCACCAAATTCCAGATGGACGATATCTCGGCCTTGAGCCTCAAGTTCATGTGCTCTGGAAAAAATCTCCATTGCCAGAAATGAACCTACAGAGTCAAGATGTGATGTTTGTGCTGTGCTGATCATGTTTTATTGTATTAGAGTTTTTTAGTTATTTAACGTTGATGCATGCGTAAAAAGTCTTATAGTCGTGTCATTGCTTAAGAAAGCATCAATTATTGGTTAATGCACGTTTATTTTCACCAAGTTTAAAACGTTTTGCACCGTCAAGATATTTCAAACCATCTTCATAACTGTGTGGTAAAATTTGCGGAACACGCTGTGAGTTTCCTGAGTCATCAAGATTTGTGAACGTAAAATAGCAGACATTTGTAACTTGTGTTTCGCCTGTTTTAGGATGAATAACCTCTGTCACTACCTCGACCATCAATGTTTTTTCAACAGTGTAAATTACTGAACCGGTGAAAGAAATAATGGAGCCTATTTCCACAGGTTTGTAGAAATACATGTGATCCATACTGATGAATTTCGGTTTTTGTCTGCAGTAAAGATAAGTAATATTCCAGGCAAGTTCAAAAGCTTCACGCATCAGATATCCACCAAAAATATTTTCATGAACATTACGAGACTGAGGATGCATTAGCAATGTGGACTGCCTGATTGAATTTTCCATTGACACTCCTTCTACTTCTCCTTTTTTTATCTGTAGAAACAGTTCATGCAAAACCTGACTTTCCTCTGCAGTCGGCGTATTGTTAAGATAACTTGTTTGGGAGATTGACCTGCGTTCATGCTGCCGCTGTTCACCCTCCCGAAACCGACGCTGTTCATCCATGCTGACTACTTCCAGTGAATTCACCGCTTCAGCTTTTCCTTCACGTCTCGCAACCATAATAAAATAGGCACGTGCCACCCTTTTCCAACTGTCATCTTCTTTTGAGGAAATTTTTACTCCAACTTCTATGGAACTGCGTCCCACCCAGTTTATGCTGGAAAGCAGTTGAAGATCACGGTCACTGGGTAATTCTCCCAAAAGATCAATCCGATCACAGGCAGCGGTTACGATTGTCATTCCGCGTTCCCAGCCCTCTGTGTGTCTGTATGCCACCTGTCCTGCCATCAAATCCAAATCCTCCAGTAATTTCCCGAGACGCAGTCCGTTAAAGAAATTTATATATCGTTCACGTAGCTCCAAATCAGTACTGAAAGGCAAAATCTTTTCTAGTGCAGAATCAGAAACTTTCGCGGTGATTAGTGCTTTATTAAGTGCTACGTCAACTTTTGTTTTGGAAGGAGCGACTTGTGCTTCAACTGGAATTTCAGACATGTTGTTCAGCTTTAGAGGAAGAGTTGAGAATTATTGATTTTATTCATAAGTTACAATTTTGGCATGCACATCCTTTGCACAGCGAAAGCCGATTTGAAAAGAACGTGTCCACTCCACAAATGCATAACGCTTCGCGGATCGTAGCCCAGCAGGGGTTCCGGCAGCATACCGTCCTCCCCATGCACCACCTCTGACCACTCGCAGCGGATACTTTTCATCTAAAGGCGCTATCGGACCTTTCGGATTATTCGGTTGCCGCACGGAGGAAAAATAATCCTGCGTGTAATAATTCTGCACCCATTCCATCACATTTCCGTGAAGATCAAAAACACCCCATTGATTCGCCTGCTTTGTACTCACATTTTTAGCACCCCAGAGTCCAAGATCAACTGTGTTTGTTTCCAACCATGCGTAATTATCAAGCAAGGAAATATCGTCACCATAACTATACTTAGTCTCACTACCAGCTTTTGCCGCATATTCCCATTCTGCTTCCGTAGGTAAACGTTTGTTTTGTGCTTTACAAAAGGCTGCGGCGTTCTTCCAGTCCACATAAACTACTGGCTGTTGCGGCTCAATAGTGTCAAAACCGCCGTGGCCGCGTTCACAAGTCAAACACTTGCTGTACTCCTCATTTGTGACTTCATGCTGATCAAGGTAAAAACTCTGGATAAAAACCAGATGGTCCGGTAACTCATCCTCATCACCTAAATCACTGCCCATCAGAAATTCACCTGCAGAAATTTTCAACATTGCCTGAGGAATTTTTGCTACGTTTTCCTCAACAGACGGAGGTATCAGCACAGGGGGAAATTCTACTTTGCTTTCTACACCAGCTTCCTGCTCCAAAGAACGATATTGAGAAGGGGGCGAAAAATTGGGTACATTAACTTGTGCGGTTTGTTGAAAAGAAAGTTCCGAACTTTTTTGCTCTATTTTCTCGGTCAGCATTTCTTCGAGAACACTTTCTGCTTCTTCATTTTCTGCAGTTCTTTCACTGCCGACAACTGTCTGCCACAGCAGATTACCACTCTTCAGATCGTATAGCTTGAGACTCACATACAGCAGACCTCCGATGGTTTTGTGCGTTCCGGTCAGTAGCCAGTCCGCGTCGGTAAGTTTTGCAATGTCTTCCGTAAGCGGACCATGAAGAATATCCGGGAATCTGCTTTTCCATTCCAGACGCAGGTATACTATTTCGAAATAAGGTACAACTTGATTCGGCTGTATTTCATAGAGTAGATTGGTCAGTTGCTCTTCAAGTGCATCCGCCCTGGAGTCACGTTCCTGCGTTTCGTAATTAACGAGATCAACCACTGCAACCACAACTTCTGGTTCATTCTCAAGTAAACGTGCGCTGATGTTTTTTGCGGCAATTTCCAACTTGGAATCAAAAATAGCCTCGCTTTCACTGGAGAACGGCGCCGCAAATAGAACTTCGCTAAAAAACAAAAAGAAGCTGAAAAATGCCAGAAATATGAGCGTTATAATAGTGGAAGAAGCGACGTTTACAAGCTCATTTTTCATAACGTATTTTTGATTTTCAGGCTGAAACATCTTCAGTTTCTCCGTTATTCCGAACATTTTTTTTCATTTTACAATTCGTATGCGTTTAGTGCCAACCGCATACATTTTTCCCTGCCGAACAAATCAACAATCAGTTTCAAATCCGGACCTTGTGCTTCAAGAGTGATTGCGTAGCGTAAAGGCATCCACAGATTTTTACCTTTGATATTAGTAACGGTTTGCACATTTTTAACAACACTGCCCAGGTTTTCTTCGTTCAACTTTTCTATTGTTTGCAACTGCCTGATAAATTCCGCAAGCACCAGTTTTGAACTTTCCTCCTTTAAGAGGCTGAGGACTTCCGGATCTGTTGCCTGCGGATCTTCATCAAAAAACAAAGCCAGACGCTTAGCAGTTTCCGCCAGAGTTACTAAACGCGGCTGCAGAATTTTAACTGCTTTTTCAAGCAGATCCATATCCTGTTCGGCATAAACTGTTTTTGCTACAAAAGGAGCGACACGCCGGACCAAATCCTGCTGATCCAGATTTTGAATATATTGCTGGTTCATCCAGTTCAGTTTTTCACGATCAAAAACTGCACCTGATTTATTAACCCGTACAAAGCTGAATTCTTCAATCAGCTCCGCTAATGTGAACAATTCCCTGTCATCTGCAGGTGACCAGCCCAGCAGACTTATAAAATTAACCAGAGTTTCCGCAAGAAAACCCTGATCCCGAAAATCCTCAACCGCAACGTCGCCTTGCCGTTTGCTGAGTTTGGTACGGTCAGGATTTAGAATTAAAGGTAAATGCGCGAATTCCGGAGGATCCCAGCCAAAATAACGGTATAGCAGTAAATGTTTCGGAAATGAGGGCAACCACTCTTCTCCACGTACAACATGCGTTATCTGCATCAGGTGATCGTCAACAACAACTGCAAGATGATAAGTCGGAAAGCCATCACTTTTGACGATAACCTGGTCTTCGGTTTGGCTGGTTTCAATAGAGACTCTGCCGCGGATCAAATCATTAAGCACTAGAGTTTCCGGAATTTCTGGAATTTTCATACGCACAACATGAGTTTCTCCGGAAGCAACGCGTTGAGCTGATTCCTCCTTTTTCAGCCTTCTGCACAAACCATCATAACGTGGTGTTTCACCATTTGCACGTTGCTCATCTCTTAAATTATCAAGACGTTCGGTTGAACAAAAACACGGATATGCATGGTCTTCATCAAGTAATTTACGGACATGCTGCCTGTATATTTCCAAACGTTCGGATTGCCGGTAAGGTCCAAAATCTCCGCCTATTTCCGGACCTTCGTCCAACTCAATTCCGGCCCATTCCAGCATATGGATCAAATCTGTTTCCGCACCTTCAACCAAGCGTTTTTGATCAGTGTCTTCTAAACGGAAGATGAATTTGCCTGATTGTTGACGTGCATATAACCAGCAGAAAAGAGCTGTACGCAAACCACCAACATGTAAAAAACCAGTCGGACTTGGAGCAAAACGAAGACGAACCATAAATCATTAAATAGCAGGAATTATTAAAAAGGAGAAAAGGGGCTTACTTTTTTTCAAAACGACGCATACGTATGTTCAGTAATAATCCTATTCCAAACATCATCGAGAGCATTGAAGAACCTCCATAACTGAAAAATGGAAGAGGTACACCTACAACCGGCATCAAACCAGTTGTCATACCTATGTTGATCAAAACATGTGAAATTATAATTGCGACAATGCCGGTAATTAGAATTGCACTCACACGATTTTTAGCTTTCAACACTTCTGCGAGTGACCACAAAGTGAGGATTAAAAACAGCAACAGCACAAACATTGCGCCAACAAAACCCCATTCTTCAGAAAATACCGCAAAAATAAAATCTGTGTGGTGCGCTGGTAAAAAGTTCAGTTGCCCCTGGGTGCCTTCACCAAAACCTTTGCCGAAAACTCCGCCGCTGCCGATTGCAATTTTGGATTGAATAATATGATAACCTGAGCCCAGAGGATCACGTTCCGGATTTAAAAAAGTCAGTATCCGTCCTTTTTGATATGACTTCAGAACAAATATCCAGATCACAGGCAGGGATGCCAGCGAAAGCAGTCCCATGATAAAAATGGTCTTTAAACGAATACCCATCAAGAAAATAATTGGGATGAAAACAATCACCAACAGCAGCGCTGTCCCCAAGTCAGGCTGTTTGATAATCAAGACCACAGGTACCACCATTAATGCAAGTGGCCAAATCATCCAGAGCCAATTGCCTTTGGGTTGTTCAAAATCCCTGAAATGATGTGAAAGCGCCAACACTAACGTAAACTTGCTGAACTCTGAGGGTTGGAAAAAGAAAGGCCCTACTTTCAACCAGCGTTGAACAGGTGAACCTGGGCCGCCTGTTCCATATAACAGCACTAAAACCAGTAAAACAATTACCAGTAAATGCATCAAAAATCCAAAACGCGCCCAATGCCGATAGTGAATAAACTGAGTTAAAATTATTACACCAATTCCCGCGACAATACGATAAACCTGTTGAATTAAATAATCTTCCTTACCCGGAATCCCCAATGTTGCAGAAGAAAGCGCAATCATACCCACACCGGAAATCAACAGGACCAGAAAACACAGTGTCCAATCTATATTGGCAAACAAACGTTGATCAAGCATTTGAAGATAAAGTTGTTAGTTTTGGAGTATGTTAAATTATTCCCACCCAAACGTACCAGGAGGTTTGTGAGTGATATCGTAAAACACTGTTTCAATTCCAGCAAGGCCGAGTATTGATTCTACCAGAGGATCAAGTAAATTCCAATCGATACGAGCAAATTGAGCAGTCATCACATCTTCAGAAACTACCGGACGTAATACCAGACTGTCTTCTTTTCCATTTTTGGAAATCGGCAGCAATATCACCAGCAACTGAAAAATTTTCTGCATCAGAGAATTTTCTTTCAGCATTTGAGTTACCAGATAATCTGCTTCTCTCAGCAGGTCGAGGCGTTCACTGTCGCAAAAAGCTTTACGGATCAAAAAAGGAGCATTTGCATCTATAGAGTTTGAACCCAACTGGAGAACAACACGGTTAATGTTCCGGACTTCATTTGTTAAAAACGTTGCCTTTTTTTCCAGCCAGTCCCAGTCACGTGGAGCATTCCGGAGCGCCGTCGGAGGTGTGTATGTTCTTTGATCACCCTGTACTCCTACTGAACGCACAGGAAGAATTTGACTTTCACAATTACCGTGCTTCAGACAGTCCGAAACTTCTGCAGCCGTTTTCTCAAGCTCCGGAAAAGCCTCATCGCCGTTGGCGCATAAAACATTGATTGAAAGTCCGGGACCGGGAAACGGATGCCTCCAGACAATTGAATCTGGCAAACCCAATAAAGTTCCAACCTGCCGTACTTCATCCTTGTAAAGATCTTTGAGTGGTTCTACAACTTTTCCTGAGCTCATCAAATCCAGCACCTCCTGCACACGATTGTGATGCGATTTTATTACCTCCGCGTGTTCAGTGCCTCCGGACTCAATGATGTCAGGATAGAGTGTTCCCTGTCCCAACATCCATTCAGCTTCAGACAAATTCAATTCGCTCAAGAATTTGTCACGCATCTGAATAAAAGTTGCTCCGATTTTATGCCGTTTAATTTGTGGATCAACCTGGGATGAAACCGCATCCAGAAAAAACCCTCTGTAATCTCTTGATTCAATATTGTCATAGCCCAACTTTTGGTAAAGTTCAATAATTTCAGTGCTTTCATCTTTTCTCATGAAACCGTTATTGATGTAAAGTCCCAGTATTTTTTCTTTGCCAAGAGCTTTATTTAACAGGGCAAAAGCTACCGACGAATCCACACCGCCACTGATAAACATCAAAACTTTACGTTCCCTTACTTCCTGACGTAGCCGTTCAGTAGTCTCCTCAATAAAAGTTTCCATTGACCAATTGGAACTCACACCGCATAAGTTGATGAAATTTTCCAGCATTGTCAGTCCCTGTTCCGAGTCATTTACCTCCGGATGGAACTGCAGAGTAAAGAGCGGACGATTGAGGTGGCTCATGGCAGCGACACATCCGGAGTCAGTAACTCCCGTGACTTCAAAATCCGTAGGACATTCAGTTACACTGTCTTGGTGACTCATCCAAACCTGATGCGGAAAACTAACATTTTTCCAAAGTGGAAAATCCGCTGTCTGAGTTAAAACTGCTTTGCCGAATTCACCTTTGCCGGTGTTGGTGATTGTTCCCCCAAATTCTTTTGCAATCAATTGATGACCATAACACAAACCTAGAACAGGTAGATCCATCTCTAATATTTTTGAATTAAATTCAGGAATATCAGCTGAATAAACGGAAGATGGTCCTCCGGACAGTATTATGCCTTTAGCCTTCAGCAGTGCCTCCTCATTTGCAGATGGAGAAAATATTTGGGTGTAGGCGCCTAAATGTCGTATTCGTTTTGCAATCAGATGTGCGTACTGACTTCCAAAATCCAGCACAGCTATAAAGTCCTGCATTGCTTTTCCTTTCAGAGCAAGATAATCTATTTGATGACTCATCCTAGCAGTATCTGAAAATTTGCACAATCTCACATGGAGCTTTCGCATGTTTGGAATCGGGCTTCCCGAAATGATTATTATCGCCGCAGTCGCACTTGTTTTTATCGGTCCGGATAAACTCCCTGGAGTTTTACGTTCCCTTGGAAAAGGTCTGGTTGAACTTAAACGCGCTACCAGCGATGTTCGTTCAACTGTTCAGGATGAAATGCACAAAATTGAAGAAGAGATTGAACTCAAAGATGTACGCAAATCCGCGGAAGATTTCAGCAATGAACTTGGTGGAGTTGCAAATAAGATGGACCCCTTGTCCCTCTCAAAAATGAGTTCCGGCGAGCAACTTGATAAAATTGCTGATGCAATCGAAAACACAGAAATTGATGAATCAACGCTTGAAAGTAATGAGGAAGTAACATCTACCAAATCAAACTCAACCGGCATTTCCGCAGAGGATTTTCCTGCACCGGAAACAACTGAGAAAAGTGTAGAAGAATTGGCAACCGTTGAAAAATCCACTGCAGAAAAAACTTGAGGCAGTTCAATATGTCCCGCTGAAAAGAGGATGATTGAAGAGCATAAAAAGCTTGGCGTAGATTTTTTTGTGTGTTAGTGTCTAGATTTAGTTGATGAAAGTATAATCAGCAGAATTACTAAATTTATAAACGTACCTTTTAAGCAAAAGGGTTTTTAATAATTAACTTATAATTTAATTTGAAAGGTTAGCTATGAGTAGCCAAGAAGAGTTGGTGAGTGAGTATAAAACCTCAGCAAAAGAAGATTTAAGGAAACGTCAACAGAGAATTGATGAAGGAGAAGCACTTGATAAAGAAATTCACCAGCGTATGGATGCAGGGGAAATAGGTGTTTCACATGGTACTGACAACCATATCGGCGTTATTATGCTCAGCCTGGCGGCAGTCTTTACACTTTTTTGTCTATATGTTATTTTTGGTATGAGCCCCGCTCATTACACTGGATAATTAGCTACTCAAAGCTAAAAAGGTAGGTATTACCGGCCTTGAATCTCAGGCTGGTATTTGTTTGACTTTTTGTCTCTTGAGCATCATTTCCGCATACTCGACGTCTTGTGGCACATCCACACCGACCCCGTCATTTTCTGCTTCCACGCAGAGCAGAGTTTCCCCGTTTTCCAGAATTCTCAATTGTTCCAATTGTTCAGTTTGTTCAAGACCAGACTGCGGCCACTGATGAAACTGCAACAGAAAATCCCGTTGAAACAAATACACACCCAGGTGACGCCAAATTGAAAAATTCTCCGTTTGCGGAGAACGTGGAAAAGGAATCAGCGATCGTGAAAAATAGAGTGCCTGATTTTTTCTGTTTAAGGTTACTTTAACTATATTAGGATCATGTAACATTGACTCATCAGTGATTTTATAAATCAGGGTAGCGCCTTTAGTACCTTCCGTGTTATGTGCCTGCTGAATAAGCCTTTCCAAATCCGAAGGCAGAACCAACGGTTCATCACCCTGAATATTCAGTACCCATTCACAGGAACGTCCAGAAAGCGCTTCTACTATCCGGTCAGTACCTGTTTTGTGCTCAGTACTTGTCAGTACACCTTTACCCCCAAAATTTTCAACTGCATACAAGATACGTTGATCGTCTGTTGCAACCAGAACCTCGTCAATTGCCTGAGTCTGCATTGCGCGTTCCCATACATGCTGAATCATGGATTTTCCGGCAATTTCCACTAAAGGTTTGCCGGGAAATCTACTGGACGCATAACGCGCAGGAATTACCGCTAAAGTTTTTGGGGCTCCGGTTATGTTCACAAGTACTTGTACTAAAGGTGATTAAAACTTAATTTTTTACCAGTTGATAAACACGTTCAAGGATTCCATCCAGTCCCTTGTTACGCAGACGTTCGTCGAGAATATCACAAGTTTCCAAAAGTTCCAGTCTACCGTATTGGGAAAAAAGCATTGCTATTTCCGCGTCAGGAACGCTGAAAGGCGGACCACTCATTTGATCCTGCTTATACTCCAGTGAAATGAGTAAAAGACGTCCTCCCGGAGCAAGAAATGACAACAGGTGCTCTGCATACTTTTGCCGCTCCGACTGAGCAAGGGCAACTATCGAGCCTCGATCATAAATTGCTTCAAATAAACCGGTCTGCTCCTGAGTCAAGTCAAAGAAGTCACCTTGAAAAATATCTATCGAGTCATTCTTGAAAAGTTGTAATTTGCCGGCTGGCTGAATTGAATGTGATATTTTGTTTTCCGCATAAAACTCTTCAACAGCCTGACTCACCAACTCAACACCGACAACTTTATTCGTTTTGTTTGCCAGCCAGGGTAAATCAAGAGTTTTTCCGCAAAGCGGAACAAAAATGTTTTCTGGTGCTGACTGTAACAATCGAGCGGAAAAACGGCTCAAATATGTATTTACCTGCGGAAGATGAAAACCGATTCGACCTTCCTGCCAGCGGGATTCCCAGAGGTTCATAAACTTTATCTATATAAAAAGACTAAAAGCTAAATCCCGATTTCAGTACGGTTAATTCTTGCCGATGCAGGTTGCAGATTTTCATAACGCCAGCGATGCCACGGCACAATGAATCCGGATACAAACTCATCTACTACTTCTGTTGTAAGTTTTCCGGCTAATGTATTGTATGATTCAGCAACTTTTTCATCTTCTGCAAGTTCATGCTGTTTTCTGACAAGAAAAATCAAATCACCACTATGCGCTTCTATCAGTTTTAAACGGATAACCCATTGTTCATTAGAAGAACAATCCTTTGTACAAGGAAACGACGCGAAATCCAACAGCAAAAAGTATGGGCTTTCGAACTCCTTTTCCAACTTCCAGGCAAGCTCTTTATCCGAAATTCCGGTGAGACTCAAGGTACTGAGGTAAGTCCGGAACTGTGAACGCAGTTTCGGATTGTTCGCGAATTTAAGCTTACGCTCCTTGATTCCTGTTACTTTACCCAGAGCAGGCAGACCCCGCAAACGCTGCTCAATCAATTCCATCAATCCAGGCCAGACAGTTTCAAGATTCTTAGGTGACTTAACTGTCAGGAAAGCCACAGGTTTAAGCATATAAGGCAAAAGGTCTGCTTTGTCCTTGATGTCGACTGTCTTACATGCCGTCAGGGAGGATAGTATTCCAAGAATACCTGCCAGCAGAACAGCTCCTGAAAATGAGGTGTGATTTCTGGTATATTTCAGCTTCATATTAAATTTGCTTTTTAAAAAATGTTTTTTGTTTCACTGAACCACCTTACTGACACATAGATTAAACACAAGCGTTTAAGATTTCAACTTGTTATTTCGGCGAATAAACCATAGTCTTATTACTTTAATTTTACCTTAATTTAAAAGGATTTGATCCAATGTTGAGTGAAGAAATCAGTACGAAGATTGATAGTCTGACTCAGAGACTGGGCGACTTAGAAGGGTTTCTTTGAAGTCACTGCAAAGCAAAAACAGGTAGAGGATTTAGAGCAGCAAACTTCTCTTGACGGATTTTGGGAGTTACCACAGGGTGAGAGGACAACATTACTGAAAAACATTTCTCGTTTAAGTGATTCAATTCAAGGTTGGCGTACACTGGATTCCCTGCATGATGATTTGAAAGCTGCGGCCGATTTGTATCGCGAAGAAGAGGACGCGGAGTTATTGAGAGAAATTCTTGATTCATGCACTAAACTTGATAATGATCTTGATTCCCTCGAAATAACAGGATTGTTTAATGGTGACGCAGATGACAGAAATGCCATCGTATCAATTCATCCCGGCGCGGGAGGGACAGAGTCCACAGACTGGGCCTCGATGCTCTATGAAATGTACCGTAGATGGCTTTCAGAGGAAGGCTATAAATTCCAGTTGCTTGACTATCTTCCTGGTGATGAAGCAGGAATCAAGTCAGTCTCTTTTTCGGTAACAGGTGCATATGCATATGGTAAATTAAAAACTGAAATTGGAGTTCATAGACTGGTTCGTATTTCACCTTTTGATTCACAAAAGAGGCGTCATACATCTTTTGCGTCTGTCTTTGTTTATGCAGAAATCGATGATGATGTCGAAGTTGAAATAAACACTGACGATATACGCGTTGACACATACCGTGCGAGCGGCGCAGGCGGTCAACATGTAAATACAACTGACTCTGCTGTACGTATAACACATGCTCCCAGCGGAATTGTGGTGCAGTGTCAAAACGAACGTTCCCAGCACAAGAACAAAGCCACCGCGATGAAAATGCTCAAAGCGCAATTGTTTGATTTACAACAGAAAGAGTTGAATAAAGAGAAAGAATTAGAAAGCAGCAAAAAACAGGAAAATGCCTGGGGCAGTCAAATCAGAAGTTACGTTCTGCATCCCTATCAGATGGTGAAAGATCATCGCACAAACTGGGAAGCAGGAAACACTCGAGCTGTCCTGAACGGTGATATAAATGGTTTCATCAAGGCCGCGCTTTCACAAAAAGTGTGTTAAGTTTCTGCCAAATTAAAAACATCTAACCAAAAAAACTAAAATGGCTTCATTTGATATAGTCTGCGAAATTGACATTCAGGAAGTAACCAACGCGGTTGATCAGGCGCGCAGGGAAATTGATAACCGTTATGATTTCAAAGGTTCAAACTGTGAAATTGCTTTTGATAAAACTAAACCTGCATTAATGATAACTGCAGATGATGAAATGAAAATGCAGACCACAATCGACATTTTGCTGACTAAGTTGATCAAACGTTCCGTACCGGTAAAATCATTGGTATACGGTAAGACTGAACCAAGCGGGAGAGTGCAAAAAAAGGAGATTACTGTGCAGCAGGGATTGACCAAAGAGCAGTGCAAAACGATCAATCAATTTATCAAATCAAGCAAAATCAAAGTTCAGCCGCAAACTCAGAGCGATTCTGTACGTGTCAGCAGCAAAAAGAAGGATGACCTGCAGGCCGTGATGCAGGCTGTCAAAGAACAGGATTTTGACTTTGACGTGCAGTTTACGAATTATCGTTAAGCAGCAGACATTGTTTCCACCTCACTTTCATTGTCTGCGTAAAATTCTCAATCTGCGCTCTGAAGTAAATCCGTAGCGATTCCGTGAAAAAACTGAGATTTGATTTTTCCCCGGAACCAGTTTTAGTAAAGTGCTAAACAGAAATTCTTCTTTACCAGATTGCTGATCCGGACTGTCTTCGCTGGAATTTAAATTGGCAGAATAAAACACTTTTTCATCATTTAAATGCACAAAGACGTCCCTCACATCAGCTGCATTACTGACTTTACCTCTCAAAATCAGTGACTGCAACTCAGTTTCGCCCAGTACGGTATTTCCGTCAAGATCCTGCCATTTCAATCTACTAAACTTGGGAGTCACCACCGTTTGTTCCGGAAGCGTATGCTGCAAATTCCACCGGTGAACAATCTTTGGTGTGCCAGATTTTGTATCAATCATTTCCAAATTTATTTTTCCTAAAGCCCCTGTACCTTTCAAAGACTGAAAGAGAAAATAATCCGTTTGCTCATGATCAGGCTCAAGATTTTTCAGTATTATTTTACCACGATTAACCCTGAATGAACCTTCGGTCCCCCGAATTTTCAGTAATAATTCCGGCACAGTTTCCCGACTTTTATTCGCCAGTTTGAAAGCTAAGGCGATTATTTCACCGGATTGAACTATTCCGTCACCGTTGCCTTGACTGCCAAGCTCTCCATTGTCATATTTTTTCATTGCTAGCCGAAATGAAGGAATTCGTTTAGGTGAAAAATTCAGCTTCAGACGTACAGATTTCAACTTCTGCAAATTATGGTCAAAAAGCACAAGTTCAAGCGGTTCGGTTTCCTCCATCATTCCGGCGAAATAATTTACCTTAATTGTCTTTTCAACTTCTGTATCCGGCCCAAGTAGACCTAGCGGAAATTCCAAACCATCCAGTAAAATGTTGGCGGACTTTGTAACAACCAGCAAACGCTGTCCGGAAAGTTCACTTGTATTCCGGAGTTTAACTTTTAGTTGTACTTGATCTGCAGATATCTCCTCTGCAAACCAGCTCAAACTCAGCTTTTCCACGGCCGGCGTTTTTAAGAAAGGATTTAAGCTCCAGTCAATACCGTGCTCCGCAAGTGCTTTGGTGATTTTTTCGCTTTCCTGTTGAGCAACTTCTTTGGAAATTTGCTGAAGGCTGTAATTTATTTTTTCAGGATTCCACGTCCGCAACAGGCGTTTTGCCGTTGCCACAAAAATATCCGCATTTAATTTTTCTATAATTTCAGCGTCAGCAATTAATTCAGCAGTATCAAAAACAGCGGTTTTAGCTGACAAATAGCGCAGTTCAAGTCTCTCCGAATCAGCGCTGCTATTGTCCGCATTTTCTTCGGTCGACAGGCGGAAACGTTCCTGAGCAAATGATTGCTGCTGATCATCAGCTTCCTGCATATTTTTTAGAGGTGGAACAGTAATCGGAATTAAGTTCAATTCAGGCATTACTCCGATATTGTGAATTGAACGTCCGGAAGGTGTCAAATATTCTCCTATGGTTAACTTAAGCACTGAACCGTCTTTCAAATCCCAAAGAGTTTGAACTGTACCTTTGCCAAAACTTTGCTCACCGATCACAATTGCACGCTTATTCTGTTTTAAAGCAGCAGCAACTATTTCTGAAGCAGAAGCACTTCCGCGGTTTATCAGTACAACCAGCGGAATATCCTCTAAAAGGTCGCTGGCAAATAATTGTTTTGCATCATAAATGGTAGAAACCGAGGGACCTTTGGTGCTGACTATTCGCTGATTTCCCGGTAAAAATAAATCACTGGCCCTCACTGCTTCTTCCAGCAAACCTCCGGGATTATTGCGTAAATCCAGTACCAATCCGTTGATCTCAGCTAAGTCCGCAAGTTTGTTCTGTAATTCTTGAGAAGTAGCTATTTGAAAATTTTTGATTCTTATATAGCGCACAGTTTGAGTCCCGCTTTGTAAATCAAAAGTTTCAACACTTTCTACCTTAATTTCTTCACGTAGCAATTCAAACTTCAAAGCCTTTGCCTGCCCTTTTCTGAGCACGCTGAGAGTAACGGGGGTACCTGTTTTTCCGCGCAAACGATGTAGAATCTCTTCGAGTGTCAAGTATTCTGTTTTTTCATCATCAACAGCGACTATGCGGTCAAGCGGTTTCATTCCCGCCTTTGCTGCAGGGCTTCCGTCCATCGGTGCAATCACCGTCAACTGACCGCCACGGGTACCTACTACCAGTCCCACTCCTGCAAATTGACCTCCGATGTTGATATTGAATTCCTGAAAAATATCATTCGATAACAATACTGAATATGCATCCAACTGGTTCAATATTCCACGTGCAAACAGCTGTTCAATTTTTAACTGCGTCAGTTGGGGATTTTTTCGCAAAAGGTACTTCATCAACTTCTGCAAAGTGATGTGTAAATCATAAAGCCCGTTCAATTTTTCAACAGTCAGGACTGAAGTTTCTTTCTCAAGTCTGACCTGTAATCTCGCACCTTGACCATTTTCCTCAAATTCAGGAACAACCCAGACTTCCGGAACCATCCGTCCAAGTTCAGTTAAAGCACCTTGAAGTAATTTCTGCGGTTCCAATTTTTCAGGATGCACATAATCCAGTTGCAGATGCATGATCACTTCCGCAAGCAAAGGAGCTTCTGGTGCAGCGATTGAAGCAGAAAGGTAATCTGCGCGGGATCTTTCGGAAATACTGCAACTTGACAATACAAGTGAGAGCAGAATTATGAAAAAAAATGTTAGGAATCTTTTCAGTTTCATTTTTTAGGTCAGCCGGTTTGCTTCAAGCAAAAAATATTTTATGTCCAATTTTTGCAATTTCGCTATGAGTATATTTTCTTATAATATAAGTTAGTTAGAATTAATTTTTATTCTCTAAGTTACACTCTGCACTCTTGTTTGTTCAAAGCATCTTTTTTATCTGCAGAAAAATATCCTCTTGTTGCTTAAAACTACTCCTTGATGATTCCAGCTTTTGCTTGAAAGTGCAAAACGTCTGTGCTATTTATCACGTCATTATAAATTAACAAATAGCAGAACATATATCCCAGCTGAAAATTAAAAAATGAACATCGGCTCCCTTTTACCCAGACACTCCCGTTATCGACCGGAACACCTCGCATTTGTAGTCGGCAAGGAGCGTTTAAATTTCCTCGAATTAAATTCACGTGTGAATCGACTGGCAAATGCATTACTGGATTCCGGAATTCGCAAAGGACAAAAAATGGCGACTGTTCTGCCAAATTGTGAAGAATTGATGCTGCTTTATTGGGCAGCCGCGAAAACAGGAATCGTGATTGTGCCGGGAAGTCCTTTGCTGCAAGATTCGGGACTGGCGACATTGCTCCGTGACTCGGATACTGTGGTTGTCTTTGCGGATGCGGGATTTGCGGAGACACTGGGTAACATTAAAAATGAGCTTCCTGCAATTCAAAATGAGCACTGGATACTGTTGGGCGAAAGCAAAATTAATTCAGGCTTTAAAAAATATCCAGATTTTATCGCAGGAGCCTCTTCGGACGAACCTCCTGATGCGCAACTGAGCGATGATGATGTCTACAACATCATGTATTCCAGTGGAACCACAGGAGCGCCAAAAGGGATCGTTCACACGCATTATGTGCGTGCCAACTACTGCACTCACTTTGCTTCCGCCTGGCGCATGACTCCGGAAAGTATTGTGCTGCATGCAGGTGCAATTGTGTTCAACGGGGCTATGCTGGATTTAATGCCGTGGATGTTTTTAGGTGCGACTTATATTCTGCACCATTACTTTGACGCGGGAGCAGTTTTAGCAGCAGTTGAAAAAGAAAAAGTGACTCACATGGTTATGGTACCGGCACAAATTATGGCATTGCTTAATCATCCGGACTTTGAAGCCGAAAAACTGCGTTCACTGGAAATGCTCCAAAATGTCGGTGCACCGCTGTTGCTGGAATACAAGCACAAATTAAATGAAATTTTACCCGGAATTTTTTACGAATTATACGGAGTTACAGAAGGATTTTTTTCACATTTGGACCGTGACGATGCTCTGCGTAAAGTAGGATCTGTGGGTGCGGCACCTCCCTTTATTGACATAAAAATTTTGCGGAAAAACGGTGAAGAATGTAAAGCAGGAGAGGTTGGAGAAATTTGTGGACGCGGCCCTATGATGATGAGCGGTTACTACAAACAGCCTGAATTAACAAAAAAAACAATTGTCAAAGGCTGGCTGCATTCCGGTGATTTAGGCTATCTTGATGAAGATGGTTTTTTATTTCTGGTGGATCGTGTTAAAGATATGATCATCAGTGGTGGCGTCAATGTTTTTCCAAAAGATATTGAAGAAGTAATCATTCAGCATCCTGCGGTGGCCGAAGTTTCAGTGTTTGGTGTTCCTGACAAAAAATGGGGAGAAACACCGATTGCGGCAATCATTTTTCATCATGCTCAAAATCTCAGTCAAAACGAAATGATCACATGGACCAATGAACGTGTAGACGCAAAATTTCAGCGGATCTCTGCTGTCGAAATTTACGATTCGTTTCCACGCAATGTCGCGGGGAAGACTCTCAAACGTGAAATGCGTGAGTCCTACATCAACAAATAACAGTTAAAAACTAAGCCGCTGTCACAGACAGTTTTAAAGCGAAGACAATTCCGCAATTGATTTTGGCTTTCAGCGTGTGTTTTTAGATATTTTTAATTGTACATTCAACTGCTTTTTATGCTATAATTTTGTGCGAAAATATAGCAAGACATGAGTCATAACCGATAGCTAAATGGACGAGAACAGATTATTCAATAATTGGCAACGTGCTTTAATTGTTACCTTACAACTGCCACATAAATCAAACGCAGAAGTCCAGAGTTCACTGGAAGAAATGTCGTCACTCACCTATTCCCTAGGTGGAGAAGTGGCAGGAAAAATTGTACAGGCACGTTCACAAATTCATCCTGCATATTTTTTTGGTAAAGGTAAGCTGGATGAGATTAAATTAACGCTTAAAAATGAAGCAGTTGATGCACTGCTGGTTGATAATCAACTCAGTCCTAAACAAACCCAGAATTTAGAGAAAATATTAGAGTGTGAGGTGCTGGACCGCACTCAGGTGATTTTAGAAATTTTTGCAAAAAATGCACGTACCCGTGAAGCAAAGCTACAAATCGGTTTAGCACAGGCTGAATATTTATTGCCCCGTTTAGTAGGATTGTGGAAACACCTTGACCGGGAACGTGGCGGAATTGGTGCATCACGTGGTACAGGTGAAAAGCAGATTGAAAAAGACAGACAATTTTTGCGTCAGCGAATAACACGTTTCAAAGCTCAGTTGGAACGCGTCGACAAGGAACGTAACACTCAAAAACAACGACGTTCAAATTGCCTGCAGGTGAGCCTGATCGGTTATACAAATGCAGGGAAATCCACAATTATGAATGCCCTGACAAATTCAGGACTGTTAGTGGAAGATCGCCTATTTGCCACACTTGATTCGACAACACGGCTTTTAGAAGAGGATACACGGCCCAAAGTACTGCTTTCTGATACAGTTGGTTTCATCAGTAATCTTCCTCATGAAGTGGTGGCGGCATTCCGTTCAACTCTCTCAACTGTCAAAGATGCGGATTTACTGCTGGAGATTGTAGACGCGAGTAACAATATCGATGAGCATTTGCAAACGACCGCAGATGTTTTGGAAGATCTGGATTCGCTCTCTATTCCAATTATTAAAGTGTTTAATAAAATAGACCGCATTTCTCCTACACGTTTATTAATGTTGGAAAAAATGTATCCGGAGGCTGTTTTTGTTTCTGTGAAAAATTCTACAGAAAACGGACATGATAACAGCTCAAGCTTAGTTGATATTATAAGAAAAAAGATCCTGCATTTTTTTGATGAACGCATGAAAACTGTGACTATTCGTCTCGATTATCTGCACTCACAACAGTTAGCAAACATTTACGAATGGAGCAGGGTAGATAACATTGATTATCAGGAGGGGGGAATCATGATGACATTGACCACAATTCCCGGTAATTTGGAAAGACTGCGTCATCACTTAGGCTCGGGGTTTACGGAAATGAGTTAAACGAATTTTACCAGCCTGCTGTTTCAACTGAGTTAAGATAAATTCAACCAGGGCCTTAAAACAAATAACCTGACTCTGCTGATGACGAAAATACTCTTTTCGGGTAGATAAGTCATACAGTAAAATTTTCACAAAAAGAAATAGATATAAATGCAAAAATTTATTGTGGAGGGAGGTATTTCACTCTCCGGAAGCATCACACCTTCAGGCAACAAAAACGAAGCACTGCCGGTACTTGCAGCAACGTTGCTGGCACATGAACCTGTTACAATACACAATGTGCCGGATATTCTCGACATTGCGATCATGCGTGAGCTGCTGGTCAGTCTCGGCGTAAAAATTAAGCAAATTGACAAACATACTTTCCGCTTTGATTCCAGCCATCTGCAGTCCACTGTTCCGGACTCAGGACAAGCAAAGCGGATCAGAGGCTCTTTCCTGCTGGCTGGCCCACTACTGGCCCGCAGCAATTCCATAGATCTGCCTGCTCCAGGCGGTGACCGAATCGGTTTAAGGCCAGTTCACACTCATCTTCTGGCCCTCGAAAAACTTGGTGCGGAGATTACTCTAAATGAGGATAGCCTCTATCAAATGCATTCAAATGCCTTGATAGGTACAGAGATATACCTAGATGAAGCAAGCGTGATGGCTACAGAAAATGCTGTCATGGCTGCGGTTACTGCGGAAGGTAAAACCAGTATTTATAACGCAGCCTGTGAACCGCACGTTCAGGGACTCTGTCATTTTCTGGTTATGCTCGGAGCAGCAATCGAAGGTATCGGCAGCAATTTACTCATAATCGAAGGTGTACCAAAACTGGCAGGAGGAGATTACACAATTCAGCCTGATCACACGGAAGTTGGATCTTTTATAGGTTTAGCCGCGGTTACAGGCAGCGAATTACTGATCAAAAACGCAGGTGTCGAATATCTGCGGATGACGCGTTTAATGTTTGAAAAACTTGGTGTGGAAATTAAAGTTGAAGGGGAGGATTTGCTGATTCCGAAAAAACAAAAACTTACAGTTCAAAAAGATATCCCAGGAGGAATACCAAAAATTGACGATGCACCATGGCCGGGATTTCCTGCGGATTTAACTAGCATCATGACGGTGGTTGCCACACAGTGTACAGGTGCGGTATTAATTTTTGAAAAAATGTTTGAAAGCCGTTTATTCTGGGTAGATAAGCTAATTGAAATGGGAGCACAAATAATTCTTTGTGATCCGCACAGGGCAGTTGTTTCCGGTCCAACTCCACTCAAAGGAGCACGTGTTTCATCTCCGGATATTAGAGCAGGTATGGCTTTGTTGATTGCTGCACTTGGTGCAAAAGGTACAACGGAAATACATAATATTGACCAGATAGATCGTGGATATGAAAATATTGACCAGAGACTCAATGCTTTGGGTGCTAAAATTCAAAGAGTAAACGTATAATAAGAAGAATGACAAATAATACGGAATTATCTGAAGTACAGGCAAAAGTACTGGAGGAGGAACAACAACTCCTGCTCCTGGTAAAACAAGGTTTGCTGATGCTTGCTGCAGAAGATAAAGAAAGTAATATAAGCAACCTCCAGCTTGAGGACATCATCGAACTGAGAGATTCGCTTGCGGACACTCTGCCTGAGGATGTACCTGCAGTAATGGCGCAAATGGAACGGATGGTTTTACTCCACTCACAGCAGGATTCGCACAATTCTGCTTCAGGTTATAATCTGGACACACCTTATTTTGCACACATCCGTTTAAGTGAAAACAACCGCGTACGTGATCTGCTGATTGGCAACCAGAACTGCTTTTCCACACACTTGCCCTGCCCAATCGTTGACTGGAAAAATGCCCCGATCAGTCAAATCTTTTACCGTTACCGTGAAGGTGAAGAGTATGTGGAAGATATTGGAGAGAGGGAACTCGAAGGAGAGTTGATCACACGGAGGATGTTGTTGATCGAAAATGGTAACTTGATGCGGATAAGCTGGCCAGGTGGTGTTCTTGAAGATTTAGCTTCAGAACAGGGTGTAAGTAATAAATGGCATTTGGTCAGTCAAAAAACACCACGTCTGGAAAGTGGACAGGAAAAAACTCTTGACGAACTTCAAGTACCAGAAAAATCATCATCCAATTCAGAAAAAACAACCGACCTCAGTTTTTCCGGTTACAGGGTGGACAAACATCTCCGTCAAATAACTGCACTTGTGGATCCTCAGCAGTTTGAGGTAATTACGCATTCTGAATCAGGAATAATATTGATTCAAGGAGGAGCCGGTTCCGGAAAGACCACAGTCGCCCTGCATAGACTGGCTTATTTGATGACAAAAAAGCCTCAATATTTTAAACCAAAAACTGTACTACCGATAGTTTTCGGACCGGCCTTAGCAAACTATATGTCCAGGGTGCTGCCTGCTTTGGGTGTAAACGGTGTAAGTCCCTGGACTTACCATAAATGGGTCTCCGGACTTAGACAACGCGCTCTACCTGAACTGCCTGGAAATTATGCCGAAAATACTCCAATGGATGTTATTGAACTGAAACGTCATCCATTGTGGTTAAAATACTACCTTGAAGAAATAAAGAAACGCACCTTAAAGTTCAGGGAATTGTTTGCAGTAAAACTTGCCAAAGTGGAGGGACTGGAATTATTGCTTGAGGCATGGGACAGTTTGACAGGACTACCCTTGATTCCACGGTTGCTGCGGCTAGTGCGCTGGTCAAAAGCAGAAGTTACAATCAGTAATGTGGTAAAACTTGACAGTGCCAGAATGGAGAAACAACTTCATAATGTGCTGGAGCAGTCATTTCCGGAGTTGTTTGAAGCACCGCATTTGTTAACTTCCCAGATCTGGAATGATTGTCTTGTCAGTCAGGAATTACTGCTTGAAACAGTGGAACGTCTTGCTCCAGGGGAATTTAGCGAAACTCAACTCACCAGCGTCTGGAGCTGGTCGGTTAGACAGTATCAGAAACGCCTTGATGCAGGTCATGGAATAGAGTCAGATCGTGTTTCTCTGGTTGATCAAGTGGAAGGTTACGGCAGTAGCGAACTTAATTTTGCAGATGAAAAAGCATTGCTCGATGAAGAAGATGATTCACTTTTACTGATACTTTATCAACTGCTGATGGGGCCACTAAAGCGTAATAACGGTAAGCTTTTGAGCTATACTCATTTGATGCTCGATGAAGCTCAGGATTTTGGTGCGCTTGAGTTTCAGTTGCTGGTAAGTTTAACACCTGAAAATCATCCCAGTGTTACATTAGCGGGAGATTTGGATCAACGGATAATGCTCGGGCGGAAACATGAAACATGGGAAGAATCTCTCACGCATTTAACACTGCCGGACGGTTCAAAACCTGATGTAACCGCCTTAGCACCTTTAAAGATTGGCTACCGTTCGACCAATGAAATAATGACTGCAGCGAAAACAGTTATCGGTGAACATAGCGTAAATACTGACTGGCACTCTACACGTCATGGTGCTCCGGTTGATGTTTTTCGTTTCCGGGAGCGCGGTGCGATGGTTGCATTTCTTGCCGATACGCTGGAAGATCTAGCTATCCGTGAACCACTTGCCAGTGTCGCTGTTTTGACACGTACTCGCGAAACAGCCCTGGCACTCTATGAAGGATTACAAATAACCGATCTTGCTAATCTGCGATTCATCAGCGATCAGGAATTTTCATTCACTCCGGGAATTGATGTGACAGATATTTCACAAACTAAAGGTCTGGAATTTGATACAGTTATCATTGCCGACGCGGATGCTTCTACTTACGGTCCTGACATTCGTTCCAGACAATTGTTGTATGTAGGTTTAACCAGAGCAGCTCATCAACTGTGGCTGCTGCATTGCGGTAATCCATCCAAGCTAATTTCCGGTATAGTGGAAAGATCACATTCAAATTGATTAATAATTTTAAAGATATTTAATGCAGCCGATTATAAACAGGCAGATAAGTGATTTAAAAGAATCCGCAACTTTGTTCATCAATCAACTTGCGCTGAAATTACGCAGTGAAGGACAGGATATTTGTCACCTGGGTTTTGGTGAATCACCTTTTCCTGTACCGGAACCAATGCAGGCTGCTTTGCGGGAAAACGCCCGACGCAAACAGTATATTTCCGGATACGGATTGCCGGAATTGCGACAGTCGGTTGCAGGTTTTTGTAAAAGCGAATTTGGCTACAATTATTCTTCTGAAAACATATTCATCGGTCCCGGCAGTAAAGAACTGATATTCCAACTAGTTTACCTCTTGGAAGGACCTCTCATGGTACCTGCTCCAAGTTGGGTCAGTTACGGACCACAGGCAAAGATACGCTCAAAATCCTTCATTCCAATTACTACAGACATCAAAAACGGTTATCGTTTACAGGCAGCAGAATTAGACAAAACATGTTCAGGAGAGGATATTCCACAAAAAATTCTGATTCTTAATAATCCGAGTAATCCGACAGGAAGTGTCCATACTCCGGATGAATTAAGATCATTGGCGGAAGTTTGCAGGAAGCACGGAGTTATTGTAATTTCAGATGAAATTTATGCGTTGACAAAATTTGGAGAAATCCCATTTGAGGGCATTGCCGGGTATTATCCGGAAGGAACAATAACCACCAGCGGTGTCTCAAAAGCGTTTTCCGCAGGAGGTTGGCGGCTTGGCTACGCAATGATTCCGGATGAATTGAATGAAATTACGCGCCCGCTTTCCGCATTTGTGAGTGAAACTTTCAGCTGCGTTAGTGCTCCGATTCAGTATGCAGTGCTGCCGGGATTTGAAAATTATGAATCAGTGAGAAATCATGTTGAACTCTGTCGTGATATACATGGAGCAGCAGGGGAATTTTTGCAGCAGAGATTTACTGAAATCGGCTTGAATTGTCCTGAGCCTCAAGGAGCTTTTTATCTGTTTCCGGATTTTGAAAATTTTAAGGATCTACTTACTTCAAGAGGGATAAACAACAGTGAGGAATTGAGCAAAAGACTTTTGGAAGAAACCGGAGTAGCGCTGCTTCCGGGATCAGATTTTTATATGCCGGATGATTTTATGGGGGTACGTGTTGCAAGTGTTGATTATGATGGAGCGCAACTGATGCAGGATTTTCCTCAGAGTGGAAAAGCAACTCTTGAAATGTACACGAGTCTATTCCCAAGATTAGCGGATGCCTGTGAACGTCTTGAAAATTGGCTACAGTGAATTTACAATTGCATATAACAAAATAATATATCTGCTCGTCTGCATTAAAATACTATAGAAAAGGATTTAAGAATGAAATTGGTAAATGGATATTTGGGTCAGGATTTACAACTGGAAGGAAGTCTTGCAAGCAAAGATAGTATCCGCATTGATGGAAGTTATGTAGGCAGCATCAGCAGTAAACATATGGTAATCGTGGGCGCATCAGGTAAAGTTAAAGGTCAGATTAATGCACCGGTGATTCAGGTTGACGGTTGGGTGGAAGGCAATTTAAAAGCAACAAATCTGGTGGCCGTTATGGATAAGGCGAAAATCAAAGGAAACATCATTACACCGGCCGGTGGGCTCGAAATGAAAATTGGCAGTGAATTTGTCGGCAAATTCATCACGAACACAACAGACTAATTTGGGAATTCAATAATAAGCGTTTTGGAGAAGCTCCTTAAGCCGTCAGCTTTGTCATACCTGAACTTTTCCTGTTTGCTGAGTTATCTACGGTTTTCGGTACAGCGGCAAGAACCGGTTTTTCATTAGCTTTCGGAATATCCAAAATATTGATCCTAGTTGGTATTGCTGAAACGGGAGGCTGTGCTGACTGTGCTGTGTAGGTTTGCGGAACAGGTTTACTGTCTGTTCGCATCAAATCCGCGAATTTCGGCTGGCGCAGTAACTTAAGCAATGCCGGAGTTTTACTTTGATCCCTGATTTCATTCTTGATCAACTCAGGCAACTCATCCACATTTTTCAATTCCAGTTCAACTGCCTCAGGTAGTTTTAACAGCATTTGACTGTCTGCTTCACTCATTGCCTCAAGCTGTTTTTTAACCGCTCCTACAAAACCGTCAATTGCTGCATCCGGCAACTTTTCCTGGATCAGCAGGTTTTCTATTCTTGAGAGAACTTTTAAATACTGCGACGTCTCGTTGCGTTCCGCACCGTTTGCGTCAACAAGATTTTCAGCTGTTTTAACGCCTTGAGCCTTCGACCCTGTAACAGCTTGGTTTTCTTTATTCTGGATCTGCCGCTCCAGTCCGGTTTGTTTGTCTGGAATAGTTTTAGCAGTAACCTGCATAATTTAAGAAGAATGATGGGTAAAACTAGATGAATTGTATTGATTAATCTACCAGCATTCAGACATTCAAGTTTTAAGCCATTTTTTTAAGTTAAAAACCTGCGTTCTAACTTGATTTCAAGGCTGATTTACTGGATCATGGAATATAAAGTTTAATAATTTCAAGGTGCTCACTCTCGGAGAGACCTTTCCTCCAATAATAATATTAAAGTCATGTTACTGATTCCCGCAATTGATTTAAAAAACGGACGCTGTGTTAGACTCCTCCAGGGAGAGGCAGCCGCTGAAACCGTCTATTCAGATGACCCAGCCGCCATGGCCCGCTCCTTCGAAGATGCCGGAGCAAAGCGTTTACATTTGGTTGATTTGGACGGAGCGTTTAAGGGAAAAGGTGCCAATCTAGTCAGTATTCGTTCAATTTTAAAAAACATTTCAATACCAGTCCAACTGGGCGGAGGTTTACGTAACGCGGAAAATATTGAGCAGATGTTTGAACTTGGAGTTTCGTCAGTTATAGTCGGGACGATGGCAGTCAAAAATCCGGATGTTCTGGAGGAAGTTATTCAACGCTTTTCCGGAGAGAAAGTTATTCTGGGAATCGACGCACGTGACCGAAAAGTTTCGATAGAAGGCTGGCAGGAAGGAACTGAAATTGACGATGTCGAGTTTGCTTTGCGTTGGAAAAAGTTTGGTATTCAAAGAATAGTTTTTACAGATATTGCCCGTGACGGTATGTTAAGCGGTCCAAATTTGGAGGCACTCGGTGATTTTGCACGGCGTACCGGCTTAAAAATCGTTGCTTCCGGTGGTGTTTCTTCAATGGGGGATCTTGAACTGCTTAAAACCCTGGAAGAGGACGGTGTCGATCAGGTAATCAGCGGAAAAGCAATTTACGAAGGAAAACTTGATTTAAAGGAAATATTCAAATGTTAGCACGCCGTATTATTCCATGCCTCGATATAAAAGCAGGCCGTGTGGTCAAAGGCACCAGTTTCGTCAGTTTACGTGATGCAGGTGATCCTCTGGAGCTTGCTCAGCGTTATAATGAACAGTCTGCAGATGAACTTGTTTTTCTCGATATTACTGCTTCCAATGAAAATCGGGGAACAACAATTGAACTGGCAACACGCTTGGCACGTGAATTGTTTATACCTTTTACTATAGGCGGTGGAATTTCTACACTTGATGATATACACGCTCTTGTAACTGCAGGTGCAGACAAGGTATCTGTAAATTCTTCCGCGATCAGTAACCCAAATCTAATTACAGAAGGAGCCAAACGTTTCGGTTCACAATGTATTGTAGTGGCAATTGATGCCAGAAAACGGGATTTGAGTAGACAAGATCAGCATGCAGACGACATCTCAAAATGGGAGGTCTTCAGTCACGGAGGAAGCCGCCCTACCGGTCTGGATGCAGTTGCCTGGGCGAGGGAAATGGCGTCACGAGGTGCAGGGGAAATATTATTAACCAGCATGGACGCAGACGGTCACCAGGATGGATTTGAACTTGAATTAACCGCCGCAATAAGCGGCACCCTCAACATACCTGTCATTGCATCAGGTGGTGGGGGAACTTTTGAACATTTTCGGGACGCACTGACGATTGGCAAAGCCGATGCCGTTCTGGCCGCATCCGTTTTTCATTATGGTAAATATACAGTTTCTCAAGTAAAAGAATATCTCAGTGAACATTCAATACCTGTCCGTAAAGTATAATGTGCTCTTAAACTAACAGAATTATGTCTATCAATACTGATAATTATCGATTTGTACAGTTAGCTTCGCTTGCTTTACTTGCTCTTTTTATCAGCGGTTCTGCTGATGTTTCTGCTTATGAAGAAAAGCAGGTACGTAAAGTAAACAAACGCGTCTGGTCAATTATCAGGGGAAAAGTAGTATTAGACAAATCCGCTTATTCAGTAAAGAGAGTCCGCATAACAACTCCAAAAGTCGAACTGATAAAACCACCTCCACCTGACGAAAAAGAAAGAATTCCTGCTGAAAAACTTAGAGGTATGGTGCGTTCTAGCCTTGATTACAAGAAAAAAATAAACGAAAAGAAAGAACTCTCCAAATATACATCTTCCTCAAAGGGTAGCGCAAAATCCATTCATGAAAATAATCTTCAGACGAGCAAATTTTGTAGTACCGCCACCGCTTCCTCTTTTTGCTTACGTGAAGACAAACCCAACACCCCTTACATCGGTCAGCTCCCCAAACAAAAGTTACGTAAAATAGATTATAGTGATAGAAACACCTATAATAAAATCCGGGAATCAATCGAATTTGTTGAAGAATTGGTAAAGCAGTCAAACTACTGACAGCAGATGGATGCAAGTTATCAAAAGTTGATCAGACTGGCAGATACACTTTCGATGCGCGAAATGGACAGACACGCGCTTGAAGATTTGGGAATTCAGGGATTAGTTTTAATGGAAAACGCGGCCCGTAGCGTCGCGGATTGGCTGACAGAAAACAAATTAAAAAATGATCCTGACGCCCGTATAGTTGTTTGCTGCGGGAAAGGCAATAACGGAGGTGACGGATTCGCGATCGCGAGGTTGCTGGCAAACCGCGGTTATGACATTCATGTCGTAGATGCAGGTGAAGCTAAAAAAGGTGATGCTCGAAAAAATCAATTATTGTGGGAACAATTTGGAGAAAGTGCTTCTTTCCCGGATGCAAATGCCTCCCGCCTGATAGAAGAAGCAGATGTCCTCATTGACGCTATTTTCGGAATCGGCATTGAACAGCCAATCGAAGGTGCTTATCGGGAATGGATAGAAATTTTCAATTCAAACAAGACTGCATTACGTGTTGCCGTTGATATTCCTTCCGGAGTTTCTACTGACGAAAGTCAAATTTTAGGGATTGCAGCCCGTTGCCAGCACACCATTACTTTTCAAACAGGCAAGCCCGGTTGTTATCAACATCCGGGTGTTCTTTATTCCGGTAAAGTCCACATAGTAGATATCTCAATTCCAGAAATATGGCCTGAAAAACTTCCTGCAAAAGATTCTGCGTCAGAATCTTCAATAAATATTTCCACCCCCTGTACTTATTTGTTAACAGCAGAGTTTGTCAGTGAATTGATTCCTGAGCGTCTTCCAGACGCTCACAAGGGTTCTTCCGGACATTTACTTACAGTCTGCGGTTCCAGTGGTATGGGCGGTGCGGCAAGTCTCTCATCTACAGCTGCGTTAAAGAGCGGTGTCGGTTTGGTCAGTGCCTGCGTTCCAGAAGATCTTCGTGATCATCTTCCTGGACAGGCGGCGGAAGTAATGACAGTCAGTCCACACAATGCTTCAGAGTATTTTTCAGAAGAGCATGCAGATTTTGTGGAACAACTTGCTTCTGTACGTAATGCCGTAGTACTCGGCTGCGGACTGGGAGTTCATTCTAAAACCGTGGCTTTTGTGCAGCAATTGACAAAACATCTGCAGGCCCCCCTTTTGATTGATGCAGACGGACTTAATAATCTGGATGAATCGGTTTTGCAGGAAAGAATTGGCACTGCTGTCATTACACCGCATCCACGCGAATTGTCCCGGCTTTGTGGACAGAGTCTTACAGAAATTCAGCAAAACAGAATCTCGACCGTACGTAGATTAGCCCAAGAATGGAATGTGGTTCTGTTGCTCAAAGGTGCATATACAGTGATCGGCAGTCCTGATGGAAAAATATTCATCAATCCTACCGGAAATTCCGCGCTTGCCACTGCGGGTTCCGGAGATGTCCTCAGTGGTTTCATCGGCGGTTTTCTCGCACAAGGTCTATCACCACTTAACGCTGCTTTGACAGGAGCCTACATGCACGGCCTTGCTGCAGAATGTTTTACCCAAAAAACAAAAAACAAATACATGCTGGCAAGTGATCTTTTTGAAGGTTTGCGCTTAGCCAGAAATATGCTCAATACTTAGTGAACTTCTGGTAAAAAAATGGGGAATCTCTAACCATTTTTTTGTTTATCCTCTCCACAAAATATATATACTCTGGAGAATATTTTCAGTGACGATTTCCTTAAAATATATTAGTATGTACAGAATTTAGCTGTTACAGATTATTCTTTGTGACTGTCATTCTTTCTTCAAGTTTACGGAAGATCGAACATTCAATCGAAGAAGCAGCGATGGATTTATGGACCACTCCCCTGAAAATTTTTTTGTAATCACGTTGCCCAGCATAGAACCGGCACTGCTGGCTGCATGACTTTTGGGTTCCGCATTATAAGTTGCGCTTTGAAAAGAAACGCAAACTAAAATCTATGCAGTTAAGCACCAAATCATCAAAATAATAATGCATCAAAACAACTTATAACATCAGAGATATTATGAATTTTGTAGAAAATACCTCAGAACTTCAACAATTTGACAGTCAACATCATCTGCACCCTTTTACAGATCCTAAAGCTCTTCTAAAAGACGGCGCTCGTGTAATTACACGCGCTGACGGGATATATCTCTGGGACTCAAACGGTGAAAAAATACTTGACGCCATGGCTGGATTGTGGTGTGTCAATGTTGGTTATGGACGTAAAAACCTGGCAAAGGCGGCCTATGAACAGTTACAAGTATTGCCTTATTACAACACTTTTTTCAAAACAACAACTCCTCCTGCAATTGCTCTCGCGAAAAAACTTGCAGAGATAACCCCTGAAGGATTCAACCACGTATTTTTCACTAGCTCCGGTTCTGAGGCAAATGACACAGTAATTAGAACAGTCAGGCGCTATTGGCGTTTACTTGATAAACCTGAAAAAAGATATATCATCAGCCGTAACGAAGCCTATCATGGCAGCACAGTTGCGGCCGCAAGTTTAGGAGGACAAAGTTTTGCCCATGAAATGGACGGATTGCCTATCCCTGAAATTGCCCATATTGACCATCCATACTGGTATGGAAAAGGAGGAGACTTGTCAATGGATGATTTTGGACTTAAAACCGCACAATGCCTGGAAACTAAAATTAAGGAAATCGGTGAGGAAAAAGTTGCAGCATTTATCGGTGAGCCCATACAGGGTGCTGGCGGAGTGGTTGTCCCACCTGATACTTATTGGCCTGAAATACAAAGAATTTGTAAAAAATATGGAATCCTCTTAATTGCAGATGAAACTATCTGCGGATTCGGTCGTACAGGAAAGTGGTTTGGCAGTGAAACATTTGACATTAAAGCAGATCTGATGCCAATTGCAAAAGGGCTGTCTTCAGGTTATTTGCCGATAGGTGGAGTTATGATACATGACCGCGTTATGGATGCGTTAATTGAAAAAGGAGGCGATTTTGCCCTCGGCTTCACCTATTCAGGCCACCCAGCCGCATGTGCGGTTGCGCTTGAAAACATTAAAATTTTTGAGGATGAAAAACTCGTTGAAAAAGTGGCCAACGAAACTGGTCCTTACCTGAAAAAAAGCTGGAAGGAATTTGAAAACCATCCACTTGTCGGTGAAGTCCGCAACGTTGGGTTGCTTGGAGCGATTGAGCTGGTGGAAAATAAAGGAAAAAGACAGTTTTTTCCCAGTGATAAAAAAGTTGGTGATGCATGCAAAACTATTTGTTTTGAGAACAATATTGTAATGCGTGCTCTGAAAGACACCATGGTTGTCTCACCACCTTTGACCATTACAGTTGAGCAAATTGACGAAATGTCTGATTTGATTAAACTGTCTCTTGACCAGACTGCAGAGAAATTTGGGATAAAATAGAAAGCTGTTTAAACAAATATACGGACTTTCTAAGACCTCAAAGCTGAATCCGTGGAATCCACCACGGTTTGTACTCCGGATAAGAACCACCTTCTCTTGATGATGGCAAAGCGTATTTAATCACTAACACAGTACTCCCACGGACATGAAAACTGGCCCGGAATAGCTTTGAACAGACCAAAATTTTGCCGGAATATTTCGGTAGGAATTATTTCCGCTTATTTGCCAATTTGAAATCCAGTGAAAAACCCCGCTTTTTGAGCAGGATAGCTGCCCATGAATATGACTGGTATTTAAAACCGTTTAGTCTGTAGCCACCCCGATTTGTTTGAAATAAAACACGAGTCCTGCTAACCTCAAAGAAATGCCATCTTTAATCTTTTTATCATAGCTGAATAAAACCTGAACCCTGAACACTTTAATGCCTGCTTTCTCCACAAGAATAGATAACCAGTCCGAAGACTTCCAAAAAAACTCGGAACAAATGGGTAAATTAGTAGACGATCTCCGAATGAAGCTTCAAGAATCAGCTCTGGGCGGAAGTGAAAAAGCGCGTAAAAAACACATTGAACGCGGGAAACTTCTGTCACGTGACCGGATACGTTTGTTACTTGACGCAGGCAGTCCTTTTTTAGAATTCTCTCCCCTGGCTGCAGATGATTTATATGATGACAATGTTCCTGCTGCCGGAATAATTACCGGTATCGGCCGTGTTTCCGGAATAGAAGTAATGGTTGTAGCAAATGACGCAACTGTCAAAGGCGGTACTTATTATCCCATGACCGTTAAAAAACATTTGCGCGCACAGGAAATAGCGCTCGAAAATCACCTGCCCTGCATTTACCTGGTTGATTCCGGAGGTGCTTTCCTGCCAAGGCAGGATGAGGTATTCCCGGACAAGGAGCATTTCGGGAGAATTTTCTACAATCAGGCAAATTTATCTGCAAAAGGCATTTCTCAGATTGCTGTGGTGATGGGATCCTGCACAGCCGGTGGTGCGTATGTCCCTGCAATGAGCGATGAAAATGTGATCGTCAGGGAACAGGGTACAATCTTTTTAGGTGGGCCCCCTTTAGTGAAAGCGGCAACCGGACAATCTGTAACAGCCGAAGAACTGGGCGGGGGTGAAATTCACAGCAGGATTTCCGGAGTAACTGATCATCTTGCGCAAAATGATACTCACGCCTTAAGCATCACCAGAGAAATAGTGGCTGGACTGAATCGTAAAAAAGAAATGCCCGTGAAGACAAAACCTGTAGTGGACCCGCTTTTTGCACAACAGGAACTGCATGGAATACTCCCGGTAGATAACCGGCAGTTTTTTGATGTTCGAGAAGTGATTGCACGGCTAGTTGACGCTTCTGAATTTCATGAATTCAAGGCACTATACGGAACAACGCTGGTGACTGCTTTTGCCCACATTCACGGCTACCCTGTCGGTATTGTAGCCAATAACGGGATCCTGTTTTCTGAGTCCGCACTCAAAGGTGCACACTTTGTGGAATTGTGTAATCAGCGTGGAATTCCACTGATCTTTCTGCAGAATATAACTGGATTTATGGTAGGACAGGAATACGAACACGGTGGAATTGCCAAAGACGGAGCAAAAATGGTGACAGCTGTTTCCTGTGCGAAAGTTCCAAAATTTACCATAATCATTGGGGGTTCACATGGTGCAGGGAATTACGGTATGTGCGGCAGAGCCTATAGTCCGCGTATGCTCTGGACATGGCCAAATGCTCGTATTTCTGTGATGGGTGGTGAGCAGGCAGCTTCGGTACTGGCAACTGTTAAACGGGAAAATATTGAGGCTTCCGGGAAAAAATGGAGCGCGCAGGAGGAAGAGGAATTTAAACGTCCCATACGTGAACAATATGAACATCAGGGACATCCATATTACGCGACTGCGCGGCTTTGGGATGATGGGATCATCGATCCTTCTGATACAAGAATGGTGCTCGGATTGGCCCTATCCGCCGCATTTAACGCACCGCTTGAAAAAACTGAATATGGGGTCTTCAGGATGTGACTACTCCTGCTTAAAACTGGCTTGAATACTGCATTTAGTTATAGATAAACTTAAACTATCTTGCTAATTTATAGCAAATTATCCGGCTTAAACTTGCTGGAGGAGGAAGATGTATTCATTCAAGAAAAGCAAATCGTTTATGTTGAAGTTGGTACTATGAAACATACAAATTTTCCAGGAGACGTTTACTAAGCTTATTTTATAAAATGACACCAAAATTTACCTGTGAAACTATTCCTCTGCACAGCACGGCCAGTGACGCAACTTTTGAAATTGACGTATGGCGGTATTTCCATCCTGATGCAACCAAGACGGTTTATCTGCAGGCAGGAATTCATGGTATAGAACTGACCGGCATTCCGGTCGTGCATGAATTCATGAAAGAAATTGAAGCTAATCAGCTTGCATACAATTTCATTTGTGTCCCTCTTTCAAATCCAATGGGTCTGGACAGCCAGATCATGGGAGTGCAGACCGGGTACAACAACCTGCACACCAACCAGCAAAACTGCTGGAACTGGAACAGGATTGGAAATTTAAAGGATGAGCCAAGCCAGGAAGGACGCTGGATCAAGACTTTACTGGACTTGTCGGCGGCGGCAGATATTGTACTTGATCTCCACACCGCAGGAATAGAGACCGCACCACATATTTACTTTCACAAGACAGAAATAGAACACGTTACTGGTCTGGGGATTCCACACCTGCTGTCCTGGGAAATACCATCCAATAGTTTTTCAGACACTAATTTTCAACGTGGAAAAGTCTCGCTGACCTTTGAACTGTCTTCAAGCAGAAGCGTTCACGGAGAGTGGGTTAAAGAAAGCCTGATTTTCCTCAGACGCTTTTTCGGACTGCTGCCTAAAGTTGAAGGATCAAAAATATGGCAAACAGAAACGCAGCTTAAAAAGTGGTATTCTCCAGCCGGAGGGATTCTCTGCTGGCACAAAGATGCAGGTGACGCGGTTACAGAAGGTGATGTGATCGCCACGGTTTACACACGAAAAGGAAGTTTGGAATTGGAATCACCTTACACTGGAGTACTCCTGCTGAAAAATCCAATTCATGCACCTCACGAAAGACAGGAACTGGCAAAATTTCTGGTTGAATAAGTTTTGGACAGACTATACAATTATTTTGTACTGTTAATAATTACTGTCTAGAAATAATGTCTAAAATCCACCCGCACCAGAATCAGCAATCCTGAAATGAAATAAATCCTGAGGCTCCTCAGGGGAAGATTATTTCGATCAAAGGCAAAAAAATATTGAATTCCGGATCATGTCCTGGATGACAAGAAAACACTTTGTCAATAAGAACTTAATTAAGAACACAAAATAAATAATGGAAGAAGAGCCACATACATTAGGCCTGGCATTAGGCGGAGGCGCCTTTCGGGGAACTGCACATCTCGGAGTTTTGAAAGCGTTAGAAGAAGAAGGCCTACGCCCCGGGTTTTTGTGCGGGACCAGTGCCGGTGCAATGGCTGCAGCTTTTTATGCATTCGGCATGGCGCCGGAAGAAATCAGAAATATTGCCCGTAATTTACGTTGGTTAAAAGCAACTAATTTAACTTTTTCAAAACTGGGTTTACTTTCCAACACAGAAATCGGTAAGTTCATTGAAAAATATCTGGGAGACGTACTGATTGAAGATTCGTTAATTCCACTGGCAATTGTGGCAGCGGACATCTCAACCGGTGAAAAAGTGGTTTTTAAAACCGGAAGTCTTGCGGATGCAATTATGGCCAGCACCTGCATTCCGGGGGTTTTTATGCCGGCCCAGATTAATGGGCGAATGCTGGTAGATGGGGCAATTGTAGAAAATGTCCCGGTGAAGGTTCTCAAAGAAATGGGGGCAAAGGTTTGTGTCGGAGTTGACTTAGGCAGCGGAGGTTACCGACAACCGGAATCACTGGTGGAAGTTTTGCTGAATGCCTTCAGTATCGCTATTGACCGCACGATCCATCACCAGCGTGATCAGGCGGACTTGATCATCAAGCCCTCACTTGCGGGATACAGTTTGACCGATTCCGGAAATTCTATAAAACTTTATGCGGAAGGCTACCGCAGTGGAATAATGGCGCTGGATGAAATAAAGATTCTTGTAGAAAAAGCCGGGCCTTCTTCTCTGGAAGTCCTCGAACAGAAATTCAAAAGCTGGCTGGAAATATGACTGACCGTTACGCTGAAAAACTCATCATTCCATACTTTTCCACGCTTGAATAATTCCTAAGCCCGTATCGGGCTGTTTTTGTAACAAATAACAAAAACCTTATCTTAAATCTTAGCTGTTGAAAAATGTCTGAAATATCTTTGCTGGCAATTGCACTTGGCGGCGCTTGTGGTTCTGTCTCCAGATTTTTAGTTGCCAGAGAAATGGGACGCCGTCTTGGAGATTTTCTGCCTTACGGAACACTGGCAGTAAATGTATTGGGTTCACTGGCACTGGGTTGGCTGGCGACTGTTTTTCTTGATCGTCCGGAAATCAACAGCGCTCTTCGGCTTGGCATAGCTGTCGGATTTTTGGGAGCCTTCACCACTTTTTCGACTTTCAGTCTTGAATCAGTTCAACTATTACTTAACGGTGCCGTCTGGCGAGCTATGCTCAATATCGCAGTCAATACTGTAGTCTGCCTTGGAATGTGCTATCTCGGTATGCAGTTAGCCCGCTTTAGTTGATGCACTAAGACTCTAGGTCATGGAGAGTTTTTAGCAGGCACGAGTTTAATATTTCTTTTCGCGGCGATTTTACTTTGCCACATTTTTCCCAGTTGTTCACGTGTAACATTTGGGACCCCAGTATCAGACCTCAGTGCGGATTGACCACGCTTAATCACCGGAATTCCAGAAGGCACAAGCTTTAAGCTTTTATCCTCATCCTCCTCTATTATCGCAAATTCAAAAAAACCACTGGTATTGCTTTTGATCAGCACCTGTTTATTTTGTGTTTCAATCCAACTGAAATTCTCATCACCTTTGAGATGAGCTTGAAAGGTCGAGCCGTCCGGTTGGGCGAAGGTGATTAAATAAGGCGCAGCCGGCACCGCTATTAAATTCATGGCAAAACCGCTGAGCAGAACAATAGTCAAACTGATGAGTTTCATATTTCTCTTATTTGCTGATGGTTAAAGTCATATTGTCACCGGCTGCGCTGATACTGGTGGCGCTGATTCCCGAAGAAGAGTTGTCGTAGAGTTTGCTGTCCGGAGTACTGCTGTTATCAAAGGTCGCGCTGTTGGCACTGTAAAAGAGGTGTGTAGTCCGGCCTTGGGAGGAACCGTTGTCCAGATCAGCATTATTTGCCTCCTCCAGGTCAACCAACGGTGGGGATTGGGTCATGCAATTATTATAATCAGAACAAGTACTGAGAATATCCTTTACATGCCAGATTGCTGCACCGCCGCTATAGCTACTGCCAACTGTGTAAATCGAACTGTTGTCCAGCAGAAGCATATTTAAACCTTGATCATAACCACCTGAACTGCGGTTTTCAAAGAGGAAGTATTCACTGATGTTATCGCTGGTTGAAGTTGAAGCTTTGTAGATTTCGCATGAGCTGGCGTGAGTACTGCTCTGATAAACCGCAGGCAATGTGATGCTGTTTGTTCCGTTGTCGACCGTTTGAGGAACACATGCACTAATTTTTTCTTTAGCCCAGGCGCTGAAGTGTACCGGTGTCGCACCAGCATATTCACTGCTTGATTTATAACCCCAGGCTCCGCCTCCCATCAGGCCAAAAGAACCAATACCTGAGCTTATTGGTGTTAGCCTAGTGTCATATAAATCCGGCAACAGAAAATAAGCATGTCCCAGTTCGTGAGCCATCACACCAATAGTTGCATCCCAGGTATTACTCGAACTTGAGCCCTGACGTTCCCCAAACTGCGAATATCCATTTTGTCCGTAAGTGATACCATCATAGGTGTTAACTCCTAATAAACTCACACCGTCCAGTGTAATTCCGTGTTCACCTTCATCTAAATAATCGTCATCACCATTCTTGTCACAAAGTAGTGCCGTAGCCTGTCCCCAAACGCCACCTGGAGAATTGATACCTGATGAGCTTTCTCCACCCGCCACCAAAAAAATTACCTGCAATTCGGTCACACTAAGTTTATCGTTGCCATCTGTATCATAAGCAGCAAAATTAATGCTTGAATCTGCTTCAGTGATTGCTTTTGCAGCATAACAGGCCCAGGAGTTTTTCTGGGTGTTGGGGTGATTTTCCGGCATATTTACCGTAATTACGCCGTCATTTGAACAGCCTGATGATTCTGAAACAGGTGTGAATTGATATTTGCTGTAAGTTGTTTCGGCCAGATAATGATTCATCTGGCCTTCGCTTGTACCAAACATCTTGTTAGCCCAAGTAGTTTCATCACTATTCAAACATGCATTATTGTACTGTACTCGCACCATCAATAGTGGTACTTTCGTGGAGGCCGTCAATGTACTGTTTACTGTGCACGAACCTTTATCAGAAGGCGTAGTTGTATAACATGGAGAAGAAGAAGTTGAACTTTCCTCTTTCTCTTTTTTACTGCAAGAAAG
>Ga0207990_1000092_pt1 | contig 50868 bp, 50 predicted proteins | sample ETNtaG_8_FD_185780 | JGI IMG/M metagenome (GOLD analysis project Ga0207990, IMG submission 185780) | Marine microbial and viral communities from oxygen minimum zone, Eastern Pacific Ocean - ETNP201406SV75 (SPAdes) (version 2) | ecosystem: Environmental > Aquatic > Marine > Oceanic ...
TTTTTCCTTAATAAGACTTAATAATTTTGTTGTTACTAGATTTTAGATTATTTGTATGAATAAGTTTAACTAACTATGGTCCCAAGAGGTGTGCCTTTTAAAATATCTGAAAGTATGTTCGGGTTATCGAGCATACTGAATACACAAATTTTTAAACCATGTCCTTTGCAAAGTGTAAACGCCGTCATGTCCATTACTTGTAAATTATTTTCAATTGCCTCATCAAAGCTCAATGATTCATAGCGTTTAGCATCTGGGTTTGTTGCTGGGTCGTCAGTGTAAACTCCGTCAACTTTGGTTGCTTTGAATATTATGTCTGCACCTATCTCTATACCTCTAAGGGCAGCACCTGTGTCAGTAGTAAAGCAAGGACTTCCAGTTCCTGCAGAAAATATTACTACTTTCCCATCACTAAGATCCTTCCTTGCTTTAATGTGGTCAGCAGTATCACATACCCCGCCACCAATGGGAAATCCAGACATAACAACTGAGTCAATGTTATTCCTTCTACAGGAATCAGATATAGCAAGGGCATTTATGACTGTTGCTAGCATACCCATATGATCTCCCGTCACACGATTCATTCCATTTTCAGCTAAAGCAGCCCCACGAAATATATTTCCGCCTCCGACTACAACTGCCACTTCAACATTTTCAATTAATGCGGATTTTATAATTTCTACCACACCTTTAAGTGTGTCTGGATCTATGGTGTGGTCATCACTTGATAACGCTTCACCACTAAACTTTAGTAATATTCGCTTGTATTTACTCATGATAGATGCAAATAATAAATTATCAGTGATTTTACATTGTGACTAACAACTATTAATGAAAAATATATACTAAATATTGTAGATTCCTTATAATGAACCCTTTGTTCTGCATATTATTTATCAACAATGGATAAGATAAGTATCCGTGGCGCTAGAGCCCATAATTTAAATAACATTAATGTCGATATTCCCAGAAATAAACTTGTAGTTATTACCGGGTTATCAGGGTCTGGCAAGTCTTCACTAGCATTCGACACTATTTATGCCGAAGGCCAGCGTCGATATGTTGAATCTCTGTCAGCTTATGCAAGGCAGTTTCTATCATTAATGGAGAAGCCAGACGTTGACCATATTGAGGGCCTGTCACCTGCAATTTCTATTGAGCAGAAAGCCACTTCACACAATCCACGCTCTACAGTAGGAACTATTACTGAGATTTACGATTACTTGAGGCTGCTTTATGCTCGTGCTGGTTTACCGAAGTGTCCAAAACACAACATTAACCTTGAGTCAAAAACTGTGTCACAGATGGTCGATGGTATTCTTTGTTTGCCCGAGGGTGAAAAAATAATGTTACTAGCACCGATTGTACAGAATCGCAAAGGCTATCACTTAAAGATGCTTGAAGAATTGTCACATCAAGGATATCTGCGAGCAAGGGTTGATGGGGAGGTGGTATTTCTAGATGAAATCAAGGACCTAGATGGAAAAACTAATCACACAATTGAACTAGTAATTGACCGTTTAATAGTACGCAAGGATGCCACATCACGCTTATCAGAGTCCATTGAAACTGCTCTTAAACTCAGTTCTGGCTTGGTTAGGGTTGCATCAATGGAGGAAAAATCAACACGAAAAGAGTTAGTTTATTCAGCAAAATTTTCCTGTATCGAATGTGGTTACTCATTAGAAGAGCTGGAGCCAAGACTTTTTTCATTCAACAACCCGGTTGGAGCCTGTCCAAGTTGTGACGGTCTAGGCGTAAAAGATATCTTTGATGAAGATAAGGTAGTTGCAAACCCAGAAATGAGTTTAGCAGATGGGGCTATTTATGGTTGGGGTCGTTCTAATGCGTATCTTTATCAAACTCTTATGTTGGTTGGTCAGTATTATGGGTTTAGTATCGATACCCCTTTCGAAAAATTAAGTGAAGAGCACAAAAGAATTATCCTATATGGAAGCAGCAAGGATGCAATAGATTTCTCAAAAATAAAAGGCAGAAAGGGCTGGTCAAACAAGAAAAAACCATTCGATGGCGTCATACCTAGGATGACAAAACGATATGAACAAAGTGATGTACATTCAGTTCGTGAAGAACTTTCGCGTTATATTGTTAGTAAGAATTGTATTAGTTGTAATGGTGACAGGTTAAATGAATCTGCCAGAAATGTATTCATCGATAACCGCAACCTTTCATATGTTACTAAACTTTCAATAATAAATATTTTTGAATTTTTTAAAAACCTAAAGCTTGAGGGTGCTCGCGGCGAGATAGCCGATAAGATATTAAAAGAGATTCTTCAGAGGCTGGAATTTCTAATTAACGTTGGTTTAGAATATTTGAGCCTTGAGCGTAGAGCCAATACACTTTCTGGGGGTGAGGGCCAAAGAATCAGACTTGCTAGTCAAATTGGAGCCGGATTAATGGGAGTTTTATATGTTCTGGATGAGCCGTCAATTGGTCTACATCAAAGAGACAATCAGAAACTCCTTAATACCTTGACATATTTAAGAGACATAGGTAACTCAGTTATAGTGGTAGAGCATGACGAGGATGCCATAAATCAGGCAGATTATGTAGTTGATATTGGTCCTGGAGCCGGAGTCCATGGAGGCAATATTGTTGCCACAGGAACGCCAGAAGAGATAAAAAATAATCCAAACTCTTTAACTGGAGAATACATAAGCGGTAGAAGATTAATAGAAACTCCTAAAGAACGTAAAAACGCATCAAAATGGGTCAACATTAAGGGGGCTTGCGGTAACAATTTAAATAACGTTAACTTGTCAGTTCCTGTAGGAGTTTTAACGTGCATTACCGGAGTATCTGGTTCTGGAAAATCGACCCTAATTAATGATACCCTTTATTCTTTAGCGGCAAGAGAACTTAACCGTGCCCAGACGACTCCTGCCCCATTTAAATCAATCGAAGGGTTACATAATTTCGATAAGATAGTTAATATTGACCAGAGTCCAATTGGTCGAACTCCGCGCTCTAACCCTGCAACATACACTGGAGTTTTTTCTCTAATAAGGGATCTATTTTCACAAACATTAGAATCTCGGTCAAGAGGTTACCGGTCAGGTCGTTTCAGTTTCAATGTTAAGGGCGGTAGGTGTGAGGCTTGCAAGGGTGACGGATTAATTAAAGTAGAAATGCATTTCTTGCCAGATGTATATGTGCCATGTGATGTTTGTAATGGTGACAGATATAACAGGGAAACTTTAGAAATTCATTACAAGAGAAAAACAATCTCAGAGGTTTTGGCAATGACGGTTGAAGATGCACTTATATTTTTTGAGCCTATGCCTAAAATTAAGCAGAAGTTACAAACTCTTGTGGATGTTGGTCTTTCATATATTGCTCTAGGTCAAAATGCTACAACCCTTTCCGGAGGAGAAGCTCAAAGAATAAAGTTGGCAAAAGAGCTATCTAAATTAGATACTGGAAAGACATTATATATTCTTGATGAGCCAACAACAGGACTTCATTTTCAAGACATCAAGCAGTTACTGTCTGTTATCGATAGGCTCAGAGAAAGGCACAACACAATTATTATTATTGAACACAATTTAGATGTAATTAAAACTGCAGACTGGGTCATTGATATGGGCCCTGAAGGTGGCGATAAGGGTGGAAACATTATTGCAACTGGAACACCTGAACAGGTAGCAAATAATAATAAATCTTATACCGGAAAGTACTTAAAAAATTACCTGAAGTAATTCAGAATTTTCCATCTTAACTTTTAACCCAGTAAGTACATATCTATGTTCAGAGTTTCGTTTTGATTGCTTAATTAAAACAGGTAAAAACTGATATTTAGGTGAAAATAATGCCATCATGGGTTCATCAGAATCTAACTGCTCAATTGTTATCACTGTTTCCATTTTGTTATCTATCATGTAGCTTTGATTTGATGTTTTTTTGTATTTTTTAGTCTTCAAATATTTTCCATCTGCAATCTGATAGTTAAAGATTAATTGGTTTGGGTTTTTTTCTAAGTCATATGACAAAGCCATAAACAAACTAAGAGGGTCCAGTATGTTTCCTTTTTCAGTTTTAAATACTCTTGCCTCTGTCTGGTTGATAGTGGGTTCTGAGATGACTGTGTTGTTTTCTGAAGAGAAGTTTAAAGCATAACTTTTTGTTATAGCTTTATCTCTTTTTTCATTCATTATATATTTCTGACTATTCACCCCACTATCGTTAATTGTGAACACACTCTTTGCTTCAATAGATATGTCCCCTAACAATTTTGCAATGCCTGTAGTTTTAGCGTTAGCAGTATATACATACTTATCAACGTACCTATCTAGGACTCTTACTTCTTTGGCGACTTCAAGATTATCAATTATAAGTTTAAAGTCAACAATAAATGAGTCTAATGCATTTGTATTAGTGCTAAGTAACAAAGGAATTAAGAAATAAGTAATTCTTTTCATATTTTTATATTATCAAGTAGTGCAACATTATTGTCTAATTTCAACCTGCCTTGGGTGAACAAGTGTACAACTTCGGGATATATTTTGTGTTCCTCAATGAGGACTCTTTTCGCTATAGAGTCGGCATCATCTAAAGGAAGAACATCGATAGATCTTTGAGCAATAATAGGTCCACCGTCGAGCTCTTCAGTTACAAAATGAACACTAACACCGTGCCTCTTTTCTTGTGCCTCTATAACCCTTTTATGTGTATTTAATCCTTGAAATTTTGGGAGTAAAGATGGGTGTATATTCAAAATCTTACCCAAATACTTATTAGTGAATTCTGCAGTTAATATACGCATAAAGCCTGCAAGTATTATTACATCAGGATTGTATTTGTCAATGACCTCGCTAAGAGCGATGTCATATTCGTGCCTTGATGAGAAGTTTGTATTGTCTAGGGTATGAGTAATAATTCCTGCCTTTTTAGCGCGGTCAAGTCCAAAGGCGTTTGGTACATTACTAATAACACAATCTATATTGAGATCAATTACAGAAGAGTTATTAATCAGTGACTGGAGATTTGAGCCACTACCAGATATCAATACAATGCCATTCATGATAAGGTCTCTTTAGCTCTAGTTAAATTAGGACTTGTTCGTCTTCTCTATTGGTAATCTCGCCAATTAGCCAGGACTTTTCACCAAGACTATTTAGATGTTTTATAGCTTTATCGCTCTGATCTGCTGGGAGTACAATTACCATGCCAACGCCACAGTTAAATACTCGATACATTTCCTTCATATCTATATTGCCTTGTTTCTGTAGCCACTGAAAAATTTCTGGAAGTTGCCACGAGTTATGGTCAAGTATTGCTGTTAGGTTGTTTGGAAGGACTCTGGGTATGTTTTCTAATAGGCCGCCACCAGTGATGTGTGATATTGCATTTACTGTGACCTGCTCAATTAAAGAAAGTATCGACTTAACATAGATTTTAGTTGGCTTAATTAGAGCATTTAATTGTTCTTCAGTGGGACTAGATCTCTCTAACACCTTTCTAATAAGTGAATAGCCATTTGAGTGTGGACCGGATGAGGATAATGCAATAATATGATCACCAGTTTTAACTTTAGTTCCGTCAATTACTTTGCTTTTTTCAGCAATTCCGACACAAAAACCAGCCAAGTCATATTCTTCACCTTTATACATCCCAGGCATTTCAGCAGTTTCCCCGCCAATCAATGCGCAACATGACTGCCTGCATCCTTCGCCTATGCCTGAGATTACAGAAGTCGCAAGTTCAGTGTTAAGTTTTCCGGTAGCATAATAGTCAAGAAAAAATAATGGCTCAGCTCCTTGTACTATTAAATCATTGACACACATGGCAACTAAGTCTATACCTATCGTGTCATGCTTGTTGAGCATTTCAGCAACTTTTAATTTTGTTCCAACACCATCCGTTCCAGATATCAATACTGGGTTTTTGTATTTATCAATGGGCAGTTCAAACATAGCTCCAAAACCACCCAGACCAGCCAACACACCTTCTCTAGATGTAGATTTAGCTATAGGCTTTATCTTCTCAATTAAGTCATTTCCTTTGGATATATCAACGCCAGAGTCTTGGTAAGTCAATGATGACATTAGGGTTTTTTCCGTATAATGAATAGTTATTTAAGCTAAAGAAATGAGTATTTCATCAATTCCAAACGCTCTATCGATATTAAGGATTATTTTAACAGTACCAGTTGTTATAACCTTGTTAAATCAACAATATTTTTTCACAATTGTCATTTTTTTTATCGCCGGTATAACTGACGCATTAGATGGCTGGATTGCGAAGCGATATTCTTGTCAGACCCGTTTAGGGTCAATACTCGATCCTTTTGCAGATAAGTTGTTATTAATAGCAAGCTTTGTTGCTCTATTTTTGATTAATTTGTTACCTACATGGCTATTGGTTTTGATATTTGTTAGAGATGTTATGATTGTTGCAGGTACAGTAGGATATTTTCTAGGTTCTAATGCCTCGGAGGATGATTTGCTGGCACCAACTAACCTATCGAAAATAAATACCGGTTTACAGATAGCCTTGGTACTATATTTAGTAGCTTCTCAAATCTATCCTGGTTCAGATCAGTTTGTAATTATCTTTTACATAGTAGTTGCGACCACTACAGTCCTTAGTGGAGTAGATTATGTTTGGGTGTGGACAGAAAAAGTGTTATCCAAAGAGAGCAATAAATGAATCAATTAGGGTTACCATTAACGCTTGATTCAAAGATGTTGTTAAGTAATTTTGTAAAAGAAAAAAATAAACATGTCGTTGATTTTTTGCTAGATTTGTTTGTTCAAAAGTCAGCAAACATCGTTCATATATTTGGCCCGCCCTCTAGTGGTAAAACACACCTGTTACAGGGTTGTGCATTCAAGGCTCTAGATGAAGAACTGAATGTAGTCTATATCGACTTTCTCCAGGATGCTCCTGAAGATGTATTGGTTGGACTCGAGGTTAATGATTGGGTGTGTATAGATAATGTTGAAAGCTTGAATACAGTCCAGCAGAGAGACTTATTTAATCTTTATAACAAATCTAATGGCACCGGATTGAAACTTATTGTAAGTAGTACAATATTACCTAGCGAGTTAGAATTGCTTGAGGATTTGAAGACACGCCTATCATTGGCAACAATATTCTCGCTACAAATTCCAGATGATGATATAAAAAGAATAATTATAGAGCACCAAGTAGCAGATAAAAATATATCAATAGATTCAAAGATTTATGACTATTTATTTAAGTATTATTCACGCGATTTAACCGGACTACTGTCATTGATTGATCGTCTAGATAAGGCCTCACTTCAGGAAAAGAACAATATAACCATTCCACTAGTTAAGCAGGTGCTGAAGATCTAATGTTTATCTCTGAATTTAAATTTTGCTATAGTTGACATTAATGTAGAAAAATTAATATTGCCGAAGTTTCTGTATTCGTTTTTTATCTTGGAAATAAGTTCAAAAATATTACTAATTTTTAAATAGAGGTATTAGTAATACTTTCTTGTAATGACACTAGTGCTCCCATTTTTAGTCTGGATTGTTGTCCTACAGGCAAGTTTAATTGGTCATTAGATTTAAGAACAAAGTAACTATTGTCTCTTAGATGTTGAAAAAGTTTTGACAATCTGTTGAAGCTGATTCGTTGTTACATGTACCAAACTCCTTCTCAGCAAGGCAGTCTTTAGAGCTGAGTGGGCGGGCGCATTTACCACTAAGAATTAAATGAGAGAAAGGGTATATGTAGTGTTTAATATGCATAGCAATTAATGTTTTGTGTGTATATTAACTACTTAGATATTATAATGTAGACTTTTATTTGTTGCCAGATAGTTCATGGAATATCTTCCTATTTTTTTCAACATTAAGAATAAGCCCTGTCTAGTAATTGGCGCAGGTGAGATTGCGTTTCGAAAAATTAGTTTATTGTTAAAGGCTGGTGCTGAGGTTACCTGTGTGGCAACTAGTTGTTGTAGTAACGTGGCAGACATAGTAGATCAAAAAAAAATCAAATATATAAACAAAGAATTTAATTCAAGTTTCATCAAAGATCAACGCTTAATTATCTCTGCAACAGATGACGCATCACTTAATAAGTACGTTTCGAAATTAGCAAGTTCTGCAAATATTCCAGTTAATGTAGTGGACTCTCCGGACTTGTGCTCATTTATTATGCCCTCTATTGTTGATAGGTCTCCAATAGTGGTTGCAATATCGTCTGCTGGCAAGGCTCCTGTATTGGCTAGATTAATTCGTGCAAAATTAGAAAGTACAATTCCACATGCTTACGGTAAATTGGCTGAACTAGCGGGGATATTTAGAAGCCAGGTCAAGAACAAATTTAATAATATTGAAGACAGAAGGTATTTCTGGGAAAGGGCGTTCTCGGGAATTGTAGCCGAAAAGGTGTTTTCTGGAAAGATTGATGAGGCGAAGTCAGAGCTTGAGATGCAATTGGAACAAAGTAAAGACAGCCAGTTAGGTGAAGTGTATCTAGTTGGAGGTGGGCCTGGAGACCCTGACTTACTAACCTTTAAAGCATTAAGACTAATGCAGCAGGCAGACGTTATTTTATATGACCGTTTAGTTTCTGATGGCGTGATGGATCTAGTTCGACGTGATGCAGAATTAATTTATGTTGGTAAAGAGAAGGATAACCATTCCGTACCACAAGGTAACATTAATCAGCTATTGGTTGACTTAGCCAAACAAGGCAGAAGAGTTTGCCGTTTAAAGGGCGGAGATCCATTTATTTTTGGACGTGGAGGCGAAGAGATTGAAACTCTGGCAGAAAATGGTGTACCTTTTCAGGTGGTTCCAGGTATAACTGCGGCCTCAGGATGCTCAACATATTCTGGTATACCTTTGACACATAGAGATTATTCACAGTCATGTAGATTCGTAACAGGCCACCTTAAAGATGGCAGCATGAATCTGCCTTGGAGTGAGTTGGCGGTAGAGCAACAGACTATCGTTTTTTATATGGCACTTAATGGCGCACAACATTTATCTGAAAAGTTAATTGTTCATGGTATGCGTAAAGGCATGCCAGTTGCTCTAGTTGAAAAGGGAACAACACCGGATCATAGGGTACATACTACAACACTGGAAGAGCTACCAGGCCTAGTTGCTAATACTGAAATTCACGCACCAACTCTGATTATTGTTGGGGAGGTGGTAAAACTTAGAGAAAAACTAAACTGGTTTGATAGTGAAAATATCAGCAAACCAGTTTGATTACTTGAATTATTATTAAGAGCAACAGTTAGAACTTGATGAATTCTTAAATCCTAATACTTTAAATATGTTTGCCGCTGGACAGAAGCCTGTGAATGATGATTGAAACATGTTGACTCCAACAAAAGCTGTTAGCCATAAAAAGTTTTCACTATACATAAAAGGACTTATGCTTGAGCCTAATGTTAGAGAAGCTATTACCATGAATCCAGCTAATGCCATTACTGCGTTATTAATTGTCATTTTTTTACCCCCGTATTGTTATATTTTTTATATCTGAATGTTTGAGTGCAGATGTACTAAATTATATACTAATTATATTATAAGTCAATAATATTATTATATACTAATAATATTACAGGTACTACAAAATAATAATTGGATAAATCCTTAGTATTTCTCTGTTTATTGGGGAAAATATAATATTTATTTGGTATAATTTGCATTCTTCGCGGGAGTGGTGGAATTGGTAGACACGCTGGATTTAGGTTCCAGTGTCGTAAGACGTGAGAGTTCGAGTCTCTCCTTCCGCACCAAATAAATATGAATACAGTCATAGTCCATAGTCAAGATATAGAACTAGCAACTAAAATATCTTGCGGTTTTAAGGTTGAAATAGAGCCAAGAACCAATCATATTAGGGTTCATACTTCTCAGACAATGGATCTAAATCATCTAAGGTCTCAATACCAATTAGATCTCAATTTTCTTCCATATTATTTTGATTTTGATAATGTAGCTTTATTTGTTAGTGATATGGATTCGACATTAATTAATATCGAATGTATCGATGAAATTGCTGACTTTGCCAATGTAAAGGCTCAGGTTGCCAGTATCACTGAGCGAGCTATGAATGGGGAGATAAATTTTAATTCAGCCCTTGTTGAGAGGGTTAAATTATTAGAAGGGCTTGATGTTAATGTCCTTAATAAAGTTTACACTGAACGTCTAAAAGTCAATCCTGGAGGAAAAAAGTTAATGAATTTTTTTAGTTCAAAGTCCATAAAAACTGCAGTTGTTTCCGGAGGCTTTACATATTTTACTAATCAACTATCAAAAGATATAGGATTGGATTACTCTCTTGCTAATTCATTAGGAATTGAAAACGCTAAATTAACTGGTACAATCCATGGCGACATAGTCGATGCAGTCTCCAAGGCTAATTTTGTCCATGAGTTGTGTAATATACATTCAGTATCAACGGAGCAAGTAATTGTTGCAGGTGATGGCGCTAATGATCTTGAGATGATGAGTGTAGCAGGGCTTTCAGTTGCATATCATGCAAAGCCTGCAGTATATGATAAGGCAGATGTAGTTATTAATTTCTCTGGACTCGATAAAATTATGGACTTTTTTAATGATTAATTTTTTTAGCACTATTGCATGTACATGTTAGTTGAGATTGGACACTTTGCATTAACTCTAGCTTTGGCATTTGCTTTACTTCAAGTTGCAATACCTAGTGTAGGCATTATTAGTAATAATTTCTCACTGTCTCAGTTATCGAAACCACTATTATGGGCGCAATTTTTTTGGATTGCAGTGTCCTTTGCTATCCTTATGAATGCTTTCATAATTGATGACTTTTCAGTTAAATATGTGGCAAACAATTCAAATACACAACTCCCTACTATCTTTAAGATAGCTGGTGTTTGGGGTGCGCATGAGGGTTCTTTGTTGTTGTGGGCTCTGATATTATCAATCTGGAGTGTCGCAGTTTCAATTTTTTCCAAGCGACTACCTTCAGAAGTACTCAACCATATATTGATTGTTCTGGGAATTATTAGTACTGGTTTTTTGTTGTTTCTGTTGTTCACTTCAAACCCATTTGAAAGACTATATATGGTGCCATTAGAAGGAAGAGAGCTCAATCCTTTGCTGCAAGACTTCGGTTTAGCTATCCATCCACCTATGCTTTATATGGGTTATGTTGGTTTGGCTATTCCTTTCGCATTCGTTTTATCTTCCCTAATTCGTGGTCAACTAGACTCTACCTGGCTGAAATGGTCTCGCCCCTGGACATTGGCAGCTTGGGCTTTTTTAACATTTGGTATTACGCTTGGAAGTTGGTGGGCGTACTATGAATTAGGCTGGGGAGGGTGGTGGTTTTGGGACCCTGTAGAAAATGCTTCTTTCATGCCATGGCTGGTTGGAACTGCACTGATACATTCATTAAGTGTGAGCGAAAAGAGGGGTGCATTTAAGCATTGGACTGTGTTGTTAGCAATATCAGGATTTTCATTAAGCCTTTTGGGTACTTTTTTGGTGCGCTCAGGAATACTCACTTCAGTACACTCCTTCGCCTCTGACCCTGCGAGAGGGCTCTTCATACTTGTGTTCTTGGTTCTAGTAGTGGGCGGGTCGTTAATTCTATATGCTTGGCGTGCAACGCAAATGAGGAGTAGCAACACTTTTTCTTTATTGTCACGAGAAAGCGGCTTATTAATAAATAACATTCTGCTTGTAGCTGCTATGTTGAGCGTTTTCTTAGGGACTCTTTATCCTCTCCTTCTAGACTCTCTAGGGCTTGGTAAAATATCAGTAGGGGCGCCATACTTTGACGCAGTCTTTGTGCCAATTATGGTTCCAGCGGTAATTGTAATGGCTGTTGTACCTTTCTTGCGTTGGAAAAAAGACAACACAGACAGAATAAAAAATCAGTTGAGTCCTGTATGGATCATCATCATCCTGTTATTCGTCACATTATTATTTTTGAGTGACAACATTTTCGTTTTGATAGCATATTTTTTATTTATTTGGATTATATTCCACTCCTTCAGGCTGTTATTACAACGAATAAATCAAAATGGAACCCTTACATTGTCTTTTTTAGGGATGCTGTTAGCGCATATAGGTATAGGTGTTTTTATACTTGGGGCAACGGTCACTACTCAGTTAGGAGTTGAGAAGGACATTAAGATGGATATAAACGAGTCTATCAATATTGAAGGTTATCAGTTTACATTTAAAGAAATTGAAACCTTTTCAGAGCAAAATTATCAAGGTTACAAAGGACACATAGAGGTTTATGCCGGCAATGAAATAATTGCAGACCTGAGACCGGAGAAGCGTCAATATACTACTGGAATGCCTATGACTGAGGCAGCGATTGATCCTTCACTTTATAGAGACATTTATGTTGCTCTAGGTGAGTCACTGGAGGGAAGTTCCTGGAGTTTTAGAATATATTACAAGCCACTAGTTAGGTGTATATGGCTTGGAGGGATTCTAATAGCGCTTGGCGCTTTGTTAGCAGCATTCGACAGACGCTACCGCGTGAGGATTAAGTCATGACCCTATATATGTGGTTTTTTGCGATGATTGTTGCTTCTATTTGTTGGCTTGTTTGGTTTTTATATAGTCCATTAAGGAACAATGAAATGGATTTAAATAAATCTAATGTGGATCTTGGCAAAAAAAAGCAGGAAGAGTTAAAACAAGACTTATCTAACGATATGATCGATATAAATGAGTTCAATCAAGCTAAGTCTGAAATTACACAAACTCTCGCGCAAGAGTTAAAGCAATCAAATCAAAGCAATCAAGTCAATAAACCTAGTAAACACTATATAGCTGTTGGTTGTATTTTGGTTTTGTTGCCATTACTTTCTCTTGGTGTGTATGAATTATTATCAAAAAAGGATACAGTAGCTGTAACTAGTAGTAATCAAGAACAGCAACCATTAAGTCTAGAGAAGAGTGTTGAAGAAATAAAACTTTATCTTTTGGACCAGCCGGATGATGATGTCGCATGGGCAAGCCTTGGTAGCGTATATACTCAATTAAATAATTTTGATGAGGCTTTGAAATCATACGAAAAGTCGTATCAATTAAATTCTGCAGACCCGGTAATACTTTCTGAGTATGCTTCTGCTATATTTTTTGCCAACAATCAGCAATTTAACCAAAAATCAATTGACCTATTAAAACAGGCATTGGAGATAGACTCTACTCTACCATTTGCTTTATATCAGATTGGCCTATATGCCGCAAGTAATGGAGACTTTGATCTTGCAAAGACTTCTTGGCAGCGCGCACTCATGTCAATACCTGCTGGCAATTCAGATAGGAGATTTATTGAGGAATTAATAATGCAACTCGATGAAGTAATGGCTCCTAGTCAGAATCCAGTACTTGTAGAGTCTTCTGAAGAGTCACATTCTGTAAATGTGAAATTATTAATATCAGATGAAACCATGTCCTCTCGTTCAGATGAAGACTATTTAATGGTTTACGTGAAGTTAGCACATGGCAGACCAATGCCTATAGCTATTCAGAAAATAGTACTGAAAGATTTTTCAGGATACATCACCCTTACAGATACAGATTCAGTTATGTCAAGTCAAAAGTTATCCCAATCAGACGAAGTTATAGCTGTAGTGCGTATAAGCAAAACTGGGTCAGCAATTAAGCAGGATGGAGATATACAGGTTCAGAGCGATGTTATTAATGTCAGAGACAACCCTACTGTAAATCTTATAATGTAGGGTTGGTTTAAACCCATACTCTTTAAATTTATTATTGCTTATCAGCGTATTTTATAGCCTACTGCGTAACCTTAAAGTAAGGAGAGGTAATGAAAATAAATGTTAAAATTATATTACTCCAAAAAGATAAAATTTTAATTTGTTAAAGGTAGCTAAATGAGTGAAACTATAGAACTAGCACAGAACTTGATTAGCAGGGAATCCGTCAGTCCTGAAGATGGAGGCTGCCAGATCGTTTTGTCTGAACGATTAAGAAATATTGATTTTGCTGTTGATAACCTAAGATTTGGTGAAGTTGATAATTTTTGGGCAACACATGGCAACTCTGAGCCGGTCTTTGTTTTTGCAGGACATACAGATGTTGTTCCTGTTGGAGATAAAGATAAGTGGCATACAGAACCTTTCACTCCTATTGTTAAGGATGGATTTCTGTATGGTAGGGGTGCTGCCGATATGAAGGGTGGTTTGGCAGCAATGACTGTAGCAACAGAAAGGTTTGTTAAAGATTTTCCAGGCCATAACGGCACATTAGCTTTCTTAGTAACATCTGATGAAGAGGGCCCTGCTGTTGATGGAACGGTTAAAGTTGCTCAATATTTAAAAGAATCAAAGCAGCAAGTAGATTATTGCCTAGTGGGAGAGCCATCTTCAAGTGTTCAGCTTGGAGATGTAGTAAAGAATGGCCGCAGAGGGTCACTCAATGGTCGGTTGATTGTAATTGGAAAGCAGGGCCATATTGCCTACCCGCATCTTGCTAATAACCCTATACATTTAGCTGTTCCAGCGTTAGATGAGTTGTGCGACGAGAGTTGGGATGATGGGAACGAGTATTTTTCTTCTACAAGTTTTCAAATTTCTAATATAAATTCAGGAACAGGAGCTACAAATGTTACTCCCAGTGAGACTGAGGTGCTGTTTAATTTTAGATATTCTACTGAAAGCACATGTGACCAGCTTAAAGAAAGAGTATCCGATATTCTAGACAAGCATAATCTTGATTACAATATTGATTGGGGTCAACCGGCACACCCTTTTATAACTACTGCTGGAGACTTAGTTACTAGTTGTGTTAGTGCTATCAAGACGGTAAAGAATATTGAGCCAGAACTATCAACTTCTGGGGGCACTTCAGATGGAAGATTCATTGCACCTATATTAGGTGCTCAGGTAGTAGAATTAGGCCCGATAAATGCAACAATTCATCAAGTTAATGAGCGCGTATCCGTTAAAGATTTGGATGATTTAACGGATATATATTATCAGATATTAAAAAATATTCTGTTATAGGTTTTTTTGCATGAGGTTTGACATCATAACACTGTTTCCTGAGATGTTCAGCGCTATTAAGGATGAAGGCGTTGTCGCTAGAGCCATAAATAAATCATTAGTTTCAATCAATACATGGCAGTTACGAGATTACAGCAATAACAAGTATAGAAATGTTGACGACAAGCCTTATGGTGGTGGAGCAGGGATGGTTATAATGGTTAAGCCGATCCGCGAATGTATAAAACAAATTAAACAAGAAGCACCCAGCACTAAAGTGATATATTTATCCCCCCAAGGACAAAAACTTACACATAAATTAGCAGAAAGTTTAACAAATATTGAGTCATTAACACTTCTTTGTGGCCGTTATGAAGGTATAGATGAGCGCGTAATTGAGCGCGACATTGATATGGAAATTTCAATTGGAGATTACGTAATAAGTGGTGGGGAGCTAGCAGCTATGGTACTGATGGATGCTGTTAGTAGACAGCTCACTGGCGTTTTAGGGAACCAACACTCTGTTAAAGATTCTTTTTTTGAAGACATTCTAGATTACCCGCAATACACTAGGCCTGTAGAAATTGATGGGCAAAAAGTGCCAGAGGTTTTGCTGAGTGGGCATCAGGCCAATATAGATAAATGGCGAAAAGAGAAATCTATCGAAAATACTAAAAAGAAACGAGAGGACTTGATTAAGAAGTAAGTGTTTGCTTTTTTGAATTTCTCTATTATAATTAATCGAATTATTTTGCAACGTCGCAAAATACATATCAAGCATTGCTGCTTTACAATTCGCCCATGACGGGCTTTATTTCGTTAGAAAACGAAAACATACAATAATCAAAGGAGAAAAGTATGAAATTTGTAACAGCGATTATTAGACCCCACCAACTTGATGATGTTAGAGAAGCATTATCTGAGTTAGGAGTATCAGGAATAACAGTAACAGAAGTCAAAGGCTTTGGTCGTCAAAAAGGACACACGGAGCTATACCGTGGCGCAGAATATCAGATAGATTTTTTACCTAAAGTTAAATTAGAGATAGCTATTTCAGCATCAATACTAGACGAAGTTATTGAAGCTATTAGTGACGTTGCCAATTCTGGTAAGGTCGGAGATGGAAAGATTTTTGTAACTAATTTAGAAAAAGTGGTCCGCATTCGTACTGGCGAAACTGACCAAGATGCACTTTAGGAGAATACCTTGAAAAAATTATTAACATTAATGGCTTTAATGCCAATGACTGTGTTCGCCGATGAGATTAATGGAGCAGATACGGCTTGGATTATGACTTCCACTGCCCTGGTGTTGTTCATGACACTGCCAGGTCTTGCATTGTTTTATGGGGGTCTAGTACGCACAAAAAACATTCTATCAGTATTAATGCAGTGCTTCGCTATTGCAGGAATTATGTCGATACTGTGGTTTCTGGTTGGTTATAGTATTGCTTTCTCAGGCGACAATCCTTACTTTGGGGATTTTTCAAATGTAATGTTATCGCAAGTAAGTATGGATACACCTAGCGGAACAATACCTGAATCTTTGTTCGCAATGTTTCAAATGACGTTCGCTATCATTACCCCAGCACTAATTATTGGGGGATTTGCAGAAAGAATGAAATTTTCAGCAGTACTACTGTTCAGCGCAATTTGGCTGCTAGTTGTATACGCACCTATTACTCACTGGGTATGGGGTGGCGGTTGGCTAGGAAATGTTCTTGACTATGCGGGAGGTACAGTTGTTCATATTACTGCTGGGGTTGCAGCTTTAGTTGCTGCAATTGTTGTCGGTCCACGAAATGGGTTCCCATCAAAACCTATGCCTCCACACAACATGACAATGACTATCTCTGGGGCAGCAATGCTTTGGGTTGGATGGTTTGGGTTCAATGGTGGTTCTGCATTAGCGGCTGGTGGAGATGCCGCAATGGCAATACTAGTGACCCATATTTCAGCAGCAGCTGGTGCAATGACATGGATGTTCTATGAATGGATAAAGTATGGCAAGCCTACCGCTTTGGGAACTGTAACAGGTATGGTTGCAGGCCTAGGAACGATTACCCCTGCTTCTGGATTTGTTGGGCCAGCAGGAGCCTTGGTAATTGGTATTGTTGCTGGAATTGTTTGCTTTAATGCTGTAATTGTTATAAAACAGAAATTAATAATTGATGACTCGTTAGATGTATTTCCAGTGCATGGAATAGGCGGCATGATTGGAACATTGATGGTAGGAATCTTTGCATCAAAAGAGTTAGGAATTTTTTCTGGTCAGGGTGGCTGGGACCGTGAATCTATAATAATTGCAGACCAACTACAGATTCAATTTACTGGCATAGTCGCTACCGTTGTCTATACCGCTATTGCTACCTATGTAATTCTAAAGGTGGTTAATGTTATTACTGGCCTAAGAGTGACTGATGAGGAAGAGCAACAAGGCCTAGATATTGTTTCTCATGAAGAGAGGGGTTACGACATATAATCCAACTATTCAATATTGAATATAAGAATCTGTTAACAGTTTAATCTGTTAACAGATTTTCACATTTCGCTTTACCTTCCATTAATAAAACCTCTTATTAATTATGACTATACCTGGCATTGTTTTTTGCGCTAGTTTGCATCTATTCGTATATAATTCCCAGCATTAGTTAATTTATTTATGACAATGGATATTAATCACACCTTAACTGGCTCTATGGTAGCCATAATCACCCCAATGTTTGAAGATGGAACGGTGGATTATGACGCCCTAAAGTCCCTAGTAGATTTTCATATTGAGTCCGGAACAAGTGCAATTGTTTCTGTAGGCACTACTGGTGAATCTGCAACAATTCCTCCTAAGGAACATATAACTGTTGTACAAAAAACAATTGACTACACTGGCGGCCGTATCCCTGTAATTGCAGGCACTGGAGCCAATTCAACCTCTGAGGCTATTGAGCTAACAAAGGAGGCCAAAAAAATTGGTGCTGATGCCAGTCTTTTGGTCACCCCTTATTATAACAAGCCAACTCAGGAAGGTCTTTATTTGCACTATAAGTCTATTGCTGAGAGTGTGGAAATTGATCAAATAATGTATAATGTACCTGGCAGAACGGCTGTTAATATGTCTGTTGAAACTACCGTTAGATTGTCTGCAATTGACAATATTATTGGTATAAAGGATGCAACAGGAGATCTAAGTATTGCTAAGTCTTTGATTGAGCACTGTCCCAGTGACTTCTTGCTATATAGTGGAGATGATGCTACTTGTGTTGAATTTATTTTGTTGGGAGGGCATGGCGGAATTTCAGTTACTGCAAATGTTGTACCTAAGGAAGTTTCTGAGGCTTATAGAGCAGCAATTGAAAAAAATACAGAATTAGCACGGCAAATTGATAAAAAAATTGCATGTCTACATCGTGATCTTTTTATTGAATCTAGCCCTATACCAGTTAAATGGGCATTACATAGGATGGGTAAATGCCAAAATGGAATTCGATTGCCTTTGACACAATTGTCAGACACTGCTAAGTTAGTTATTGAGAATGACTTGTCTTTATTGGGGGTTATCTAATTATGTTGAATAAATTATTTATAACTTTACTTTCATTTACCTTGGTAGGCTGCATGTCTTTCAGTAGTACTGAGGACGAGCAACCATTAGAGCTTGGTGATCGCACTGTAAACTATAAGTCTGGAGATAATGTTATATCTTTAACTGTTCCTCCAGACTTAACAAAACCCAAAATCACTGACGTGGTTCCACTCCCAGATTCAGATAACCCCGAGTCTAACAAGATATTAGTTACACCAACAGATATAAGCGTTATAAGAAAGGGTCAGAGACGATGGCTTGAAGTCAACAAAACTCCAGAAGACATGTGGAATATCGCAAAGGATTTCTTTAAAGAGTACGGCTTCGCAATCGATAAATCAAACAAGAAGATAGGTTTGATCGAGACTGACTCCTTGCCAAGGGATAATAAAATCCCTGATCAGGCTCTGGGGACTATTCGCACCATGCTACAGAGCGCACTTAAAACTAAATACGCATTGCCGATTGTTGACAAATATAGAATTAGAATTGAACCTATAGAAAATAGCGAAAGATCTGAAGTTTATCTTTCTGTTACATCAATGGAAGAGGTGGTAATAAACGAAGGTGCAAGAAATGAGACTACAGTCTGGCAGGCACACCCTAAAGACTATGAACTAGAGGCTGAAATGCTCTATCGATTCATGACATTTATTGGTAGTGATGAAACAAAGGCTAAAGAAAAATTTCTTCAAGCAAAGGAGCAACAAAGTGTACAAGTAGAGTTAAGTAGTGCTGTTGATGGGTATGCTAAGTTAGTGTTTCCTTTGGCTGAGAATGAGACATGGAAGAATGTTGGATGGGCTTTAGATGAACTCAATGTTGACATTGAGGATAAGGACTCTCAGGAGAGGAGTTATTATATTTCCATTGCCAAAACAGAAGACAAAGGATTCTTTTCAAATATATTTGGAGAAGATGCAATCAAAAAAACTTTCCAGATACTTGTTAGGCGAGCTGGAGACAATGTAACAGAAGTGCTTTTTAATGATTTGTCCGAAGAAAATGAACAAGGGACCATCGACTTTAGTCATGAATTCTTAGGAAATATAGCGAACTTATTTTAACCAAAGTGTCACTAATTTATGGCACTATCAAAACAATTTCTTCATAAAATTACTCACCAATCTGTACTGGTCAGTGATTTGACAGATGATGAGCTTGCTGATTTTTGTACCGAGGCGAACTCTGCTTATAGGTTAGGCGAACCAATTATTAGCGATCAAGATTATGATTTTATTTATCTTGCAGCTCTAAGGGATCGCATACCAGGCCATAAACTATTACAATCAATCGAACCAGAAGTTTTTAGCTTTTCTGAAGAAAAAGTGCTACTCCCTGAGGCTATGCTTTCAACTGACAAATCCTACACTTGGGATGAATTTAGTAAGTGGCTCGAGAGGGTAGGTAAATCAAGTATCGAAGCTAACATTGAAATAAATAAAATTCAAATAAAGGCAACTCCAAAATTAGATGGTTTTGCAGGCTTTGATGATGGTTCGCACTTGTATACACGTGGAGATGGGAAAAAGGGTAGCGATATTTCGAGAGTATTTGACAGAGGTCTAAATGTTTATAATGACTCCTCTAGGGGTCAGGGAGCTGGTGAAATTGTTGTTAAAAAGAGCTACTTTCAGGAGTACTTATCAGATAGTTTTGAATACCCTCGTAATTTTCAGGCGAGCCTTATTAAGGAGAAGGAATTAGATGACAAGGCTAAAAACGCCATAATCCAGAAGGCAGCACTGTTTGTTCCATTCATACAATTGCCTACCTGGCAGGGGTATATAAAAGAGCTAAGAGATAATTTTTATATCATTATTGATGAGGTATCAAATTCAGTAGACTTTGATGTTGATGGTGTTGTATTTGAGGTGACTAATGAGCCACTGAAGAAACATATGGGCTCTAATAGAAAGTTCCATAGATGGCAGATTGCCTTCAAAGAGAACAAAGACAAGGCCCATGTCAAGGTTGTTTCTATTACCCCGCAGGTTGGCCGTACTGGGAAAATAACACCAGTAGCAGAGCTAGAGCCAACAGTTCTTAGTGGTGCCAGAATTGTTAGGGCAACTGGGCATCACTACGGACTTGTAAAAAATCAAGGACTAGGAGAAGGAAGCGTTGTTGAACTTATACGTTCTGGACTAGTAATTCCAAAAATAAATAAAGTACTAAAACCTACACAGACAAAGATACCTGACAAGTGCCCTAGCTGCGATGAGAAATTGATTTGGCATTCAGATTTTCTAGTCTGTAATAATCACGATTCATGTCCTGCACAGGTTATAGGAAGGATGGAGTATTTCTTTAAAATACTTGCCAATAACGATGGTTTTGGTATTGCAACTATTGAAAAACTCTACGCTAATGGTATCAAAACTGTTTCAGAGATATATGAATTAAATGATGTTGATTTAATTGAAATGGGTTTTGGAAAAAAGACTTCCCTTAACCTTGCAAGACAATTAATAAGATCACACACTGAACAGGTTGAGGACTGGAGGTTCTTGTCAGCATTTGGGGTAGTTAGAATGGGTCCAGGAAACTGCGAAAATTTATTAAAAAATTATCCTATCGAAGAAATTTTTGATCTAGCTTCTGAACAAATTTCTAAAATTGATGGTTTTGCTGAACTTACCGCTGATCTTATTGTTGCTGGCCTTAAGTCTATTCGTAATGAATATAATTTGCTGAATAAGTATGACTTTAATCTAGAGATAACGGTACTTAAAAGCCATAAGAATAAACAAGATCATCGCTTGTTCAATAAAAAAGTACTCTTCACTGGAAAAATGAACACTTCTAGAAGTGATATGAAAAAGTATGCAAAGAGTATAGGTATTAAAGTTTCTTCAAGCGTAAGTTCAAATACCGATTACCTGGTAATTGGTACAAGTGTTGGTCAAAATAAAATTAATGACGCTAATAAATTTGGCACAAAGATTATTACTGAGCAAGAGTATATGTCTATTATTAAAGGGTCAAATGGTTAATAAAAGTATAAAATAAATTAAACAGCCAATGATGGATCATTTAGGTATTGAAACTTAACATCAAACTTTTTTAAAGTTGTTTGTTGTTAGGTTTTTTTTGAGAATGAAAATTTCAGAACTAGTAACAAAACAAAAAGAATTACCCAGAAATAGTAAAAGTGTCTGTATCTCAAATAAAAGAGGTTCTAAATAATATAAATTATTTACGTTTTATGGATTCAAACCTTTACCTTAAAACTGGAAGCATAAATATTATGAATGGCATGATAGGGTTAACCTTTCCTTGTGACGGTAATCATTACTTACCAGTGTCTGAATTCTTGTCCAACTTTGATAAAGTTTATGCTTAAACCAAATATATATTTGCAAAATATAATTATATATATATAATAAACACCTGTTGACTCCCAACGTAGGGTGATTAACAAAGAACAAAGACGTTTATTTTGATTTTTCTTTTGAAGAATTTAAATAAGCGTTTTTTTTCGTCAGTTTCAAAGTTGAAATAACAACGGTATAGAAGCCAGTAGTCTTTTGTTTTGCATTATGCAGACAGAGTTGCTGGCTTTTTTGGTTTTAACACAAAGAGTTTTAACTCTTTTAATGGAGAGGCTAGATGAAAAAAATGAAGATTAGTAATTTTAATAAATTAAATAGTTGCTCGATTATTAGTAAAGACGATCTAAGGTTTTATAAAAATAATGAAACAAGCAGGTTACGTAATACAAAAAGAGCGCATCTATTTGATAATTTAGAGGTAGAGCTTGCAGTAGCAAGCAGGATGGGCTGGTTGGACATTACAAGGTAACTTTAAACCCTATTATGTTCAATACTAGTAGGGACTAATATTTTTTAATACAAGGAGACAATAATATGAAAATAGTAACAGCAATTATTAAGCCATTTAAGCTTGATGATGTAAGAGAAGCACTTTCTGAAATTGGTGTTTCTGGAATCACTGCAACAGAGGTTAAAGGGTTTGGTCGTCAGAAGGGCCACACAGAGCTCTATCGTGGTTCAGAATACACCGTAGACTTTTTACCTAAAGTTAAGTTAGAAATAGCAATTACAGCTGATCAGGTCAATGCTGTAATAGAAGCTATAACTAATTCTGCAAAGTCTGACGGAGAAGGCAAGATCGGTGATGGCAAGATTTTTATTTCAAATTTAGATGAGGTAGTTCGTATCCGTACTGGCGAAACTGGCTCAATAGCAATATAAGGAGCACAAAATGGAAAATACAATTTTAGAAATGCAATTTGCCATAGATACTTTTTACTTCCTAGTAATGGGTGCCTTGGTGATGTGGATGGCAGCAGGTTTCTCGATGTTAGAGGCCGGCCTTGTTAGAAGTAAAAACACAGCTGAAATATTGACTAAGAATATTGGTTTATTCGCTATTGCATGCACTATGTATATGGTATATGGATATGAATTAATGTATGGAGGCGGTATTATGCTTGACGGCATAAGTGGTTCAGGCGATACCTACTCAAGCGCAGCAGATTTCTACTTTCAGGTAGTATTTGTTGCAACAGCAATGTCTATTGTCTCAGGTGCTGTCGCAGAGCGTATGAAATTATTTTCATTCTTCGCGTTTGCTGTGGTATTTACCGGAGTAATTTATCCGCTTGAGGGCGCATGGACATGGAACGGTGTATCAGTGTTCGGCCTATACAATTTAGGTGACTTAGGTTTCTCTGACTTTGCTGGATCGGGAATCGTTCATATGGCAGGAGCAGCAGCAGCGTTGGCTGGGGTAATAGTTCTAGGAGCCCGTAAAGGGAAATACAATAAGGATGGCTCATCAAATGCTATACCAGGCGCAAACATGCCACTTGCAACTCTAGGTACATTTATTTTATGGATGGGCTGGTTCGGTTTTAATGGCGGCTCAGTTCTTGCTATGGCAAGTAAAGATAGTGCGAATGCGGTTGCAATGGTATTCTTAAATACTAATGCAGCGGCTGCAGGTGGTGTAATAGCTGCATTATTATTAGTTAAATTGATGTGGGGTAAAGCAGACTTAACAATGGCCCTTAATGGGGCATTGGCTGGGCTAGTTGCTATTACTGCTGGACCAGACACACCAACAGCACTGGAGGCAACTTTAATTGGTGCGGTAGGTGGACTATTGGTAGTATTCTCTATTGATATACTGGACAAGGTATTTAAGATTGACGACCCTGTTGGCGCAATATCAGTACACGGAGTTGTTGGATTATGGGGACTATTGGCAGTACCACTGACAAATGATGGTGTACTTTTTAGTGGTCAGTTAATTGGTGCAGCAACAATATTTGTGTGGGTTTTTGTAACTTCGCTGGTGTTGTGGTTAGTGCTTAAATCTGTAATAGGAGTAAGGGTTTCTGCTGAGGAAGAGTCTGAAGGAGTAGATATTGCTGAATGCGGACTTCAGGCATACCCAGAATTCACAAAATAAATATATAAATACCCCTTTAAAAGGCAGAAATTGTTATAAGTTTCTGCCTTTTATTATCTTGTGTTAAATTAGAATAAAATTGTAGGTAAAATTTGTCCCATGAATACAGCTCTAAAAATAATCCTAGTAGATGAAAATACCGGTCGATCTGCAATACTCAGAAGAGCGCTACAGGATAAAGGCCATGAAGTAATTTGTAGAATGGATAACAGTTCTAATCTGCAGAATAGTAACGAGATGACTCACGCTGATGTTGTTATAGTTAACTCTGATATACCTGATGAGGAGGTATTTGCTAACCTTAACAGTATAAACAAGACCAAACCAAAACCAATTGTTATGTTTGCTGAAAGCTCTAATTCAGAGATGGCAAATTCAGCAATTAAATCTGGTGTAAATGCATATATTGTTGATGGTCTTGAGGAAAACAGAGTGCAACCTATAATTGATGTTGCTATTGCTCGTTTTAGAGAGTTTCAGGCATTGAAAGATGAGTTAGACGCTACAAGAAGTATGCTTTCAGAACGCAAGGCTGTAGAGAAGGCGAAGGGTCTATTGATGCTGCATAAAAAGATAACTGAGGATGAGGCTTACCAGTCACTTAGAAAGATGGCTATGAATAAAAATAAGAGAATAGTCGATGTGTCAGAAAGTGTAATAAATGCATTTGAGTTGCTAGAGTAATAACCACTCTAGAAACTATTTTTTGTCTTCCTCATCGAGTTTCTTAATGTAGTCAGCAAACTCGTCATCCATCTTTGCAAATTCATCATCAATCTTGTCCATTTCCTCTTCCAGATCTGCATCACTCGCTTCTTCTTCATTATCATTATTTGACGTTTCTGAGTCGTCAACACTCTGGTTGTCATCTGCTGAATCCTTTGTAGTTCTGCTTCTTGACTTAATTAATGGTGCAAAAATTAATCCAGCCTCAAACAGCAGCCACATTGGAATTGCTATAAGAGTTTGAGATATAACATCAGGGGGTGTCAAAATCATTCCTAATGCGAAAGCACCTATAATAACGTAGGGCCTATTTTTCTTTAGTGTTTCTACTGTGGTTACACCAAACATAATCAACAATATTGTTGCAATTGGAACCTCAAAAGCTACACCGAAAGCAAAAGAAACTTTTAGTACAAAGTCTAAATAGTATTGTATATCTGGGGTGAAATCAACAATGCTAGGGCCTATGCTTGCTAAGAAGCCGAATATTACAGGAAATACAACATAGAATGAAAATAACAATCCAGCATAAAACAAGACAGTGGAGGAGACTACTAATGGTAGAACTAATTGCTTCTCATGCTTGTAAAGTGCTGGCGCTATGAATGACCATACTTGATAAAGGAGATACGGCATAGCAACATAAACGGCAAATATAAGAGCCATCTTGAGGGGTGTTAAAAATGGAGATATAACTCCTATTGCAATGATATTAGAATCGGCAGGAAGAACCCCGATTATTGGTGCAGCAATAAATGCGTAGACTTCATTTGCGAATGGGAATATGCCAATAAATATTATTAGAATGGCAACAACTGAGCGTAATAATTTGTCACGTAATTCAACTAAATGCTGAATGAGGGTCATCTCTCCGAGGTTCATGATTTATTGTTTTTGATTTTATCTAAGTCTTCTTTTACTTCGCTCAAGCTCTCTTTGGTGTCTTTAATTATGTCTACGATTCCAGATTCTTCATCTTTTATAGCAAGGTGCTCTTTTAACTTATCGGCCTCAAGTTCTTCACTAACATCGTTTTTTATTTTGTCAACAAAGCTCCTTAATTTTCCAAAGTAAAGGCCGACCTTTCTGGCAATCCCTGGCAATCTTTCAGGTCCAACAACAATAAGGGTAATTACGCTTATTAGGGCTATTTCCCAGAAACCAAAATCAAACATAAAGAGATTATTTAGTTTCTTCTTCTTCTTTGACTACTTTGCTTTCGATAATATCGTCCTTATCTTCTATTTTGGTTTCACTACCTTCCTTCATAGATTTTTTAAATCCCTTGATAGCTCCACCTAAATCACCACCGATATTTTTTAGACGTTTGCCACCAAAAATTAGCAGCACGATCACCAATATAATTATTAGCTCAAAAGGTCCTGGCATTCCCATTTTTCTATCTCCTATTTATTTATTTCTCTGTTGGCTTTTTCTTTTAACCCCGATAAGCCAAATCTTCGGGACAATTCATCTGTAATGTTATTAACAGAAATATCATTATGTCTTAGCAGTACTAGAGTATGGAACCAAAGGTCTGCCACTTCGTATATTATTTTATCTCTATCACCCTCTTTGGATGCCATTATTACTTCGGCCGACTCTTCCCCTATTTTTTTTAATATTTCGTCGGTACCTTTTCGGTATAAGGATGATACATAAGAATCTTCCGCTTTTGCAGTTTTTCTTTGCTCTAGAATTTGTTCTAATTTTGAGAAAATATCATCCATAAATGTCTTTAGGGTTTTTTATAACTTTTGCAGTATTATTCCATTTATTGTCATCAAACTTTTGGAAAAAGCATGACCTTCTTCCTGTATGGCATGCTATACCACCAATCTGCTCAACCTTTAGTAGGATAACATCATTATCACAATCAGTATATATTTCTTTAATTATCTGTTTGTGTCCAGACTCTTCACCCTTTAACCATATTTTTTTTCTAGAGCGGGAGTAATATACAGCCTGTTTATTTTTTATTGTTAGTGCTAATGATTCTGCATTCATCCAGGCAAACATGAGAATTTCACCGGTCATATAATCCTGACTAATTGCAGGTATTAATCCGTCATCATCGAAATTAATTTGATCTAATGCGCGCACTGATAACAAATGTCTCAGAAATAAGTTAATTTTACCGCTAGTATTATATTAGATGAAGCTATTTACCTTGTAGCTCTGTTATACAGGTGTTGTATTTCACTACTTGGCTAACTTTGAAGGTTTTTTTATATCATAAAAGAAAAAGCACTTATTGTTGACACTTTCATTTTGTTGATTGGTGTAGAATTTAATACAATTCGATTATTTTGGTTAAAACCTCGTCTACTTATAAATTTTAGGTGTATTAATATTATCCTGTGTATTTGTACTTAAAGCGGATAATTCAAAAATGCAAAAGGCAGTCGAAAAAAATTAACGCATGGTCACTAATTCTTCTGCGCTGCTTGGGTGGATTGCAACCGTATCATCAAACTGTTTTTTTGTGGCACCCATCTTTATGGCAACTGCAAAACCCTGAAGCATCTCGTCAGCGCCATGCCCAATAATGTGACACCCTACAACCACTTCATTATCTCCAGTGCAAATTAGTTTCATTGCGGTGGTTGTTTTGTGTTTTAGTAGGGCGTCAGACATAGGCGTGAATTCAGATTTATAAACTTTGACTTTTTTATATTTATCTTTTGCTTTGCTCTCTGTAAGACCTATGGTGCCTATTGGGGGGTGTGAAAATATCACAGTAGGAATGTTGTGATAGTTTAAATGACGATCAGTCATACCGTTATATAGCCTGTCTGATAATCTCCTGCCGGCAGCAATTGCAACTGGTGTTAGTGCTGCTTGACCGGTAACATCACCTATCGCAAAGATATTATCTATATTTGTTGTTTGAAACTTATCTGTTGGTATGTATCCTTTATTATCAGTATTGACACCAGCACTTGATAGGCTAATATTTTTTGTTAATGGTTTTCTGCCTATTGCCCAAATAATTTGATCATAACCTGAAAAAATACCGCTATCTGTATTAATATTCAAGTCTTTGGATATACTGTTAATTTGAGTGTTTGTATGAATTTTAATACCTTGTGCTAGGTAGTCTTTTTCAAGGGTGTCTTGGATTATATGGTCGAAGCCACGAAGAAGACTTCCAGATCTAGCAAAAATTTCAACTCTACTTCCTAGCGAATTAAGTACACCTGCCAGCTCAACACCTATATAGCCACCACCTATGACTGCCACCTTACTAGGCATTACGTCTAGTTCAAAAAAACCATCTGATGTGATGCCATACTTGGCACCATCAATACTAGGTATGTGGGGCTCTCCTCCTGGTGCTAGAACTATATGTTTAGCGGTATATTTATTACTACCAACAGCTACGGTATTCTTGTTAATTAATTTAGCGAATCCTTGCAAATAATCAATTCCAAGGTCTTTTAAATAGTCGTCATACCAATCAGTTATACCTTTAATATAATCATCTCTTTTATTTTTAAGGTCTTGCCAAGAGAAACTTTTCTGTTGTATGTCAAAACCAAAACCCTCAGCGTTCTTTATATGAGTCGCAGTATTTGCAGCAAACCACATAACTTTTTTTGGCACACAACCAACATTTACGCAAGTGCCTCCAACAGTTTTAAACTCTATTACGGCACACTTTTTGCCGTACTCTGATGCACGCTCAACGGCAGACAAGCCTCCACTACCAGCACCAATAGCTATCATGTCATAGTGCGTTGTTTTCATATAGTTAAGCTCCCTTAGTATCCTGCCTTTAGGCTAGCTTCGATGAATATATCTAAATTTCCATCAAGTACATCCTGAGTGTTGGATGACTCAACTCCTGTTCGTAAGTCTTTAATGCGTGATTGGTCCAAAACATAAGACCTAATCTGATGCCCCCAACCAATATCTGATTTAGATTCCTCTAGGTCCTGTTTCTCGGCGTTACGTTTTTGCATTTCTAGCTCGTATAGTTTCGATTTGAGCTGTTTCATAGCCTGATCTTTGTTTGCATGCTGACTTCTGCCGTCTTGGCACTGAACCACTGCGTTGGTAGGTAAGTGAGTAATTCTTATTGCAGATTCAGTTTTGTTGACGTGTTGACCTCCAGCACCCGATGCGCGATAAGTGTCTATACGTAAATCTGATGGATTGATTTCAATTTCTATGTTGTCGTCAACCTCGGGCGACACAAAAACTGAGCAGAAAGATGTATGTCGTTTCCCGTTAGCATTGAATGGGGACTTTCTAACAAGCCTATGAATTCCGATTTCAGAGCGCAACCAACCAAAAGCATATTCACCATTAAAATGAATTGTTGCCGATTTAATTCCTGCAACTTCACCAGCAGACGCTTCCATCAGTCTAACTTTAAAGTTGTGCTTTTCTCCCCAACGAAGATACATTCTTAGGACCATTTCAGCCCAGTCTTGAGCCTCTGTACCCCCTGATCCTGATTGTATATCTAGATATGCAGAGTTGGCATCTAGATCACCACTAAACATCCTTTCAAATTCTAAATTGGTTATAGATAATTCTATTATGTCTAAGTCATTTATTACACTGTTGGCTGTTTCTTCATCGTTTTCAGATTGAGCCATATTCAGTAACTCTTCAGCGTCTTCAAGTATCGAATCGGCCTGTTCGAATGTTTGGCAAACTGACTCTAGTTTTGATTTTTCTTGACCCAGAGCTTGAGCCTGTTCTGGTTTAGACCAGATATTCGGGTTTTCCATTTCCAGTAATACCTCTTCTAATCTGCCTTGCTTTTCAACAAGATCAAGATGCTTTACAAGAATTGATGATCGAATTTTAAGGTCTTCAATCTTTTGATATATTGGCGATAACTCCATATCTACTATTTTAACTCTTGCAGAAACAAAAAAAGCCCCAAAAGGGGCTCTCTATAAAACAATATAAGTTACTTTCTAAGACCTAAACGGCTAATCAAATCTGAATAGGCTCTAATGTTAGTGTTTTTTAGATAAGCCAATAGTTTTTTTCGTTGAGAAACTAAACGCAAAAGACCTCTTCTTGAGTGGTGGTCTTTCTTGTGAGTTTTAAAGTGGTCTGTTAGGTGTTTAATACGTGCAGTAAGTAATGCAACCTGTACATTGGTTGATCCTGTATCCTTTTCATCTAATTGAAAATCTTTGATAATTGCTTGTGTATCTATTGACATAATAATAAGTTGAACTTCAAATAAAAAATAGTAAGGTCCGAATTATACTCTAATTATTATTATATTCTAGCAGTTAAGAAAAAAAATTGCTATTAAATATTAAATATATTCATAATAATTTGACTCCCCATCTGGCCTTGTTTTGAAGCGTCTGTGGATCCACAGATATTGTTCTGGTGCCCTTAATATTTGAGCCTCTAGGATTTCGTTGGTTTTTGCAGCATTAAGTGTTTCATCTTTATCAGGATAATCCTTGATTGGTTTTTCAAAACTTAATTCATAGCCATTATTAGTTCTAATAAATAAAAAAGGAATAACTTTTGTGTTGGGTGTCTTGGCAAGCCTTGAGGTTGCATTTGTGGTAGCTGTGGGGATATTAAAAAATGGCGCAAAAACTGAGTTCTTATTGCCTAAATCTTGATCTGGTGCATACCAGATAGGCATACCGCTTTTGATTGCTTTGAGCATAGACCTAGTATCCTTTGTTTTTATCATTAATGCACCATTTTTTACAAACCTACGTCTCATTAAATCATCAAACAGTTGGTTATTTTGTGGACGATAGATATTAGCAATTGTGTGCTTTAAAAGTAACACTCTGCCACCCAACATTAGGGGCAAGAAATGCCCAGAAAGTAAAATAACACTTTGTCCATTTTCAAGCGCATTGGTTAGATAGTGCTGGTTTCGAACAGTGGAGATTTTTTCAATCTTTTTATTGCTAGCAAAAAAAGCATCTGCAGTCTCGAAGAAAGAAACCCCTATCGCTTCAAAGTTTTGTTTTACGAGATCTTTGACCTGGTAGCGATTTTTATGTGGAAAGCAATTAGAGATATTTATTGATGCTATAGCTCTATGTTTTTTCAAGACTCTATAGAGCAATTTACCGACATATTTACCTAGCAATACTTGTACATTAAAGGGTAGCCTTGCTACAGCCCTCATTAATCCTATAATCAACCAAGTCGGAAAAAATTTAGGATGATAAAAATTTGGTTTTGTCATTAAAATATAGTATTTATGTTAGCTAATAATTATTATGCCGTTTATTGATAGAGATTTTATCAATGATTTATCTCAAAGAGTAGATATTGTTGATCTAATAAATAGACGCGTACCGTTAAAGAAAGCGGGAAAGGATTACAAAGCGTGTTGCCCCTTTCATAACGAAAAAACCCCCTCCTTCACAGTTGTTCCTAGCAAGCAGATATATCACTGTTTCGGATGTAGTGAAAATGGTGGAGCTATTGATTTTGTAATGAAGTTTGATCATCTAAACTTTCAAGAGGCAGTAGAGACGGTAGCCAGTGAGTCTGGTATTAGCGTTATTTATGATCAAAAGGCAAAACCAGTAAACCCTAAAATTAAGCGCTATATTGAGCTAATGAGTGAGGTTAGTGAGTTTTATCAAAACCAACTGAAAAAATCACCAGCAAAAAATAAAGTTATAAAGTACGCTAAAAATAGGGGCATAAGTGGCCAAACAGCTAAACGCTTTGATATAGGTTTTGCCCCACCTGGATGGAGCAACTTATATGATCACTACAAGTCTAGTCCGGATTCTATTATAGATCTAGAAAAGATGGGACTACTGGTTGAAAAAAATGACAAAAAAGGCGAATATTATGATCGCTTTCGTGATCGAATAATGTTCCCTATTCATAATGCAAGGGGTGAAGTAATTGCTTTTGGCGGTAGAGTTTTAAGTGAACAGGACAATCCAAAATACCTCAACTCTCCAGAAACTCCAATTTTTTCAAAATCTAAAGAACTTTATGGGCTGCATCATTGTCGTAAGTTCTCTCGTTCAATAGACTATGTTCTTGTTGTTGAGGGCTATATGGATGTTGTGGGACTACATCAGGGTGGGGTAGTTCGTTCAGTAGCAACACTCGGGACTGCGACAACTCACGAGCACCTGAAAGTTCTATCGCGCACCTCAAATGTAATAATTTTTTGTTTTGATGGGGATAAGGCTGGAAGGTCTGCTGCATGGAAAGCATTAAATATAGCATTACCTGTAATTAAAGCCGGCATGGTAATTAAGTTTTTATTCTTGCCTGACAATGAGGACCCGGACTCATTAATTAAAAAAGAATCTCTAAAATCCTTCAAGGAGCGTATTGAAGGTGCGCATACACTTTCTAAGTTCTTGTTTGACCATGTAATGTCAGAGGTGGATTTTGATACAATTGAAGGAAAAACCATCTTTTTAGAGAAGGTATCGTTACTAATTAATCAAGTAAATTATGAAATTTATCAACAACAATTAATTGAAGGTGTTGCTCAGGTTGTTGGGCAAAGCGTTGAACAGGTAAGAACAATATTTGATCAACAAAAAGCGAGTATACAGAGTCGAACATACGATAACCATTACTTCGTAGAGAGCGCACCAGAACAGTACCACCAAGAACACATAGATGACGAAAAATCATCAACAGGTCTGAACAAAAATAATACATCCAAGGTATTAATGTCTAAACTGATAAGTTTAGTTCTTAATTACCCATCACTGGCTGATGATACGGTAGAGGTCAGACTCAGAAAAATTAACCACTCCGAGGTCCTGCTAGAGTTGATACACTCGGCTCAGATTGATGAAGATATCTCCCAAGAAAGTCTTATCGAGCCGTTTAAGGGTAAGGCTAATATATACAACAGACTTAATCAGCTCAGTTCTTTAGAGCCTCATCTTAGCGAGACTCAAGCTAGAGATGAATTTTTAGAGTGCTTAAACAAGATTGAGGTGCAGCAAAAAAGCTCTCAAATTAAAGATTCAATTAAAAGAGCCAATACAATCGAAGATCAGAGGGTTATTATGGACAATATACAAAAAGGCAAAAATAGGTGATGTCGCTAAACAGTTAACTGTCAGATAGCAGCTTGATTGAGCTGTCATTCGTTAATATATCTTCCATTGTCTCTTTAAAAGTCATAGAGGCTGAGTTTGAGCCTTCACACCTGTTTCTCAGTTCAGGGTTCCAACTCGTGAAGCATTTTTTTGGATAGTCTAACCTTACCGCCATAATATATTTAGGTTTTTTGGCTGGAGCGAACCCAACGAAGAAGGTTCTCTTCTCACCTTTTTTACTGTAAACACCATTTATAACCCTTTCAGCTGTTCCAGTTTTACCTGCAACGCTATAACCATCTATTTGAGCTCTATAGCCGGAACCCTTATCTGAAACAACTGAATCTAGTATTGTAGAAATCTTGTCGACTGAATTGCTACTAAATACATTGATATATTTTTTGTCGTAGTTGACACCATCAATCAGTTTAAGTGATGGAATTTTGCCATCATTTGCGAAAACTAGATAAGCCCTCGCTAGTTGTGCTAAGTTAGTTTCCATTGGTCCGTGACCAAATGACAGCGCTCTTTTGTCTACATCTCCCCAGGAGCTATAATGCCTAAGTGAGCCAGAATTTTCGATGCTTGGTATTAGGCCGAGTGGATAGCCAAAGCCTAGCGCACTCCAGGCACTGTACATCTCTTCCTTGGTTAGTCTTTCAGAAATATTCACGGTGCCTAAATTGTGTGACTTTTCTAGAATTTTTTTGATAGTCATCTGTTTGTATTTTTTGTCTGGCCTTATATGACCAATCCTCTTAGTGACATCTATCAACTCGTCATCAGTCGCAGTTATCCTATTTTTATCTAGTGCTAATAGCATTGTGAAAGGCTTCATTGTGGAGCCAGGCTCAACCTTGTCAGCTAGAACCCTATTACGGTAGTGCTGTGGATTATAGACAGCCTTATTGTTAGGATCATCTGCTGGATAGTTTGCCATCGCTAGAACCTCCCCATTAGCAGATAAAACAATTGCAGAACCTGATTCAGCCTCATGAAAGGCTACTGAATTTTCAAGGGCCTTGAATGCATGAAACTGTATCTCTGAGTCAATAGTGAGTGTAATATTTTGGCCATGCTCCAGGTCACTCAAAGACTTAGAGTTAAAGTATGACTGGTTAGAAGTGTTCGTATACTCTAACTGTCTTTTCCCATTTTGTCCGGCCAATACCTTGTCAAACTCTCCCTCAATCCCTGATATGCCTTCATTGTCATGATTCATCCGACCTATCAAAGGTGCCAATGATGCGCCTTTCGGATAATATCTTTTTGTGTCATTCTCGATAGCTATCCCTTCGGCTATTTCTGGACTGCAGTCAGACACAGTTTCGTACTCAGTCTTGTATTTCTTGATTCCTAATATAGATAGTGCTTTATCAACTAGGCTCAGCTTTTTTTCAGTATTTTTTTCTCTGCAAACTTTGATTCTTGTTTTTATTAATTCCTCAACCTTACCAATAATTGGGTTTGTTATTGCTATATTTTTCTTTATAACTAAATACCCCCTATTGTTTTTTCTCTTTTCACTTAGAATCGTCTCCAACTCACCAAAAGGCATTCCTATTGAGTCTGCGAGCCTTGTAATGAATTCAGATTGTATTTTTAGGGGATTGAGAACTATCCTTTTTAGCATTAAGTTACTAGCGAGAATTTCACCATTTCTATCAAGGATGTCTCCTCTACGAGCCTTATCAGTAACAATAAGAGATGACTGATTGATGGCTCTTTGTTGTAGAGAAATGTCTCCAGCAGATAAATTATGAATACTCACAATTCTATATGCAAAGCCCAGTAACAGTAATACAAATATGTACCTAACAAAACCTTGCCGATTCCAAAAATGCTGCACTCTGGTTGATTTAATGGTAACTTTGCTTATCATAAATCTATGTTTTTGATTTTTTCTGGTGTCTTCATACCTAGTTCCAGTTCAGCATTAGTTTGTATTTCATCTCCACTTATTTTTTTTGAGTATTCTGATAATAATTGTTTATGAATTGAAATGATCCGATGGTTATTAGTTTTAACATTCATCGACTCTTTGTACAGAATACGGGATTGATGATTCCAGATAATATTTAAGATTGAAAAAACAATGATTAATAAACCTAGAGCTATATTTATTTTTGTTCTAATTAACACTTTTCAGCTACCCTAAGGATTGCACTTCTTGATCTAATGTTGTCAGAGAGTTCTGATTCACCAGCAAAATGCTTACCAAGATTGATTAACAAGGTTTTTTCAATTTCAATGTTCATTATGGGCAACCCTTTAGGAATAGGCTTTTGTCTTGAATATTTCTGTATGAACTGTTTCACTATTCTATCTTCAATGGAATGAAAACTGATGATGGAAAGTCTCCCCCCTGTAGCTAATATATCTAATGTCTGCTCTAGAGTTTCGGTTAACTGTTTTAACTCTTGATTTATAAAAATACGGATTGCTTGGAATGAGCGTGTAGCGGGGTGTTTTTTATGTTTACCTCTAACAACACTACAAATAATATTTGCCAACTGTGTGGTTGTTTCAATTGAACTGCCTTGCTGATACTTTTTTATGGCGTTTGCAATCCTTCTGCTTTTTTTTTCTTCGCCGAACTGATAAATAACATTGGCGATCTCGGTCTCAGTGGCGTATATTAGCCACTCTGCAGCGCTAACACCCTTGGTCTGGTCCATACGCATATCTAACGGTCCATCACTATTAAAGCTGAAACCTCTAACAGCATTATCTAGTTGAGGAGACGATACACCTAGGTCTAACAAGAGTCCGTCAACCTTTCCTGTAAGGTTAAGTTTATCTAGAATGCTAGTTAAGTTACTAAACGGGCTATGGAAAACTTTAAGTCGACTATCTTTAAAGTTATTATTTGCATATTTTATAGCTTCAAGGTCCTGGTCAATAGCTATAACTCTTCCTGATGCATCTAGACAATCTAAGATTTTCTGTGTGTGTCCTCCACGTCCAAAAGTAGCGTCAACATAAGTGCCATCGCTTTTTATATTTAATCCATCGATTGATTCGTTTAGCATCACTGATTTGTGATGACTGGAGATCATAATGCTAGTTGACTTATTTCTGGCGGGATCTCTTCTCTCTTGCTTAGACTGTCAAGATTATCCAGATGCTTTTTCCAAGTTACTTCATCCCATATTTCAAAATTATTTCCTTGGCCGCTCAAAATAATTTTCTTATTAATTTTTCCATATTGTCTTAGTTTTACAGGAATTAGTATGCGAGATACCTTGTCCATTTCGCACTCAGTAGCGTGACCTATAAGCTTTCTTTTAATTCTTTTAGTGTGAATATTTAGTGAGGGCAATGCGCTTACTTTAAGTTCAAGTTTTTGCCAATCCCCTAAAGGGTACAACAATAGACATTCATCATCTGGGTGTATACTGAGTACCATTTTTCCAGCACAGTTTGTAATTATTTGGGATTGGTGACGAACAGGTATTTTAATTCTTCCTTTGCTGTCAATGCTTATATTGTGAACACCCCTAAACATAAATAAGTCTTTAATATATCTCGTCAGAGTATGGTTCAACCTTAATCGACAATTTTTGTATTGATTTATTTCTTACTAGAATATTCCCAGATAAATTTAACATGACAGATTAATTTTATACCACTTAATACTACTTTATACCATTATTTACCACATTTATTAGTTGATATAGGTTTTATAGATAATTAAACATATAGTTTATAACATTAACTTGAAGTTATAATTTGAAATCAATATGGCTGTATAGCGGAAAAATATTGAAACAATATGATAGATAGATTTAATAAAAAAGTTCTAGTAATAAGTGCTATATTTTGCTTAATTGCAATATATTTTCTGCACCTGTCAATTGAATCTATCCATACAGAAGAATTTCAAAACAAATCTAAACAGCGTATAGACTTATATCAAAATGCATTAAGAAACGAACTAACAAGGTTTAATTTCTTGCCATTTGTGATTGCTAGGGATGAGCAGTTAATTAATTGGTCTTTTAAGCAATCAGATCAAGCAAATATTGCATTAGAAAGTATAAAAAAAGCTTCAGGTGCTAATGTGTTATACATAATGGATGCATCTGGAAAAACCCTATCTTCAAGTAATTGGAAAAGTAAAACTAGCTTCGTTAATAGAACTTTTGCTTTTCGTCCGTATTTTAAAGAAGCCTTAAAAGGAAATAATGGTCAATTTTTCGGTATTGGAACAACATCAAAAAAACCTGGCTTCTATATTTCTACTGGAGTAAGAAATCAAGAAAAGGTAATCGCTGTCACTGTCGCAAAGGTTGATTTAAGTGTTCTAGAAAATATATGGATTAATGCAGGGGAAAATATATTTATCACTAACCGTGACGGAGTGGTTATTTTAAGTTCAAAAAAACAGTGGAAGTATCGCACCCTGCGCCCTTTAGAAGAATCTCAGATTGAAAATATTAAGGCACAAAAGCAATTTGCAAATATACCTCTAGTTCAATTATTAGATAATCAATCCAACACACAAAAACAATTATCGATAGGGGGCAACAAATATCTTCATCAAGAAGTTGATATCAAGTCTCCTGATTGGAAAATACATTACTTGATTCCTACTGCTAGAGTTGATGCATTAGTCATTCAAAGCTGGACACGAATTGGATTAATAATTTTTGGAATTATGATTGTTTTGTTGATGTTGTGGCTATTTCAATCTCGAAATAAACTTAAAACATCGCTCAAAGAGTCAGCAGAATTGCGCGAGTTAAATGATTTATTGAATACTGAAATAGAACATAGGCAACGTGTTGAAGATGAGCTGTTAGTTGCACAAAAAGACATTAAGCGTAGCTCTAAACTTGCAGCAATGGGGCAAATTTCAGCTTCAATTATTCATGAATTAGGCCAGCCTTTAGCTGCAATGAAGACATATATTGCCGGAGCAATAATTTATATCAATAAGAATGGAAGAGATATTCAAGATAAAGAAGTGTTTGATAAGTTAGATTCTTTGGTAGAAAGAATGAGTAGGATTTCTGAACAGCTTAAATTTTTCTCTCATAGTGTTGAAAAAGATACATCAAATATCGATGTTAGAAAAGCTTTAGATGGCGCTTTACTTGTAGTTGGTCCAACAATCGAAGAGCATAATATAGAGCTGATTTTTGACTTTGAAGATAAGCCTTATATCATTAATGCAGGCCAGATTCGTATGGAGCAGGTATTCACTAACTTAATAAGCAATGCAATTGCAGCTTTAGAAAAGTCAAAAAATAAAAGAATTACTGTTCATATGGAAATTATAAACAATAATCAATTGGTTATTAAAATAGAAGACACTGGAAAAGGTATTTCAGAAGAAATACTTCACATGCTTTTCGATCCTTTTTATACAACTAAGCCTTCAGGGGTGGGGCTTGGTCTTGGTTTGAGTATTTCTACCAACATAATTCATGAATTTCATGGCTCTTTGACTGCCCTTAATAATACAAATGAAGGTGCTTCATTTATAATTACAATGCCAATTGTTTATGAGTGACTATAAGGTTGTTATCGTTGATGATGACTCAGCAATGAGAGATTCTCTGTCAGATTATTTTACTCTTTCAGGCTTTAAAGTAATGGCCTACGAGTCAGGCCTAGAGATGTTGAAAGAGATTTCTAATATTGGGCCATGTGTAATTATTTGTGATTTAAAAATGCCTATAATAAATGGTATTGAAGTTCTAAAAAAGCTTAAATCCATAGTCAACCCAGCACCTTTAATTATGTTAACAGCGCATGGAAACATCCAGACTGCTGTAGAGGCAATACAAAATGGGGCCTATGACTTCTTAGAGAAGCCATTTAATCCAGATGATTTAAGAAAAATGGCTGGACAAGCATTTGCTAACACCAAATCTCAAAAAAATATTAATACCGAAGAGCAGTTACACAAACTAATACCAGGTGATAGCGAGACTTTAAAAGTATTGCGAAAAAATGTATTAAATTACTCAAATAATAATAATAATTACATACTTATAGGTGAAAAGGGTGTCGGCAAAGACTTAATTGCCAAAGCTTTGCATGATTGCAGCTCTATAAAAAATAAGCCATTTATTCATATTAACTGCTCTATGGCGACTGAAGAGCTATTTGAAAAACTATTTATTGGAGAATATGGTGCTTTTTCGACAGTTCAAGGAGGAACTGTATTTCTTGATGGTCTAGACAATCTACCTATAGAGAGTGGAAGAGAATTATTTAAAACTATTGAAAAAAACGTTTTAAGTCTACAATATAAATTCTTGGTTGACGAACAAATACCGAGGATGACTTTTTCAATGGTAAATAAACCAACTGAGCAATTTAAGAAAACTTATATTGGACGTATTTGTTCAATGATTGGCAAAATAATAATTAAGGTTCCTTCACTAAGGGACCGCAAAGAAGATATATTTGAATTATTTAATCTGTATTTAGCTCAGTCGTCTAATCAATACCAAACCCCAATACCTGTTTTATCTGAAGAAGATATCATTACACTGTCTTCATATTCTTGGCCTGGCAATCAGCATCAACTAAAACAAATTGCGGAGCGATTTGTTCTACTAAACAGAACAATAAATGTGTCTATTTCATATTTGCTTCAAGTTTCACCTCAAGAAATGCTTGATATTACAAATAAATCAAATGTAAATTTAAGAACTTTATTAATAAATTTCGAGTGTCAATTAATTACCCAGGCTATGATTGAATGTTCTGGCAACATATCTCAAGTTTGTGCTCTACTAAAAACTCCAAGAAGAACTTTAAATGAAAAACTTTTAAAGCATGATTTAAGTAGAGAGATGTTTTTAAGGCACTAATCTGTAGGCGGAAATCCGCCTAACCCTAAAAAAATAATCCAGTTATACTCCAAATAACCTTGAAAATACTTTCAAGGTATTCAGGTTACTTTTTTTTTAATATAAATGGAGAATAAAGATGAAAAACTATAAATTTGGAGTGATGATGAAATCACTCTTACTAGCCGGACTTATTGCGAGTCCAGCGGTTATAGCTGATACCATTAAGCTTGGTGCAGCGGTCTCTTTGTCGGGTAAATACTCAACAGCAGGCAACCACACTCAAAAAGGCTATGACTTAGGTGTCAAATATGTCAACTCTATGGGAGGTGTTGCTGTTAATGGGAAGACCTATGACTTAGAAATTGTATACTACGATGATGAGTCTACGCCAGCGCGTGGAGCCTCATTAGCTGAAAGGTTAATTCTTAGAGATAAGGTGAGTTTCATGTTGGGGCCATATAGTTCAGGCTTAACTAAAGCAATTGCTCCTGTAACAGAAAAGCATGGCGTACCAATGGTTGAAGCAAACGGCGCATCTCGCTCATTGTTTAATCAGGGCTATAAGTATATGTTTGCGGTACTGTCAACTTCAGAGCAATACCTACAAGAAGCAGTCAATCAAATAGCACTTAAAGCTGGTAAACCAGCATCAGAAATAACTGTAGCTCTTGCAATTGAGAATGATCCATTCTCTCAAGACATTAGAGCAGGTGTTCTTGATGATGTTAATCGTCACGGCATGAAAGTAGTTATTGATGACAAGTTACCTAGAGACCTAAGCGATATGACATCTACACTGGTTAAGGTGAAAGCATTAAAGCCGGACTTACTTGTAGTTTCTGGCCACTCTAAGGGCGCAGCGTTATCTGTTAGGCAAATGAATGATCTAGGCGCTTCAGTGAACATGCTTGCAATGACACACTGTGAGTCAGCTAAGCTTCATGATAAGGAAAAGTTTGGTAATCTTGCCGATTATGCTTTGTGTGCAGCGCAATGGTCTCCTAGTGTTTCAAGTGAAGGCGCTGTGTTTGGAACTGCAGGAAATTACTCTTCAATCTTTAATGATACATACGGCTATGTTCCGCCATATCAGGCAGCTGAATCAACTGCAGCAGTGATAGTAATGGCAGATGCCATAACAAGAGCTAATTCTCTTGATAAGGATGCTGTTAGAGATGCTCTTGCTGCAACTGATTTGTCAACTTTCTATGGCCAAGTAAGGTTTTCAGAAGCAGGTAATAATATTGCAAAACCAATGATTTTACGTCAACTCATTGATGGCAAATATTATGTTGTAGCTCCTGCAAATGTTGCGGAAGCTGAACTCGTATATCCGCGTCCTTAATTGAACGCTTTTAGAGAGTTTTTATAAACTTAAAAGGCAGCACTAAAGTGCTGTCTTTTATAAATTACTATTTAAAGAGTGACTAAAAATGATTACCTATTTAAATATATTAATCGATAGCCCAGAGTTTCTTGCTCAACTGGTAATTAATGGTTTGCTGGTTGGTGCTATTTTTGCATTAATCGCCTATGGCTTAGCATTAATTTGGGGGGTAATGGATATAATCAATTTTGCTCAAGGCGAGATGGTTATTTTTGGTGGCTATCTAACTTATACCTTATTTTATCAATTTGGAATTCATCCTATTCTTTCAATTCCAATTGTTGCTGTTTTACTTTTTGTATTCGGTTTACTTGTATATAAAACCGTTATTATTCGATTGTTGGGTGAGAAAGATATCTTTATTACCATACTAGCAACCTTTGGATTAGCTATTCTAATGCAACAATTGATGCAGGCGATTTTTGGACCTGATGTTGTTACAGCAAATCCTGAGCTAGGAATGATACATATATTTGATGGAAAAGTATCAATCTCTAATATACAACTTATTAGTTTTTTCATTGCAGCTGCTGTCGCTATTGCGTTATTTATTATAATGAAGTACTCTCGTATGGGTCAGGCTATTAGAGCAACCGCACAAAATCCAAGAGCATCAAGAATTCTTGGGATTGATATTGAAAAAGTCTACGCCAATACATTCGCTATTAACGCAGCTCTATGTGGTATTGGAGGATCTTTAGTAGTTATGGTTTGGACGATACATCCTTTTATTGGCTTAGTTTATACATTCCGCTCATTTATGATTGTTATTCTTGCAGGATTAGGTAATTTTGTGGGGATAATTTTTGCTGGTATGGGGATAAGTTCGCTTGAAAATGTCACTGGCTTTGTTATCGGTGCAGAGTTCCAGGCCGCTGTTATTTTTTGTCTGTTGGTTATTATTCTTGTTACAAGAAGTATCATGGCAAGAAAAAAACGCCAATACATACAATAATCGAGGTTTTAATAATGATTACAAAAAATAAACAAAATAATTTGATATGGTTGGGGCTAGCAATATCTACTATTCTTCCATTTCTGTTTCCAAATTATATAACTTTCTTGACCTATATTTGGGTAATGATTATCCTAGCGCTCACTTGGGATATGCTTGGAGGGCAAACAGGCTACACTTCTTTCGGAAACATCTTATTTTTTGGTGTTGGAATGTATGTCTGTGCGGTTGTGCAAAGAGATATGTTTTCTAGTGGATTAGATCGATTTGAGCGAGTTTCTGAAGTTGTAGTTAACTTGAATGCAAGTGAATATTTTATCAGCCTTGCTGTTGGAACTTTTTCTGGTGCTCTTGTGGCTGTATTTCTTGCCGTGATTCTTGGTTCAGGAATACTAGGTATGCGCGGGCACTATTTCGCAATCTGTACTCTAGGATTAGGTCATGCAGCTGCTGAAATAGCTAGCGGTATTGAATACCTTGGAGCCGGCTCTGGTATGGTAACACCTATATATCCAAGTGGACTATTTTTAGGAAAAGAGGAGTTTTATTATTACGCATTATTAATGGTTGCGGTTGCTACGTTCTTTCTCTTTAAGAAGATCTATCAGAGTCAGTTTGGGTTGGCGCTTAATGCGATTAGGGATAACGAAAATAAAGCAGAATCTATGGGAATTCATACTACTCAATATAAAATTGCAGGTTGGTCAATTTCTGCATTCTTTTTAGCTATTGCTGGAGCAGGAGTAGGCAATGTTATTGGTTTTATCGACCCAGTAGAAATCGCTTTTTCAGGCCCAACATTTGGTGTCTGGATGATTGTCATGGCTATATTGGGCGGTAAAGGTACCATCTGGGGACCTGTACTTGGTGCAATAATATTATATTCAGCAAAAGAAACCTTCTGGACTTACTTATTAGGATGGGACAAGGTTGCTCTTGGTTTGTTGATTTTAATCGTAGTAGTATATTTTCCAAAAGGAATATTGGGCTACTTTAAGGAGAGAAAACAACTAAGCAACAATATTTTGTCTCAAAAAGGAGAAAGCTAATGGATCTATTAAGTGTAAATTCAGTTAATAAGTCATATGGCGGTGTTGTTGCAAATACTGACGTCTCATTAGAAGTACCTGAAGGCAAAATAGTTGGAGTTATTGGGCCGAACGGCTCTGGTAAAACTACACTTTTCAATTCAATTGTTGGTCACCATCCAATTGACTCTGGAGAGATATATTTCAATAACCAAGAGATATCTAGATTAACTATTCCTAAGATTGCAAGGATGGGTATGCTACGCACATTTCAGCAAACTCATATATACGGGAAGATGACTTGTGTGCAGAATATGCAGATAAGTTCAGATATTGATGCCAATTGGAAGAGAATTTTTAGTCCATTTTCTAGTGATGTTGATGATAACGCTGATGAGTTATTATCATTTGTCGGACTATACAAGAAAAGATTTTTGTTAGCTGGAGACCTCTCTTTTGGGCAGCAAAAATTGTTAGAATTTGCAATGGCATTAATGAAGAAACCAAGAATGCTGCTTTTAGATGAACCAACAGCGGGTGTTAATCCAACATTGATAAATGGGTTAATAGACAGGTTACATCAAGCCAATGAAGATATGGGCATAACTCTATTAGTTATAGAGCATAACATGAGAGTTATTATGAATCTTGCCGAGCATATATATTGCCTAGCCAATGGAACAATGCTTGCTGAGGGTGACCCAGATAACATTCAGAATGACCAACGTGTCATTGATGCGTACTTAGGAAATTAGATATGACAAAAAAAATTCACGGTTATGCTAGTGGCAATGTAGAGACAGTAATATCAGTTGAGGATGTCGACAAACAGGCAGGCGCCCTAAGAAACAAAAACCTTACCGTTAAGGATTTGGATAAATTAACAAACTATAGTCCACACATTAGTATTGACAATCTTAAAGCTGGTTATGGAGAGATGGAGATACTTCACGATATAGATTTACGTGTAGGGGATGGGCAATCACTTTGCTTGATTGGTCCAAATGGGGCTGGCAAGTCAACTATTCTTCATAGTATTTTTGGATTTACTAGAATTTTTAGCGGAGATATTCGTATTGATGGAGAAAAAATAACTAACCTTACTCCAAATGAAAAATTAAAGGACTCAGGAATTGCATATATATTACAGGACAATTCAGTATTTCCCGACATGACAGTTGAAGAGAATCTTATGATGGGTGGCTATCTATTAGATAAAACTTCTGACGCAAAGGTAGCCGTTGAAGGGGTTTTATCTGAGTACAGTCGTTTAGGACAAAGAAGAAATAACAAGGCTAGCTCACTTTCAGGTGGTGAAAGAAGGTTGCTTGAAATTGCTAGATCTCTGATTATGAATCCAAAGGTGTTATTGGTTGATGAGCCTTCAATAGGGCTGGAACCAAGATTTATCAATTTGGTATTTGAAATACTTGATGATCTACAAACAAACCAGGGCAAGACAATAATTATGGTTGAACAGAACGCCAAGAAGGGCCTAGAATTCTGTGATATCGGTTATGTGATTGTTTCTGGAGAGTTGGTATTAGCGGATGAAGGTTCTAAGTTATTGGAAAGCCCAGAGGTTGGGCGCTTGTTTCTTGGAGGTTAGAATATAATCGAGTATTATTGCAGTGTAATTTGTTAGGCTCTGCATTATTACAATTATTTTATTTAGTTATTCATATAGTGAATAAATATATAAATGGTAATAGATAGAATGTAAGTAAAATCTTTTATTTTTACTAGCATACTTAGAGTTCTAGTGTGAGACATGAGAAGTAATCAAATTACATATAAGAAACTAATGGCCTTGGCAGGGCTTGTTTGGTTTGCATATTTGCTTTTTCATTTATATGGACTTCTATTTTTTCATGTAGGAGAGGAATCATTTAATTCATACTATGGTTGGCTAAATAATTCACCTGTAGATATCACGTTCCGTATATTGTTGCTTCTTTCGCTTGCTTTTCATGTTTATGTTGCTGTTTCCAGGCAGCTTTCTAATAATTCAAGTGTAGGTAATAAATACAAAAAATCATACCCCAAAGCCATACCTAGAAGTGTTGCTTGGTCTGGAGCATTAATGATATTGTTATTCATAATATTTCATTACTTTCAAATGCATGAGGTTGAAAATGTAACTTTGTATAAATTTCTTGTAGATACAATGACAAAACCTGAAATGTTAATTATTTATGTTTTAGGATTAACAACCATTACAGCTCACCTTCATCATGGATTGACAAATGCCTTTCAAAGTCTTGGTTTGTGTCATAAGCAATATAATCTAATTGTAAGTCTTATTTTGTTTGTGGTTATGGGTGGCTATATATCAATTCCATTAAGTATCTGGTATGCATAAATTAAATTCAAAAACACCTACTGGCGATATTGAAAAGCGTTGGGATAAGCATCTTTTTGATCTTTCTCTAATTGCACCGCAAAATCGAGCTAAATATAATATTATTGTGATTGGTACAGGTCTTGCAGGTGCATCTTTATGCGCTACTCTAGGCGAGTCTGGTTATAATGTGCAGTCGTTTTGTTTTAACGATAGTCCACGTAGAGCGCACTCTATTGCAGCACAGGGCGGTATTAACGCCAGTAAAAATTACCAAAATGATGGTGACAGCACCCATAGATTGTTCTATGACACAATGAAGGGTGGCGACTTTAGAGCTCGTGAATCAAATGTTTATCGTTTAGCGCAATTGAGCGGTAATATTATTGACCAAGCTGTTTCTCAAGGTGTTCCTTTTGCAAGAGAATACAGTGGCTATCTGGCAAACCGTTCATTTGGTGGTGCACAGGTTTCACGTACATTTTATGCTCGTGGACAAACTGGCCAACAACTCTTACTAGGTGCCTATAGCGCGATGAGTAAAGAAGTTGCATCGGGCAAGGTTAAACATCATTCAAGATCTGAGATGCAAGAAGTTATTATTGTGGACGGCAAAGCACGCGGTGTTGTGGTTCGCGACCTGGTAAGCGGTAAAATATCGGCGCATACCGCTGATTGTGTTGTTATGTGTACCGGTGGTTACTCTAACGCTTTTTATTTGTCCACCAATGCTAAAGGTTGTAACACTTCTGCTACTTGGCGTGCACATAAAAAAGGTGCTTTTTTTGCCAACCCTAGCTTCACTCAAATTCACCCAACATGTATTCCTCCTACTGGTGAAAACCAATCAAAACTTACATTGATGAGTGAGTCACTTAGAAATGATGGTCGAATTTGGGCACCAAAGAGGATTGAAGATTGTACAAAAGACCCTAGTGAGATTGCTGAGAAGGATAGAGATTATTTCCTTGAACGCATATATCCTGCTTTTGCCAATCTAGTGCCAAGAGACGTTGCTTCTAGAGCTGTAAAAAGTATTTGCGACGAAGGTCGTGGTATTGGCACTGAAATTAATGGCGAGAAGCTCGGGGTTTACCTTGACTTTTCATCGATTATAGAGCGCATTGGTGAAGATAAAGTAAGGGCTAAATACGGTAACTTATTTGATATGTACGAACGAATTTCTGGTGAAAATCCTTACCAGTTGCCTATGAAGATCTACCCAGCTCCACATTACACAATGGGTGGACTTTGGGTTGACTACAACCTAATGACAACTATTGATGGTTTGTTTGCGGCTGGCGAGGCAAACTTCTCTGAGCATGGCGCTAACAGACTTGGAGCTTCAGCATTAATGCAAGGCTTGGCAGATGGATATTTTATCGCACCAAGAACTGTTGCAAATTATCTCGCTAAAAATAAACTTGAGCCTGTTGATCTTAATCATCCAAATGTGATTCAAGCAATTGATGATACCAAAGAGCGTATAAATAGATTAATGAATGCCCCAGAGCCTAAGCACTCACCTGACTATTATCATAAGAAGGTCGGTCGAATCTTGTGGGGTGCTTGTGGAATGTCTCGTGAAAGAGAAGCTCTGAAATCAGCTATCGAGGAAATTAAAGCTCTACAAATAGATTTTTGGCAGAACGTCAAAGTTACTGGTGTTGAAAATGATATGAATCAAACCCTAGAGCGAGCAGGTAGAGTTGCTGATTTTATCGAACTTGGACACTTAATGTGTCGTGATGCTCTTGAACGTGAAGAGTCTTGTGGTTGTCATGCTCGTTTAGAGTATTTAGCCTCAGATGGTGAAGCTAAGAGAGATGATGAGAACTTTAGTTATGTGGCCGCTTGGGAGTATTCGCAAGAAGGCACTATTCTAAATAAAGAGCAATTAAATTTTGAATTTGTCAAACCAAGTGTGAGGGATTACACATGAATTTTACGCTCCATATTTGGCGTCAAAAAAACACGCATACTCAAGGCGAGTTTTGTACCTATCAAGTTGATAATATCGATAGTGACACCTCGTTTTTGGAAATGCTAGATCAACTTAATGAGCAACTTATTGAAAAAGGCGAAGACTGTATTGTTTTTGATTATGACTGTAGAGAGGGTATCTGTGGTGCCTGTTCATTAGTTATTAATGGTCATCCACATGGTGAGAAAAAAGCCACCACTACTTGCCAGCTTTATATGCGTGAATATGCCAATCAAGCAGAACTGTGGATTGAGCCTTTTAGAGCTGAAAGCTTCCCAGTGATTAAGGACGTTTTAACTAATCGTGATGCCTTTGACCGTATTATCCAGGCTGGCGGCTATGTGTCGACGAATACTGGTTCTGCGCCTGATGCAAATTCACAACTGGTCAACAAGAATGATGCTGATGCTGCTTTTGACTCTGCAACTTGTATTGGTTGTGGTGCTTGTGTAGCGGTTTGTCCGAATGCTTCAGCAAGTCTTTTCGTGTCAGCCAAGATTGCCCATTTAGATCGACTTCCTCAAGGAAAAGTGGAGAGCGATATGCGCGCAATAAATATGGTTAGACAAATGGAGTTAGAGGGTTTTGGTAGTTGTTCGAATCATCGCCACTGCGAAGCAGTATGCCCACAAGAAATATCTATTAGTAACATTACTTTGATGAATAGTCTGTGTTAATTTTACTAATTAAATAAATGTCACATTTATGTTGTTTTGATGGTCATATTAATATTTGTTAAATGACTTTTTTTTAATCTTTTATAAGGAATGTTATGAAAATTGTATTATTGGGTGCTGCTGGTGGAATTGGTCAAGCGCTAGCTTTAATTTTAAAAACACAGTTGCCAGCCGGCTCTGATTTGTCGTTATATGATATTGCTCCTGTAACACCAGGTGTTGCTGCAGACCTTAGTCATATTCCAACTGCTGTAAAGGTAAGTGGATTTGCTGGTAAAGATCCATCTCCAGCTCTAGAGGATGCAGATATTGTACTAATTTCAGCAGGCGTTGCGCGTAAACCGGGCATGGACCGCTCTGATCTTTTTAATATAAATGCAGGCATTGTAAAAAACCTTGTCTCTGCTTGTGCCGATACTTGTCCTAATGCATTAATTGGTATTATTACTAACCCAGTTAATACCACTGTTGCTATCGCTGCAGAAGTTTTAAAGCAAAAAGGTGTTTATAATCCAGCACGCTTATTTGGCATTACAACTTTAGATATTATTCGTTCAAATACCTTTGTCGCTGAAGCTAAAGGGTTAAACCCTGAAGATGTTAACGTGCCTGTAATTGGAGGACATTCTGGAGTTACTATATTGCCATTGCTTTCTCAGTCAGGCTTTAAATTTACTGACGAAGAAATCTCTGTAATGACTACACGTATTCAAAATGCTGGGACTGAAGTTGTTGAAGCAAAAGCTGGAGGAGGCTCAGCTACCTTGTCAATGGGTCAAGCTGCTGCAAGATTTGGTCTTTCACTAGTCCGTGCTTTGAATGGCGAGGATAATGTTATTGAGTGTACATATATTGAGGGCCCTGGCGATAAGGCACGTTTTTTTGCACAGCCAGTTCTTTTAGGGAAAAACGGCGTTGAAAAAGTATTAGATTATGGCACTTTAACAACTTTTGAAGAGTCTACTCTAAACAATGCACTTGATATACTTAGAGATGACATTGCTAAAGGAGAGTCGTTTGTAGAATAATTAATCTTATGGTTGAACAAAATACTCAGCACAGGCTACAAACATAGATATAATCTTAGTTTTTTGTCATCTTTCGTTCATGCGGTATGCCTAAAAAAATAACGACTTTGACAATCTTTAAACAATAATTGTTACTACAATGTATAGATAAAGTTGAAAAATAAATAACAACTGACCACAAACTAGTAGTAATTATGCTTGAACAATTTCACGAAAAGTCCCTCGAATATCATAGCCAAGGAAGAGCTGGCAAGATATATGTTTCATCTCATAAAAGTTTGGAAACTGCAGAAGACTTGAGTCTAGCTTATACCCCAGGTGTTGCAGCACCTGTCAGAGAAATTACAAAAGATCAGAATGCAGTAAATAAATACACCGCCAAAGGGAATTTGGTTGCCGTTATCACTGATGGTTCAGCCGTTTTGGGATTAGGCAATGTTGGGCCTTTGGCTGCTAAGCCGGTTATGGAAGGTAAAGCAGTATTGTTTAAGCGTTTTGCAGATATTGATGTTTTTAATATTGAACTTGATACGCAAGACGTTGATGAAATTGTCAACACAATTAAAAATATTGCACCAACTTTTGGCGGCATTAATCTGGAAGATATTTCTGCTCCTCGTTGCTTTGAAATAGAGCAGAGATTGATTGATAAGTTAGACATACCTGTATTTCATGACGACCAGCATGGTACAGCTATCATTGTTGCAGCTGGCCTTTTAAATGCACTAGAGATTCAAGGAAAAACAATTGATAAGGCTCAGATTGTTATTGCAGGTGGAGGTTCAGCAGGCCTTGCCACCTTGGAGTTGTTGGCAAACTTAGGGTTTAAAAAGGAAAACTTGATTCTAGTTGATCGCAACGGCGTAGTATCAGAAGATAGAAAGCATCAGGTTAATAAATATAAAGCCGTATTTGCACTGGATACTAAGAAAAAAACACTTGACGATGCAATGAATGGGGCCGATGTTTTTATTGGTGTTGCAAGAGGAGATCTTGTTACACAAGAAATGATTAAATCGATGGCAGCAAAGCCAATAGTATTTGCACTATCTAATCCAGATCCTGAGATTACACCGGTCGATGCATTTTCTTGTAGAAAGGATTTGTTGATGGCAACAGGAAGAAGCGATTATCCTAACCAGGTTAACAATGTACTTGGATTTCCGTATATCTTTCGAGGCGCCTTAGATTCTAGAGCTAGTGAAATAAACAACGAGATGAAAATTGCTGCTGTAAAAGCAATAAGAGAGCTTGCAAAGCTTGAAGTACCACAGAGTGTGCTAGATGCATACAGTATAGATTCATTAGTTTTTGGTAAAGATTATATTATTCCTAAACCTTTTGATCCAAGACTTATTTCAACTGTCCCTAAAGCAGTCTATGATGCAGCAATATCTAGCGGAGTGTCTCGGCTATAAATTGGCTAATAGATAATAGCAAAAAACCTTTAAAAAAAAGACCGTATATTGTATTGCACCATACAAATAGATATGGGATAATGTCTGATTGTTTTTTTGGAGGGGTTCCCGAGTGGCCAAAGGGAACAGACTGTAAATCTGTCGGCTCTGCCTTCGAAGGTTCGAATCCTTCCCCCTCCACCATTGTGAAAGTAGTAGGATTTGCGGGTATCGTATATTGGTATTACCTTGGCCTTCCAAGCCAATGAGACGAGTTCGATTCTCGTTACCCGCTCCAGGTGGAAGAGGCTGTGCTCACCTAGCTCAGTTGGTAGAGCACTTCCTTGGTAAGGAAGAGGTCGGCGGTTCAAATCCGCTGGTGAGCTCCAATAATTAATTTATTCAGTAAGGAGAATAAAAATGTCAAAAGAAAAATTCGAAAGAACCAAGCCCCATGTAAATGTGGGCACAATCGGTCACGTTGACCATGGTAAAACTACGC
>Ga0207990_1000094_pt1 | contig 50392 bp, 47 predicted proteins | sample ETNtaG_8_FD_185780 | JGI IMG/M metagenome (GOLD analysis project Ga0207990, IMG submission 185780) | Marine microbial and viral communities from oxygen minimum zone, Eastern Pacific Ocean - ETNP201406SV75 (SPAdes) (version 2) | ecosystem: Environmental > Aquatic > Marine > Oceanic ...
ACGACAAACATATCGTCACTCCGACCCAGTGTGTGGAATCGAAAGCCCGTTCTGCCACATGCACAGGGCTCGGTATAAACCTGGACCGAATCGTGGGTTCTAAAGCGAATTAAAGGGCATGCTTCGTACATTAAGGTTGTAAACACCAGTTCACCGATAGCACCATCGGTTTTTGCAACCACTTCAAGTGTTTCTGGGTTGATTAATTCTGCAACCAAAAGCCCCTGCCCAAAAAAATGCAGCCCCGTCCTATGCTCACACTCGCCACTTTGCGCACCCACTTCTGCGGCGCCGTATAAATCAGCAGTACTCATGCCCCAAGTTGACTCAATTTTTTGTCGATAATCAGGCACCTGAAGTCCCGCCTCACCCGAAAAAAATCCTTTTGCTATGCTGAGCTCCTTGACAGAAACTCCCATCTCTTGCGCTCTTTCTGCCAAATGAATCGCATATGATGGGGTTGAATATAAACAAATATCTTGCTTAATTGACTCCATCACTTGCAATAAACGATTGGTGTTACCAACACCATAAGGCAGAATAGCTGCACCCAGTTTTTCAAAAGAGCTTTGGTCTAATGTCCCACCAGCATACAAAGAGTAATTAAAGCAGTTAATAATAAAATCATCGGGGCGACAACCCATTGCCCACAAGGCTCTTGCGCCCATCTCGCTGTATGTATCTAAATCATTTTTCGTTAAACCCAATCGCAACGGCTGCCCCGTGGTGCCACCAGTCCCTACAATGCGCACAATTTCACAGAGCTCTACAGATTGATTAGCACCCAAGAGTGCGCCCGTTTTCTGTGCATCTGCCAACTCAGTCTTTTCAGTAAAAGGCAGCTTGTGCAAATCATCTAAATCCTGAATATCGTCAATCAAAATCCCAGCCTGGCACCATTTGTCTCGATAAAAATCATTAGTCTGAAAAAGTCGAGAAATTTGTGTTTTTAAGCGCTCACTTTCAAGGTCAAACAATGCCTCATCGGACATTGTCTCTAATGCTTCGTTCCAATAAGGCTTATCGCTCATCACTTCACTCGACATTATTACCTATCTCTTGACTGCAAAAAATCAGCCATTGCTTTTTGCGTCTCTGGGTGAGTAAAACAAGCGACATCGACATCTTCCTCTAACTCTAATGTCGCGTCAAAATCACTCTCCAGTGCGGCTAAGTAGCCCTTCTTAATAAAGGCAAGACCATGAGTGGGAAACTGGGCAATACGCGCCGCTATATCAACCGACTCTTGCAACAGCAATTCATCGTCAAACACTTGGGTAACCAAGCCAATTCGCTCAGATTCAACGGCGTCGATAGGATCGGGAAGCATGGTTAAGTGGAGCGCCCTGCCGTGGCCAATCAATCGAGGGAGGATGTAGGTTAAGCCGCCTGTCGGACTGAAACCAAGCTCGGCGTCGGGCAAGCCTAATTTGGCAGATTTTGCTGCAAAACGTAGATCGCACAAAAGCGCCAATTCTAGACCGCCGCCCAAACAATAGCCATTAATCGCAGCAATAATTGGCTTTTCACAACCTCGCATTGCTTTCGCAAGCACTTGATAGGCGTTGGCAGTTTTTCGGAATATTTCAGGCCTTGTATCCGCCATCATGTGCTTGATATCGCCGCCAGCACTAAATGCACGCCCATCACCGGTAATGACAAGCGAGTAAATGGTGTCGTCTTTGGCGCAAAGATTAATAATAGCAGTAAGCTCGTCTAGGGTTTTCTTGTCTATTGCGTTTAATATACGAGCACGGTTAAGGGTAATTACACCCACTTTGTCGTGTTTTTCAAAAATAATTCTCTCTCTCATTTTCCGCCCCCAAAGATTATTTGATCCAGTTAAGATTCTTGCATCATACCTTTGTTGTAATTAATTAAGCTAACTTTATCCAGAGATGAATAACAGTTTGATAGCCAAGGCAACATAGACAAATGCAGCAAACACATTTAACCTTTTAACAAGTGCTGGAGATTTACTTATCAAAGGCTTTAAAAAGCTTGACAAGTATGCGATAAAACTAAAAACACAGAGTGCGCAAAGAATAAAAATCAAGCCAAGGACAAACATCTGAGTTGATACGCTGCCGCTATCAATATTCACAAATTGCGGCAAGAAAACAAGAAAGAAAATGGCGACCTTTGGATTGGTAAGATTCATCACCACCCCGGTTAGGTAGAAAGATTTTTTGGGTTTATCAGAGTTTTCAAAACCTATACTTTCACTTTTTATTGCTTGATAAGCAAGGAATAAAAGGTAGCATGCGCCAATAATTTTCAGCCCCTGGAATGCCAGTTGGCTTGTTTGAAAAATAACGGCAACACCGAGTGAAACCAAAACGGTGTGCGCAATTAAACCACTGCAAAGACCCAAAGTTGTAAGAACTCCAATCCTCCAGCCTCTAATTGCAGACTGGGTCAATACAAAAATATTGTCGGGCCCAGGGGCGAAACTCAATACGACAGAAGCACTGATAAAAGCCAAAATGGTTTCGATGCTGAATAAATTCATGACTGTCTCTAATTGATGGTTTGCTTATTTACTAAATATTTCAGCGCTATCTTTGTAAGCTTTAAATTCAAGTGCGTTGCCTGATGGGTCTTTAATAAACATCGTTGCTTGTTCGCCCGGCAATCTGGCATAGCGCACGTGGGGCTCAAGGACGAAAGTCACGCCCGATGATTTTAACTTCTCAGACAAATTTTGAAATTCACCCCACTCAAGCACACAGCCAAAGTGCGGCATGGGTACAGTAATGCCTTCAACACTAGATTCGGTTTGACAAGGCGAGACTATCTCGCCCAAGTGAAGTGACAATTGATTACCAAAGAAGTTAAAGTCGACCCAAGTATCCGTGCCGCGTCCTTCTTCACAGCCCAAAATCTCGCCGTAGAATTGCCGAGAGGTCTCAAGATCGCTCACCGTGTATGCTAAATGAAAAACCGCCACGTTATTGAAAGTATGTCCTTCCTAGAAATGAAATTACTCTTGTTCGAAAAGTGACGCGACATCCTCTGAAGGGAATAAAGCTTCATCTCTGACATTTTTTTGAATGGCAACAACAGCAAACAAGCTTAATACGAAAGACATCCCTAAAAAACCCTTAAGACTCAAAATAAACGTTGCGTTGAATAAACCTACCCATAACAAAATGAGAGAAGCGGCCACAACAAACCAACAGATAGAATAATAAAGATTCGTTACAGGCAAACCCTCCATTTTATCTCTAACAGCTTTTTGCAAAGAAATAGCCGAGAATAGGCCCATCAATAATAAAACAACATAATAACCTTGCTCATTTAACTCAATTCCTACTGCATTCCAAACGCCTACTGCGTATCCAATCATACCAATAGCAAGAGCGGCCCATGAGGCGCCAATAAATGCAGCCGTAGGCTTTAAAAGCGCCAAGTTACTGTTGTCCATTATGCACTCCTGTGCTGTAAATTAAATAAGACTCTATCATAGCATGTTTCATAATGAGATATGATAAATATAAGGCTAGCCTGAAAGCCCCATCACTAGGCCGATAAGGATTAGAGCTAGCCCCGTTATTCGATTTTGCCATAAAACCTTCCTCGGGTCTCGGAGCCAGGATTTTGACAAATGGGCCGTCAGCGAATAAACGGTCATAATGATAATGTCAATCGCAACCAATGTCGCCACAACAATACCGCCTTCAAGAAAGCTAAAACCCCTTAAATCAATAAAAAGAGGAAGGAAGGCCACCAAAAAAACGGTGCCTTTAATATTAGTAAAATCCACAAAAAAACCCTGAAAAAAAGACGTGAGCCAACTAAAGCCACTGACCAAGGGGTCCGTAGATAGGTTTAACTGCTCAACTTTACGACGCCACTGCATAGCGCCAAGGGTGATAAGATAGATCATGCCTATGATTTTTATCACACCAAAAGCACCAGGGAAATTAACAATCAATACGCCCAAACCGCTCAGCACTAAGACAATTTGACAGGCCAAACCAAGCTGTAAGCCTGCTATTGAAATTAAGGTTGATTTAAAGCCAAATTGAGAGCTTTGACTCATGGCGAACAATGCCCCTGGACCAGGAGAAACACTAATCAAAAAACCGGCAGAGACGAGACTTAACCAAGTTGAAAATTCCATTAAACCACCTTCAGTAATCTAGCAGTTAGAGTCTTGTTGACAATTCCAGCAATAATCAAAGGTTGTATCGTTCATTTCATTACAATTTTGACACTGCCACTGTGACTTATCTGGATCTTTGTTTAAGTCTTCAACCAGTTCAATTGCACGCGAATAATCGTTATTATTCACAATCCAAACCTCTGGCCAAGTTTCAATTGGCGCGAGCTGGCCCGCACCGCCAGATGCGTATTGATTTTTAGTAATAACGGCAATGTCATTTTGCAGCAGGTGATTGGCAACAGTTGCTACCAAAGTGTGGTGCTCATGGGTATAAACCAGTTTCATTTAGGTGACGAACTCAGCATTAATTCAAGACCAATGCTGCCAAGCCAAGAAAGGCAACAAAGCCAATAACGTCGGTTATTGTCGTCAAGATGACGCCGCCTGCCAACGCTGGATCAATTTTAAGCTTGGTTAACAATAGCGGTAAAAAAGCGCCGAAAAAAGCTGCGATAATCAAATTAACAATAATGGCTATTCCAATAACGACACTTAAGCCAATATCATCAAACCAATAAAAAGTTGCAACTGCTATCACGACCGACCAACAGATGCCATTTAATATACCAACGGACACTTCTTTGTTAATTAAAGACTTAATGTTAGCTGCTGTCACTCTGCCAGTCGCGATACCTCGAGTCACTAAAATCAAGGTTTGTGTGCCTGCAATACCACCCATACTAGCGACCACCGGCATCAGAATTGCTAACGCAATTTTTTGCTCTAAAGTCGCCTCAAAAAGAGCAATAAAAGAAACGGCGATAAACGCAGTAATCAAATTCACACCTAACCAAATACTGCGTCGTTTTGTGCTTTGAACGATGGGTGCAAACACATCCTCTTCTTCGTCCAAGCCCACCATTGACATAACCGAGTGCTCGGCTTGATCACGAATAACATCAACCACATCGTCAATGGTAATTCGCCCAACAAGCTGATTATGTTCGTCAACAACGGGGGCTGAAATTAAATTTCTTTGCTCAAACAGGGTGGCCACTACAGCCTCATCCGTATTGGCAAGAATTGGCTTTGATACTTCGGTACCAACCAATGGCATTATGGCTTGTTCAGGCTCCTCCGTTAAAAGCGTTGAAACATGCAAAGAGCCGAGATAATTAAAATTTCGATCAACAACAAAAACCTTGTCGGTATCAACCGGCATCTCTTTAAGCAGTCGCAAATAACGAATAACAGTACGCACAGTGACATCGGAGCGCACAGTAATAAAGTCGGTATTCATCAAGCCACCGGCCGAATCTTCAGGATAAGTTAATACTTTTTTAAGGTGCTCTCGGTGCTTGTAATCAAGTGTCAGCAATAAGCTGTGAACGGCTGTTTCTGGCAGATTAGGTACAATATCAGCCAAATCGTCCGTGTCCAAACCCTCTGTTGCCTTGACCAGCGCCTCAACAGACATTTCATCAATCAGTTGTGTTTGTACGTCCTCGTTGACTTCTTTCAAAGCCTCGCCCTGAACCCTAGGCTCAATTCGAGGCCAAATCAGTGAGCGATCTTTAGGCGGTAAAGCTTCTAGTAATTTAGCAACCTCACTGGGGTGCAGTTCATCAAGTTGAGCGCCAGCCTCCTCTAAAAGAGAGGCTTCAAGTGCGCTCATTAATTGTTGTAAGTGCTCCTCGAAAGAAGCGTGTTTAGCCTCAGCCATAATTACAATCCGTTACAGTCGAGCATGACGGGCAAGCCCGCCACAGTCAAAAAGAACTCATTATAATTTATATGAACTAACCTCTGTGGCTATGTAGTTTTTCTTTGTGCTTGATGATTTGAGAATCCAACTTATTAACCAGCTGGTCAATGGAAGTATACATATCGCTACTTTGAGCCTTTGCAAATAAATCAGCGCCACTCACGTGGATCGTTGCCTCAGCTTTCTGAACATCCTTTTGCACCTCCAGAATCATATTGACATTAATCACATGATCAAAGTGATGTCTAATTTTGGAAAGTTTTTCGGTTGAATGCTCTCTAAGGGCGGGTGTGATATCGAGATGATGGCCTGATATGTTTAATTGCATAGGTTCTCCTTGTGAAATTTGATTAAATTAAAGACACTTCTATTGTTGCATAATCACTTGATAAATGGCGAATTATTTATCTTTTTTTTATATAAATTACAGAAAGAGGGGCAAATAAAACTAGTATATAATTTTATCTTTTTTAGGTTTAATTGAAAGTTCGTTTATGAATTCAATAGTGCTATTTTTAGACAGAGACTACCTACGAAGATACAGATCTCATAGAGATGTATCTATGGCGGCTATTGTGCACTAATTTAAACAAAAAATTAGTTTCGAAAGCCCCATTTGGGGCTTTTTTTATTTTGGATACTTTTTCAAAGGAAATAATTATGTCACATTTAATGTCTAACTACCTCCCTCTTGATGTTACTTTTTCATCGGGCAAAGGGTGTTGGTTAACGGACGACAAGGGTCGACAATACTTAGACTGCCTTTCGGGTGTTGGTGTTGTCAATTTAGGCCATTGCCACCCAACAATCACCAAGGCCATTATCGAACAAGCCAGCACACTTCTCCATACTTCAAACTGGTATCACATTGAAAATCAAGAGCTACTTGCTAATCGTTTGTGCAGTGCTGCCAATATGGATAAAGTGTTTTTCGGCAACTCGGGTGCTGAAGCCAATGAAGCGGCAATCAAAATTGCGCGCCTTCATGGTCAAAGCAAAGGTGTTGAAAACCCTATTATCTTAACTGCAAATCAAAGCTTTCATGGACGCACGATGGCCACTCTATCGGCTACTGGCAATAGCAAAGTACAGGCAGGATTTGCACCGCTAGTCAGCGAATTTATTCACGTTGACTTTAACGATACAGATGCGATTAAAGCGTTTGATGGCAATAGCAGTGTTGTTGCGGTGATGCTTGAGCCTATTCAAGGCGAGAGCGGCGTTATCATTCCAGACCATGACTACCTCAATAACGTGCAGTCCATTTGCAATAACAATAACTGGCTTTTCATTCTAGACGAAGTGCAAACCGGCATTGGGCGCACAGGAAAACTTTTTGCCCATCAACACAGCAACATTACACCCGATGTGATGACACTAGCAAAAGGATTGGGCAATGGTGTCCCTATTGGCGCATGCCTAACAAAAGGCGCAGTGAATGAGCTATTAAAGCCCGGCACTCATGGTTCAACTTTTGGCGGCAACCCACTGGTAACAAAGGTTGCTCTGAGTATTTTGGATGTCTTTGAAAGTGACGGCATTCTTGAGAATGTGAACAAGCAAAGCGCCTATATCCACTCCCGGCTGAGTACGGATCTCAAGGAACATTCAGCGGTTAAAGAAATTCGCATCAAGGGCTTAATGATGGCAATTGAACTTAATGTTGACTGCTCAACACTGTTGCAAAAGGCACTCGACGACCAAATTTTAATCAACATTACCGGCAATTCTATTAGACTACTCCCTCCGCTGATTATTAACAAAGATCAAGTGGATATCATGCTAGAAAAAGTAATCAAACTAATCAACAACGCGAGCTAATGATGACAAAACATTTTATCGATTTAGACGACCATTCGTTCGAAGACTTGCAAGGCATTATCGATAACGCCATCGCACTGAAAAAATCTCATCAATCTGGCGAGATAAACGAATCTCTTAAAAACAAAACACTGGCGATGATTTTCGACAAATCATCCACTCGTACGCGTGTGTCGTTTGAGGCGGGTATGACACAACTTGGTGGTCACTCCCTGTTTCTCTCCGACAAAGACATTCAGATTGGGCGCGGCGAGCCTATTACCGACAGTGCCATCGTTATCAGTTCAATGGTTGATGCGGTTATGCTTCGCGTCTCTTCCCATGAAGACATTATGGCTTTTGCAAAACACGCAAGCACGCCGGTAATTAATGCCTTGTCGGACGAATCTCACCCGTGCCAAATGTTGGCCGATCTAATGACTTACCAAGAGCATCGTGGCTCCATTAAAGGCAAAAAAGTCGTTTGGGTTGGTGACGGTAACAATGTTTGCCAAACCTTTATGCAGGCGGCTGAAATATTTGATTTTAATTTAATCGTTTCCACGCCAAAAGGTTACCAAGCAGCGCAAGGTTTTGCTGATAAATATCAAAACAATATCAGCTATTGCTCGAATCCAGTTGAAGCTTGTAAAAGCGCCGACTTGGTAGTAACTGATGTTTGGGCAAGTATGGGTATGGAATCAGAGCAAAAAGCACGAGAATTGGCTTTTAGGGACTTTCAGGTTAACAACGAGATGATGTCGGTTGCCAATGAAGATGCTTTGTTTATGCACTGCTTGCCAGCACATCGTGGTGAAGAGGTGAGCACCGAAGTGATCGATGGCAAGCAAAGTGTTATTTGGGACGAGGCTGAAAATCGCCTTCATGCACAAAAAGCATTGTTGTTATTTTTGATGGACAGTTAATCGCTCTGGGCAAGCTTAAGTTTTGCCTCTTGATAAAACTTAACACCGCGCTCGATTTTATCGCGCCCTCTTGAAACTCGCCAGCGATTGGTGTCTCTTAAAGAATAAACACAGCCGCAATACTCTTGCTGATAGAACTCTTCTTTTTTGGAGAGCTCTAACATCCTCGAAGAACCGCCCTTCTTGCGCCAATTAAAATCCCAATAAGGGATATCATAAAGTGCGCCAGATCGATGGCCACAACCATTGATTTGATTCATATCCTTCCACCGAGAAATACCCAAGGTGGATGAGATTAAATCAAAACCCTGTTCTTTGGCGTACTTAGCAGTAACCTCAAAACGCATATCAAAACACGTAGTGCAGCGTGGGCCGCGCTCGGGCTCATTTTCCTGGCCTCTGGTTCGCTCGAACCATTCGTCCTTATCGTAATCACCATCAATAATGGACATGCCGAGTTTCTTCGCAAAGCGTACGTTTTCCTCTTTACGAAGCTCGTACTCATCAACAGGGTGAATGTTTGGATTGTAGAAAAAAATGGTAGTCTCAATATCCGCACTCGCTACAGCTTCCATGATCTCGCCCGCACAAGGTGCACAGCAAGAATGCAACAACAAGCTCTTCTCACCATTTGGTGGGCTTAGTTTTGGACGCTCATAGGTATCAAAAGAATAATTTACTTTAGACATTTTTTCACCTCTTTAAGCACTTCCCAGACATCTCTCTTCAAAGCTGGGTTATTGATTATTTCATAAGGATGAAAGGTTGTAAAAGTTCGGCCTATGGTCGATTTTAGTGCCTTATCCATAATCAAAACTGCCTTGGCAGGATTGCTCTCAATGATCCCGGGTAGAGTCTTTTTTGTCGCACACACACAGACAACATCACTCATTGGTAGATCAATAGCGCCCAACATTTTCTCAAGCAAATCATAGCTTTGACCCGGTTGACAAAAAGAATACCCTCCCTCAGTCTCGATTACCAAGCACTCAACATCAGCTGTTGTCGTAGTGTCGTGCTCATTTATGCCGTAAAGAAACTCGGGGATACCCAGCGTCTTCAGGTAATCTTGTCTGAGCTCAGGCGTCATACCTGTGGGTGCGCCCTCTCAACATGAACCATCACTTTATTAAGGGCATGAATATAGGCTTTCGCAGAAGAGGTAATAATGTCGGTATCAACACCTTGGCCATTAACAATTTTTCCTTCGTGCTCTAAACGCACATTCACCTCGCCCAGTGCATCTGTGCCCTGGGTAACGTTTGTCACCGAGTAAAGCTGCAATGTTGGCTCAATATTAACCATCGACAAAATTGCATGGAAAGTTGCGTCAACTGCGCCGGATGTTTTGGCGGATGCGCTTTTCTCTTCACCATTGATTGAAATAGAAACTTCAGCGGTATTTTCTTCACCCGTTTCAGTGCATACTTTCAAAGAAAGCAGGCGAATCACTTCAGTGGCTTCGATTTGTGTTTCGGTAACCAGCGCCTGTAAATCTTCGTCAAAAATATCGTGCTTTTTGTCTGCCAAATCCTTAAACCTAGCAAAGGCATCGTTAAGAGTGGCTTCTGAGTCAAACTCAACACCTAACTCATCAAGTCTTGCTTTAAAGGCATTACGACCCGAGTGCTTGCCAAGGACTAGTTTGTTGGCATTCCAACCCACATCTTCAGCACGCATAATTTCGTAAGTTTCACGGTGTTTCAATACACCGTCCTGATGAATGCCAGCCTCATGCGCAAAAGCATTGGCACCAACAATTGCCTTGTTTGGCTGGACCACAAAACCGGTAATAGACGAAACCAACCTTGAGGCCGCAAGAATATGTTCGGCATTAATATTGGTATCAAAATTGAAAACATCTTGTCTAGTGCGAATCGCCATAACCACCTCTTCTAAAGAAGTGTTTCCTGCGCGCTCACCCAAACCGTTAATCGTACACTCAATTTGTCTGGCGCCGTTTAATGCAGCTGACAATGAGTTTGATACAGCCAAGCCCAGGTCATTGTGGCAATGCGCTGAGAAAATCGCTTTATCGGAATTCGGAATACGCTCAATTAGTTGACGCATCGTCTCACCAAACTGATGAGGAATGTTATAACCCACGGTATCTGGAATATTGATCGTTGTCGCGCCCGCATTAATCGCCGCTTCAATAATGCGGCACAAAAAATCAATGTCTGAACGCCCTGCATCTTCTGGACTAAACTCAATGTCATTCGTGTATTTGGTTGCTCGTTTTACCGAATGAATCGCTTGTGCCACTACTTCGTCAGGCGTCATTTTCAGCTTCATTTTCATGTGAATGTCTGACGTTGCAATAAAGGTATGGATTCTTCCGGAATTAGCATTCTTTATCGCCTCACCCGCACGGTCAATATCCTTCTCAAGCGCTCTCGCCAATGAGCAAACGGTAGAGTCTTTTACTGCTTCAGCAACCGCTTTTACTGCCTCAAAATCACCCGGAGAGGCGATGGCAAAACCGGCCTCAATGACATCAACACGCATTTTTTCCAATATTCTTGCAATACGAACCTTCTCATCCTTGGTCATTGAAGCGCCAGGAGATTGTTCGCCGTCGCGAAGTGTTGTATCAAATATTATTAGTTTTTCGGACATTGTCTTTTCCTTATCGTTGTTTGGTTTATTGCTTAGTTTTTGGGTTGGTAGACTTTCGTCTATGCAGAATATTATTGCCTTACGGCAGTAATCGTAACAACGCTAAGAGGCTGCCCAATGAAAGAAATGTAAATAAAGTGTTATTTATTCCCATAGAGCAGAATTATAAAGCAACTTAAAGGGGCTTGTTTCGTTTTTTCTGACGGCGTTTTTGTTGCAACCCAAACACAGTAAGAACTGGGCCCGACAGCATATAAAGAAAGAAAAACGCAAAAAGAACGACAGGTGGCTCGTAAGCAACGACAAGAATAATTAAGGCTGACAACAACACAAGCCTGAATGACGTTCTACGCTTGAAATTCACCTCTTTAAAGCTATGATAACGCACGTTACTGACCATTAGTATTCCGCATGCTACTGCAATCAACCAACCAATAGCGTTCTCACTGGCTCCGCTCAAGCCAAGTTCGTAGCCTTGCCCGGGTAGCCATTCGTACAACCCTATCATACCAGCCAAAACAGCCGCAGCAGCGGGTGACGGCAAGCCCTGAAAGTAGCGCTTATCGGCTGTACCCACTTGAGTGTTAAAGCGCGCCAAACGAAGAGCCGCACATGCAACGTAAACGAAAGCTGCCATCCAGCCAAGCTTACCCATGCCAGATAGAGTCCATTGATACACCAAGACAGCAGGAGCAACACCGAACGATATCAAATCAGCCATTGAATCGTATTCGGCACCAAAAGCACTTTGGGTGTTGGTCATGCGAGCTACTCGACCATCAAGAGCGTCCCAAAGCATGGCGAAGAAAATTGCCATTGCGGCAATTTCAAAATCCCCCTTAATGGAAGCTATAACGGCATAAAAGCCGCAAAACAAGCCGAAAGTGGTGAGAATGCTGGGCAGCAAATAAACACCTCTTTTGGCTTGAACCTTATTATTTTCCATACGCTAGATTATAAGCGGTTTTTAGTTTATAGACTAATCAACCAATTTGTTTTTGGCGATCCAAGGCATCATTGCACGAAGGCTCTCACCCACCTGCTCAATTTGATGCTCGCGCTGAACTTCACGACGCGCTGGCAAATTACCCACATTAGCAACAAACTCTTTAGTAAATGAGCCATCTTGGATTTCGCTCAAGATTTTCTTCATTTCAGCCTTTGTTTCTGCAGTAACAATACGAGGTCCGCGTGTCACGTCGCCGTATTCAGCTGTGTTTGAAATTGAGTAGCGCATAGTAGCGATGCCACCCTCATGTAACAAATCAACAATAAGCTTTAGCTCGTGCAAGCACTCAAAGTACGCCATTTCTGGTTCGTAACCCGCCTCAACCAAAGTTTCGAAACCCGCTTGAACTAGCGCTGTTGTGCCACCACAAAGTACCGCTTGCTCACCAAATAAATCTGTTTCAGTCTCTTCTTTAAAGCTAGTCTCAAGAATGCACGTACGGCCACCACCAATCGCTGAGGCATATGAAAGTGCAACTTTCTTAGCGTTACCTGAAACGTCTTGTTGAATAGCGATCAAATCCGGAATACCACCACCTTTAACAAACTCTGAGCGAACCGTATGACCCGGCGCCTTAGGGGCGATCATAATAACGTCCAAATCCGCTCTTGGCTTAATTAGGTCGTAGTGAATGTTTAAGCCATGAGCAAAAGCCAATGTTGCGCCTTGCTTTAGGTTTGGCTCAATATTATTGGTATAAATGTCTGCCTGGAATTCATCCGGTGCTAGCACCATCACCAAGTCAGCCCAAGCGCTGGCGTCTTCAACGGACATCACACCCAAACCACTTTTCTCGGCTTTTGCAGATGATGATGAGCCCACTCTAAGACCAACAACAACTTCAACACCTGAGTCTTTAAGATTGTTAGCGTGAGCAAGGCCTTGTGAGCCATAGCCAATAATTGCAACTTTCATTCCTTTGATAATTGAAAGGTCTGCGTCTTTGTCGTAATATCTGTTCATTTTTTTACCCTTATTCCTTAATTTTTTAAATTACTGTTCTGCCTCTAGAAATTCCTGTCACACCCGTTCTAGAAACCTCCATTACTAATGCGAAATCAAGCGCATTTAAGAATGCGTTAAGTTTTCGTGTTTTGCCGGCAATTTCAATGGTGTAAGTTCTATCGCTTACATCAACAATTTTGCAAGAAAAAATATCCACCAGCTGCTTGACTTCAAGCTCGTCTTTCTTTTTAACGCACACCTTAATGAGCATCAACTCACGTTCAACGTGATCCTGGTCGGTCAAATCAATTACTTTAACAACATCAATCAATTTGTTCAGTTGTTTGACAATTTGCTCGATAACTCGATCACTGCCAGAACTAACAATTGTCATGCGGGATAATCCTGGATCATTGGTTTGTGCAACCGTTAGTGATTCAATATTGAACCCACGTGCTGAAAAAAGCCCTGACACCCTAGAGAGTGCACCGGCTTCATTTTCTAAAAGTACTGAAATAATATGTCTCATTTTTAGTCTGTCCTAAATAACACTACACCGCGTTAAAGTCTGTTTCATTTTTTGAAACCATGTCATCGCGTCCTGCCAAAAGCATATCGGAATGACCACCACCGGCTGGGATCATTGGAAAAACGTTTTCAGTTGGGTCGGTCAAAATATCAAGAAAAACGGTTTTATCTTTTTGAGCAAAAGCTTCAATTAAAGCTGGCTTAAGATCCGCTTCTTTCTCAACACGAATACCAACATGGCCATAGCTTTCAGTCAATTTGACAAAATCAGGCAATGCATCCATGCAAGACATTGCATAGCGCTTTTCATAGAAAAACTCTTGCCATTGTCGAACCATGCCCAAGTAACCGTTATTAAGACAAACGATTTTAACCGGTGTATTGTATTGCAACATTGTCGAGAGCTCTTGCAGCATCATTTGAATACTGCCTTCGCCAGTAACGCAGGCAACATCTCTGTCTGGATCCGCTAATTTCGCACCCATTGCCGCAGGCAAGCCAAAGCCCATTGTGCCCAAGCCGCCGGAATTAATCCAGCGACGAGGTTCGTCAAATTGATAATACTGCGCTGCCCACATTTGGTGCTGTCCCACATCTGAAGTGACGATAGCCTCACCTTTGGTGACTTCATACAAAGCCTCGATAACCGTTTGTGGCTTGATAACACCCTTGGCTCTCTTATAAGCAAGTGAATCAACACTGCGCCAATCATTAATTTGCGCCCACCATTTAGAGATATCGGCTAATTGAACATCTTTCAACTCATCAATTAATGCCGAGAGCACTTGGCCAACCTGACCAACAATAGGAACATCAGCAACAACATTCTTTGAAATAGACGATGGATCGATATCGATATGAATAATTTTTGCCGTAGGACAGAATTTCTCAAGATTGCCTGTGATTCGATCATCAAATCTTGCGCCAATAGCAACAACACAATCTGAACCGTGCATCGCCATATTGGCTTCGTAGTTACCGTGCATGCCCAACATGCCAACAGACAATTCATCGGTACCCGGGTAAGCACCTAAGCCCATCAATGTCTGCGTAATTGGAAAGTTTAATAACCGCGTAAATTCTCTTAGCTCTTTAGAAGCGTTTCCAATAACACTACCACCACCTGAATATAGGATTGGTCGCTTTGATTTTGCAATCAATTGTGCTGCTTTTTTGATCTGACGATTACTGGCTTTAACAGTTGGCTTGTATGAGCGAATATCAACCGCCTCAGGATAAACCTCGGGCGCTATCTGTGCAATGGTAATATCCTTAGGGATGTCGATTAATACCGGTCCAGGGCGACCAGTGGTTGCAATATGAAACGCTCGTTTCACTGTATCTGCAATGTCCCTAATATCCTTAACTAGGAAGTTATGCTTCACACAAGAACGTGTAATACCGACGGCATCAACCTCTTGGAAGGCATCACCGCCAATCAGTGGCGAAGGAACTTGCCCAGAGATAACAACCATAGGGATAGAATCCATATGAGCTGTTGCAATACCAGTGACAGCATTAGTAATACCAGGGCCAGAAGTTACCAAAACAACGCCGGGCTTACCGCTTGTTCTTGCGTAGCCATCTGCCGCGTGAGTTGCGCCCTGCTCATGCCTCACCAAAATATGCTTAACCGCATCTTGCGTTTCAAGTGCATCGTAAATATGTAAGACTGCGCCGCCAGGGTATCCGAAAACGTATTCTACATCTTCACTCTCTAGGCTGTTAATCAGTATTTGCGCACCATTTAATTTCATGGTTGGTATCAATAATTAAAACTTTCTGATTATACCCAAAGACGCAACGCTAAAAGTCCTTCGTTGCTAGCCTTTTTGCTTGATAAAAATGATTGAATTGCGGCTGTTTTTTCACCAAAAATTATCACCATAAAGCAGTAGAAAACAGGCAACATAAAAACCGTTAATTTAAATGTCGTTTTGCCAATCCTCTGAGTAATAACTGATAGGTGATGAGAGCTCGTCAAAAGTCTCAACACTATAAGCCCCGGGTTGGGACAGAATGGCTGAAAGTAACTGGTCATTCAACATATGCCCTGTCTTGTAACCCTCGTAATGACCAATAAGATTACTGCCCAAAAGAAATAAATCGCCGACAATGTCTAGAATTTTATGCTTAACAAACTCATTGTGATAGCGCATCCCATCCTCATTAAGAATGTCGTCATCGGTCAGAGCAATTGCATTGTCAACACTTGCGCCTAAGGCAAGGTTTTGCTTTTGCATCATTTCCACGTCTTTTAAATAACCAAAAGTGCGCGCTCTGGAGATCTCTTTTAGATAGGACTGCTCAGCAAAATCAATGGACAATTTCTGACCACTTTCTTTGACTTTCTTATGCTCAAAGTCAATCTCCAAAGTGACCTTAAAACCATCGTGGGGCTCAACTTGAGCCCACGATTGGCCGTTTTCAACTCTGACTGTGTCTTTAATAACAATAAAGCGCTTAGGCTCTTGTTGCTCTTCAATGCCCGCGGACTGCACTAAAAAAATAAATGGCGCTGATGAGCCATCCATAATGGGCACCTCAAAAGAATCCAACTCCACCAAAACATTATCAATCCCTAAGGCTGACAGTGCCGACATTAAATGCTCAACAGTCGAAATCTTGACACCTTTATTTTCAAGTCCTGTTGACAAAACCACCTCGTTAACAAAAGCACTGTGAGCATGCACTTGTTTACCGCCTGCATCCATTCTTTTGAAAACCACGCCATGGTTCGCATCGGCTGGAATCAGTGTTAAATTGACCATTTTTCCACTATGAATGCCGACGCCACGCGCTCTAACTGTTTTTCTAATTGTTCTTTGCTTAACCATGACCTAAAATTCGCCAACCAATATATTTTTCATTTTACCCATAATGCCAACTTCGCCTTTTGCTTTTACAAGCGTCTGTTGTGGCACATCCTCTTTATGCAGCAAGAGTCCAATAGCTCCGCTATAACGATAATCGCCAACAATCGACTCCAAACCAGAAACCACAGAGCGCTGCACCACGCCTTTTTTTACTCGTCTCGAGAAGAAACTCCTAACCAAATCCTCACAACCGTCCACCTCACCACCACCCCCGCACAACACAAACCCGGCTTTAATACTGCCTTCCAAATTTCGATGCTTTAAATCGCTCTTAACCAAAGACAAAATATCCACATAGGCCTCTTCAACCACTTCAGACAAGGTTAAACTAGAAAGCTGGTGAAGCTCTTTGTTAGTTGCCTGAACAAACTCAACAAGGCGTTCACCTCTAATAGTCGAGGCTTTAGCGCAGCCGTGTCGCTCCTTTAATCTCTGCGCCTCTTCAAAGGAGGTGTCAAAAGCAAATGCCACTTCTTGTGTAATGTCATTACCGCCAACAGGAATAACGCCGCTATAAACAATACCGCCCTGCTGGAAAACCGAAAAATTAGTCACGCCCGCGCCAAAATCAAGCAAACAAACGCCGGCATCTTTCTCCTCTTGTGTCAGCAATGCTTGCGAGCTGGCAATTGAATCCAGCACAATACTATCCACACTGAGGTCACTCTGCTTAAGGCTATTTTCAATATTACGCATGCTCGAGCTTGAAACGGTGACAATATGTACTTCGGACTCTAGAACAGAAGCCTCCATTTCAACTGGATTGTCGATTACTTGAGTTTCATTTAAAGTGAACTTTTTATTGATCACATGAAGCACTTCTTTATTGGTTGGCGTGGTGATAGCTCGCGCCGATTCCAGTACCTTGTCAACATCTTCTTTTGCTACAATTTGATTGATCGGGATGCGACCATTTCGATCGAAACAAGTGAGGTGCGTGTCAGACAAATTTGCACGCACTCTGGCAATCTCACCATTAAAACTTTTGTTGGCTTTTTCCAGTGTTTTTGAGATGGCTCGTGAAAGAGAATCTATAGCAGAAACATGCCCCTTTCTAACCCCTGCAGAGGGGCCAATACCGTGACCAATGAGGCGCAAAACATCATCTTCTTTTTCGGCCACTAGGACAGCGATTTTATCGGTACCAATATCAATACTTGCAATAAAATCGTTTCCGCCGGTCATGGTTTAATTTCGGGTTAATTGAGTGGGTTTTTAGCGGATTTTACCTTAGTCCTTGTATCTCAAAGAAGCCTATTGTACTAATTTTTAGCAATATTTAGCCATTCCTCAAGATGACTCAGTTCAACCGTCCTACCGCTAAGCAATCGACGAAATAATTTGGCGTTTTTTTCACCGTGATACAGACCCAATATATGCCTTGTCATTGACCTAATTGGTACGCCTTTTTCACACTCATTTTGAATATAATTCATGTACTTAATCAAAATATTCTCACGATTTTTTATTGACTTGTTTTCGCCATAAAATTGATGGTCAATTTCCGACAATAAATATGGCTGCTGATAGGCCACTCTGCCCAACATTACCCCATCAACTTGCGACAAATGTTGCTCAATTTCCATCGCATTCTGAACACCGCCATTGATGCAAATAGTCAGTGCTGGAAAGTCTTGTTTTAACTGATAAACCCATGGGTAATTTAGCGGCGGAATGGTGCGATTTTCTTTCGGACTTAAACCTTGCAACCATGCTTTTCTAGCATGGACAATAAACTGCTCACATCCGCTATCAGCGATACGCTTGATGAACTCGCTCAACTGAGTATAGCTCTCCATCTCGTCAACACCAATTCGACATTTAACCGTCACTGGAATGCTGCACACCCCCATCATCTTTTCAACACATGCGCCAACCAAATTTGGCTCTTTCATCAAACAAGCGCCAAAACTACCTGAAAGAACTCGCTCAGACGGGCAGCCCACATTAATGTTAACGGCATCGTAACCCCATTTCTCGGCAATGTCAGCGCACTCTGACATCTCAAGCGCATCGCTACCACCCAGTTGCAACACAAGTGGATGCTCTGACGCGTTATAGTCAAGTAGACGATGTTTATCGCCATTAAGGATGGCTTTTGCGGTAATCATTTCGGTGTAGAGTTGCACCTTGGCGCTCAACAGTCGATAGAAATAACGACAATGCCTATCAGTCCAATCCATCATTGGTGCCACTGAAACTGTGTGTGTAGGATTCAAAGCAATGAAAAAAGACGATTTAAGGCAAAGTCAACACTTTGATAAACAATTTCCTCTCGAGTGCCTTGAAAAGATTGCATGCTTGTCGACAATCCACCCTTTACGCAAAAGCCAAAACAAACAGTGCCGATTGGTTTTGCTTTTGTGCCGCCTGTAGGACCTGCAATACCAGTAATTGCCACAGCAACATCGGAGCCTGATTGGCTGACAGCCCCCTTAACCATGGCAAAAGCAACAGCTTCACTAACAGCGCCTTCTGAGCTGATGGCTTGAGAATCAACCTTCAACATATCGATTTTGGCTTCATCACTGTAAACAATGTAGCCACGATCAAAGTAACTCGATGCGCCAGAAATACTGGTCAGAGCGCATGCTAAGGCGCCACCAGTGCATGACTCTGCAACAGATATTTTTAAATCACCATCGACTAACAACTTTGCCAAGGTGTGGATTCTCTCAGTCATTTAGTCTACGCCAAGGCTTTATTGACAATTTCATACACATCGCTCGACAAATTCTCCAGTAAACAAATACGTTCAAGCTGGTTTCTCTGCAACTTAGAATAATTCAAGCTGTAGCGTCGCCAGTGATTAAATGAACTCACTAGCCTCGCAGCTATTTGCGGGTTTATACGGTCCAACTCAATTACACTGTCTGCCATTAGTTGATAGCCCTCATCGGTGTGAAATTGAATATGATTTTGGCTAAAAGCACTGAGCACTGAGCGCACTCGATTAGGGTTTGTAAGAGCGAAAAGTGGATGCCTCATTAGCACTTTCAAACGCCCAATATTCATTATTGGTGACAGACTTTGAGTGGCAAACCACTTATCCATCACTTGCACGTCGTCACAATATTGAGAATAAAAACCCTCAGTCACTTCTTCTCGATAAGGATTATCTTTCGCAAGGAGTGCTTGAAATGCACTGAGTTTATCGCTCATGCAATTGGCTTGGTTGAATTGCTCAAAGGCCAATTCAAATTCGCCGCCCTGCACAAGATAAGACAAACACAAATTCTTTAATGCTCTTCTGCCCACGGATTGTGGTGAAAGCTCAAATGCCATACTGGTGTTTAACTTTTTATAAGTACTAAGCAATAGCGGTTTTAGAGGCACGAGCATCGCTTGAATAATACTTTCTCTCTTAGTGTGAAGTTCGCCAACATCAATTTTAGGTACGCTCTGATGTAGTATGTTCTCACTTGGCAAGCTCAACATCTCAGAAAGCAAAGCATAATCGCTTTCATCTTTTAACAGTTCTGCAAAGGCGGAAAAGAGCTTATTTTGATTATTCTGGTCGGCCAACAAAATACAATCAAGCCATAACTGTTGTGCATTATCCCAGCGATTAAAGGCGTCTGAATCGTTAACACAAAGGAATAATTTCTCATCAAATGAGGTGTTCGAATGAACACGGATAGGCGCCGAAAATCCTCTAAACCACGAAGCCATAGGTTTGCCGATGATATCACTAAATTCCAGTGTTTTCTGCAGTTCATCGATCATAACAACGTCGGATACCAACTCATTACCCTGTGCATCTAACAAACCAAAGGCATTAGGAATGCACAGTGCGCTCTGTTGATTACTTTGCCTAAAGGTTGCTCGATAAATCTTGGTCTGCTCGTCGTACTCCTCAGCAACTTCAATTTCTGGCGTGCCAGAACGCGAATACCATTGCAGGAAATGGTTGAAATCATACTCATTAGCATCTGCCATACTTGTAACAAAATCATCGATGGTGACCGCATCGCCATCGTGTCGCTCGAAATATAGATGCATGCCTCTTTGAAAGCCGGACTCACCGAGAATGGTGTGAATCATGCGAATCACTTCAGCGCCCTTGTTGTAGACAGTTGCGGTATAGAAGTTATTCATTTCTATGTAGGACTCGGGACGAACCGGGTGCGCCATAGGTCCAGAATCTTCGGCAAATTGATGGGTCCTTAGCGCAACCACATCGCCGATCCTTTGAATGGATCTTGAGCGAAGGTCGGAAGTAAATTCTTGATCTCTAAAAACCGTTAACCCCTCTTTCAAACTAAGTTGGAACCAATCTCGACAAGTGACTCGATTGCCGGTCCAATTGTGAAAATATTCATGACCAATAATGGACTCAATATTGATAAAGTCTTTGTCGGTTGTGGTCTCCTCATTTGCCAGCACACAAGCAGAGTTGAAAATATTAAGACCCTTGTTTTCCATTGCTCCCATATTGAAATCATCAACAGCAACAATCATGTAAATATCCAAATCATAGGGCAAACCAAAACGATCCTCTTCCCACTTAAATGCGTTGATCAGTGAGGTCATTGCAAATTGGGTTTTGTGCATATTGTGCGGTTCAACATAGATCCTTAGGTCCACTTCACGACCCTCTGTGGTCGTATAGGAATCTTGCAAATAATCGAGTTTTCCTGCAACTAGAGCAAAGAGATAGCAAGGCTTTGGCGCAGGATCGTGCCACAAGGCATGCACCTCGGATTCTTCAACCAAGTTACCATTGCTAAGGAGTACTGGATATTCTTGCCGATTGGCCGTTATTCGCGTGGTAAAGACACTAAGCACATCGGGTCTATCTAAATAATAGGTAATCTGCCGAAAACCTTCCGCTTCACACTGGGTGCAAAAATTACCACTGGACTGATAAAGGCCATTAAGACTGGTGTTGGACTCTGGGTGAATGCGGTTGTCAATTTCCAAAACAAAACGTTCGGGCAGATTAGACAACAAAAGACCGTCTTCTTTCAGCTCGTAATCTGCAGCACCGCCATCAATACTGACACAGAGAAGCTCTAGTGAAATACCGTCCAAGAACAAATCGGTGGCCTTATTTTGGACACTGGGGTTTTGGTAAAAAACAATGCGCGAAGAGACAGTCGTGCCATCATTGCTCAAGTCAAAACTGAGCTCGGTTGTTTCAATGAGATAGTCGCTTGGCGTGTAGTCCTTGCGGAAAATCTCTTGTCGGTCTAAAGCAGAAATAACAAACCTCCTAATAATAATCTATAAAGAACAAATGGCAACATCCCCACCCTGTCGACCAACCGAATAAACATCGAAATGGTTGCGTAAGCGGCAACAGCAGAAATCGCAAAACCCAATATTAAGCTGAGCCAATCAATCGTATTGGCGCTATTGGCCAACTCAATAGACATCAGCAGGGTTGATAAGATGATAACGGGAATCGAAAGCAAAAAGGCGAACTTTAATGACAACTTATATGACAACCCCAACAGCAATGCCGCGGTAATTGTAATACCGGATCTTGAAGTGCCAGGCACCAAGGCAATGGCTTGGAAGGCGCCAATAATAACAACATCCGACCAACTAATCATTTCTCTAAAATTGTCTTTTTTACGGTAAACCCAGTCGGAAAGGCCCAACAATAAGCCAAAGATAATGGTTGTGTACGCTACCACTTCAATTGATCTAAGGTTCAGCTCAATAAAATCTTTAAACAGCAAGCCCGCAAGACCAACGGGGATGGTGCCAAGTATGACGCCCCAAGCCAATTTAGCATCTGCAGTTAATTGCCTTGTTTTAAAAGAGCATAAAAAATCATTCGACATCGAACGCAAACTGCAGCGGTAATAGTAAACAATGGCACTGAGCGTGCCTAAGTGCAGGACAACATCAAACGCAAGTCCTTGGTCTGGCCAATTGAAAATCTTTGATGGAAATATCAAGTGTGCAGAAGACGAAATTGGTAAAAATTCAGTAAAACCCTGAATAAGGGCAAGGACGGTGGTTTGGAAAAGATCCATATAATTAAAGTTTATTGACTAGGTTTTGCTCTTTAAAGCCATCCAATTTTACTGATTGTTTTTTTGTCAATGCCAACACTTTAAAACTTTCACCCATTGCACTGGGCAAAACCAACTGCTTAACTTGTTGAGCGAGAATACTGCGCCTCTCCAAATCTTTTTCATCCAAAAGATATTGATCAATCCCTAGTGAAATCAAAAACATTGCTTGAGTACAAAAACCAGCAACTGTAAAACCACTATCTAAAGCTTGCTCTGCAACATCAGAAAAGTTAACCGAAGTAGTAATATCTTGCTGGCCAATATTTTCGAACGGGTTATCATTTGCCTTGTGCTGATGATAACACCTAAGCGTACCCTCGGTGCGCTGCTTGTGATGGTACTCGCTACGCGCCATACCATAATCAACCAACAACACAAGGCCGCCCTTCATTGTCTGGTAAAGGGAGTCAATCCAAGCCAGCGCTTGTTGATTAACCTCAGTTGTGTATCCTTCAACGCAAACACTTGGCAATGGCGTTAAAGGGCTGTTAAACGGCTTGTCTTGCGCTCGCCATTGAAACGAATCCTGTTCGATCGCCACAGCCAACTCAAAAAACTCGCCGTTGCGATAACGCACTCTTTTAGCCGGCATCGCATCTAAAACCTCATTAGCAATAACCACACCAGAAAAATCACTCGGCAACTCGCTAAGCCACTCAACACGCTCAACAAGCTCTGGCATAACTCGGATAATCGTTTCTTTTTGTTTTTGTTGCAACTGACCACTCAACTCAAGAATGTAGTATTTCCGAGGTAGAGAGTCAAGTCTTGCAAGCTCAAAGAGTATTTGCGCGGCAAGAATGCCGGTGCCAGCACCAAATTCAAGAATATTACCACCGTCATTAACAATTGACTGACACTGCCTTGCCAGGCAGTACCCAAACAAGTCAGAGGTTTCAGGCGCGGTAATAAAATCACCCTGCTCACCAAAAATAGTTTCACCACGTCGATAATAACCCAGTGCTGGCGTATAAAGTGCCAAATCCATAAAAACATCAAAACCAATGGTGCCATTATTATCACGAATGGATTGCGCTATAATATCTTTAAGAGTCATAGGCAAAATATTTTATACGCAGAAAGTCTTGGTTTTGTTGGAATTGACGAATCACCTTTAACAAGGATTATCTCTAATATAATGAAAACAGCATTGATAACTGGGGGCGCTCAACGCATTGGCGCCGAAATTGCAAAAACACTTCACGACAACCAATTTAATGTAATCATTCATTACAATGAATCCGAGAAAGAGGCAAAAACTCTTTGTGACAAATTCAACAAAAAACGTCAAAACTCTGCGCAGAGAATTCATGCAAACCTGACCTCTATTAATGAAATAAATCAGCTTATAGAATCCATTGAAAGTATTGACTTACTTGTGAACAATGCCTCAGTATTCTACCCAACACCACTTGATAGCTGCACTCCGAATGATTGGGACAATATTATGAATATAAATGTCAGGGCGCCTTTTATACTCTCCAAAGGACTAAGTAAAAAACTCAAAGAGACACAAGGATGTATTGTCAATATTGTTGACGTTCATGCCGAGCGCCCCTTAAAGAATTACGCGATTTACAACATCTCAAAAACGGGCATTAAAACACTCACTAAAACACTGGCTAAAGAGCTTGCACCAGGTGTACGAGTATGTGGCGTCTCACCGGGTTCCATTCTTTGGCCAGAACAAAAAGCAGAACTTGAGCCACATAAAAAACAAATAATGCTCGAACGCATCGCCCTCAAAAGACAAGGATCACCTACAGATATAGCTGAAGCCGTACTGTTTCTTGCTAACGCAAATTACATCACGGGTGAAGTGATCAACATTGACGGGGGTCGCACTTTACATCAGTAAGGTGGGTTGTTATCGTGAATTATGGTATAATTTGGCTGTCGAACATTTGAATTCGACCCACAAGAATTTTTTACATACGCCTTGATAACAATAATCAAAACCAATCAAGGGGTATATTTTTTGGGCTATTTGACGCCACATACAGAACAGTTTTTAGTAGTTGATGACTTACATTAATCACACTTTTATTCCCATTCAATACTCCCGTATTGAGCCTTTGTACGTGCTCGATAGTCCTGATATTATAGGACTTTACCATGAATCACATTCTCATCAACGCAACTCACAAAGAAGAGATCCGAGTTGCAATCGTAAGGAATCAAAAACTTACTGATCTCAACATTGAAACCAGCCTTAATCAGAAAACAAAAGGCAATATTTATAAAGCAAAAATCTCTCGAGTAGAGCAATCTCTCGAAGCTGCGTTTATTGACTACGGCAAAGAAAAGCATGGCTTTTTGCCGTTCAAAGAGGTTTCAGAATTCTTCGCAAGCGGTGTCACACCAAAAGGCGATAAGCTCACTATCAGCGACGTTCTTAAAGAAGGTCAAGAGATTATTGTTCAAGTCGAAAAAGAAGAGCGCGGCAATAAAGGTGCGGCTTTAAGTACGTACATCAACCTTGCTGGCGCCTATATGATTTTGACGCCAAACAATCCAAAAAGCTCGGGGATTTCTCGCCAGGTTGGCAACGCAGATCGTCAAGCGCTGAAAGACATTGTGCCTCAAATACAGCTGGCCAAACACTCGGGGTTAATCATCAGAACCGAAGGAGCGGGCAAATGCCTAGAAGAGCTTCAATGGGAAGTTGACCACCTTACTCAACTATGGCGCTCGATTAGAACAGCCACCAAGAAGCAATCCGACCCTTTCCTTATCTACCAAGAAAGTGATATCACTATTAGAGCCATTCGCGACTACCTTAGGGAGGATACAGACAGCGTTATCGTTGATGACCTAGAAACCTACCAAAGTGTTAGAGAATTTGTTGGTTTTGTCATGCCGCACTACCTTGACCGAATTAAATTATTCGACTCTTCAGAGCACACATTGTTTGCCCACATGAGCATCGAATCGCAAGTTAAAAGTGTGTTTACTCGAGAAGTTTCTCTAAAATCTGGCGCAACGATTGTCTTTGACCCTACCGAAGCATTAACTGCAGTTGATATTAACTCGGCAAGAGCAACCAAAGGCGCCAATATCGAAGACACCGCCTACAAAACAAACCTCCATGCAGCGGCCGAAATTGCTGCTCAAATTCAGCTCCGTGACATTGGTGGCTTGATTGTGATTGATTTCATTGACATGTCCAGCGCAGAGCACAGACAGGCGATTGAAAAAGCGATGGAAAAGGCTACGGCCAATGATCGTGCACGTGTTCAAATCGGCAATATCTCAAGATTCGGCTTGCTAGAGCTCTCGCGCCAACGCTTAGAAAGCTCGGTCAGTGAGTCCATTAGCAGAACTTGTTCTCAATGCAATGGTAGTGGTCATACACCAACAATACCAACACTTGCGTTGACGATCATCAGGCAGCTTGAGGACACTTGCAACAGCAGCAAACAAACCGGTGGCTTCACCGTACAGTCAACCGTCGAAGTAATTACCTACATACTGAATGAAAAAAGACAGTTTATTTTGGATATGGAAACAAAGCATGGCGTTAGAATTACGTTACTGCCAAATCAGTATCTGCATTTCCCTGCCTTTAACATCACCAAGCAAAAAGGGGTAAAAAGATCGCAACACAAGAGCTATCAAGGCATTTCAAAGCCTCAAGACTCTCTCGACTTGGGTTTGACAGAAAAGCCTGCTAAAGCAGTCATTACAACGAACCATCCAACAACCAAAAAACCTGAGAAGAAGGTATCGTTTTTCGCTAAATTATTTGGCTCAAAAGAAAAGACTGAGGAAAAGAAGCCACAGGGCAGACAGCAAAATCGCAAGGGCAATCAGAATCGCAACCGCAATCAGAATCGCAACCGCAATCAGAATCGCACCCGCAATCAGAGTCAAGGTCAAGGTCAAGGTCAAGGTCAAAACACAAGCCGAGGCACTCAGAACCAGGATAACAACCAGGGCAAGTCTGACAACCAAAACAGAGGTCGCAATTCTCAGCAAAAAACAACCGCGAAGCAAGGCAATAGACCCGCTCAAAACCAATCTAAAAAGCCGACTGAGAGACAACAAAATAAACCAGTCGAAAGTCAAACTAACATGCCAATTGAAAAACAGCAAAACAAGCCGATCGACACCCAAGCTAGCAAGCCTGTTGCGAGACAAGTTAGTAAGCCAGTAGAAAAATCGATTACTAAGTCGGTTGAGAGCCAAGCAAGCAAAGTGGCAGATAAGGTTGTTGCTAAACCAGTTGAAAAACAAGCCAGTAAGCCGGTGGAGAAAGCCGTCGCTAAACCTGTTGAGAAAACAAGCAGCACAACGGAATAATGGATAATTACGCTGTCTTTGGTAACCCTATTGAACACAGCTTATCGCCAGCGATTCACACCCAGTTTGCCAAGCAAACAGGGTGTGATATCCGTTACACAAAAATCCTAGCAGAAAAAGACGGATTTACTGAGGGCGCACTTGATTTTATCTCTTCAGGCGGTCAAGGTTTTAATATTACCGTTCCATTTAAAATTGAAGCCTTTAAGCTTGCCAATCACCTTACAGTTAATGCCAAAACAGCAGGCGCTGTCAACACCATCAAAATTGAGAATGGTGAGCTCTATGGCGAAAATACGGATGGCAAAGGTCTTGTTAACGACCTTTGTAACAATCTAGGCCTATCACTAGAAGGGAAAGATATTCTCATACTGGGTGCCGGCGGGGCTACTCAAGGCATTTTATTGCCTCTACTAAAGCAAAAACCCGCCAGAATATTGGTTGCCAACAGAACAAAGGCCAAGGCTGAAAAGTTGGCGATGGATTTTGCAGAACATGGCAAGGTTTGTGGTTTTGGCATGGAGCAAATCAAAGCCAAACCGGTTGACATTGTCATTAACGCAACCAGTGCCTCTTTATCTGGCGAAATGCCAGCGATATTGCCAAGGGTTGCAGAGGGTGCTTTTTGTTACGACCTTATGTATGGTCAAAAAACACCTTTTATGGATTGGGCCGAGCAAAGTGGCGCTAGCGGCGTTAGTGATGGACTGGGAATGCTTGTTGAGCAAGCAGCAGAAGCGTATTACTTCTGGCGCGGCGTGATGCCTAAAACCGATGAAGTGCTTTCATCACTCAGGGCGACAACCGGCTAACAACCCACTCACCCTCTTCTCTTTTATAGATAAGACGATCATGAAGGCGATTTTCTCTACCTTGCCAAAACTCAATAGTCTCGGGAATGACACGATAACCACCCCAAAAATCCGGCAATGGCACTTCGCCTTTGGAAAACTTACTCTTCATGGACTCAAATTGACTGAGCAACAAGCCTCTTGAAGAAATACTGGAAGATTGTTGAGAGGCCCAAGCGCCTAGCTGCGACTCTTTTGGTCTAGAAGCGAAATACTTTATAGATTCCAAGGCTGAGATTCGTTCCACCTTGCCCATAATTTTCACTTGTCGCTCCAATGCAAGCCAAGGAAACAATAAGGCCGCTTGCGCTCTTGAGTCCAATTGGTGAGATTTTGTCGAGCCATAATTGGTAAAAAAGACAAAGCCTTTTTCGTCAAAAAACTTCAACAAAACTGTACGGACACCAATATTGTCGTCATCAGCAGTAGCCAAACTCATCGCACTCGGCTCGACGACACCCGCTTCTTTTGCCTGCGCAAACCACTGAGAAAATTGCACGATAGGACTGGCATCGAGTTCGTCTCTTCGTAAACCGCTTTGGCGAAACTCACGCCTGAGATGGGTTAAATCACCGGTCATAATGTTTAAATTTAAAAAGGGAGTAAATTGCTTTTTTTCGATTCAGTTAAATGCTGTGTAATCAAAGCCTTAACTGGTGGAAACTTATCGGCAAACTTGAGTACAAATCTTCTCACTTGTTTGGCTATCGCGTCATCGTTGGTAAACAAGGCAACAATACCGTTGGTGCCAAAGAACATCAGTCGAGTCAGATTAATCTGTTTTTTCTCAAAGCGCGACAATACGGCGCTTGCGCCAATATCGCCACCCTTATCCAAGGCCCCATAAATACTTTCAGCAAGTATATTTTGCCCTCTCAGGCCTAAATTAAAGCCGTGCGCCGTCACCGGGTGCATGCCAACAGCGGCATCGCCAATAAGTGCGAATCGATTGGCTATAAAACGCTGCGCATGAACACCGACCAGCGGATAAGAGTGGCGTTCACCAATTTGCTTCATCGAGCCCAGGTTGTTATTAAAACCCTTGGCCGCAAGTGCATTAAAATCGTCTTCGCTAAGTTTTAGCATTTCATCGGCTTTGTTTGCAGGCACGGTTAAGACGACCGATGAAACATCGCCATTCATTGGTAGTAAGGCCAAAGTGTGGCCATAATTAAAACACTCCAATGCAACATGATTGTGAGGTTTTTCATGAGTCATGCGAGTGGTAATCATCACCTTGGAAAAATCTTTCATTAGTGAAGGTATGCCCATCTTGCGACGAATCGCTGAAAATCTGCTATCAGCAGCAACGATCAGCTTAGCTTTAATTGTGTGGCCATCTGAAAGCTCAATTTGTGCGCCAACCGAACTCGTACTTACATCTTCAACGCTAATCTCAGTGATAATGTCAACATTATCAGCCTGAGATGCGCGCTCAAAAAGCGCTTTTCTAATAAGCTGGTTGGGCACAAGGTAGCCCAGTGCATCAATGGATGATTTATTGGTATTAAAGTTCAGTAGCGATGGAGAGCCACCATCAAAGACTTTAGCCTCCTTTAGCGGACTTACCTCGTCTTTATCGATTAGAGGCCAAACGCCCAACTCATAAAGTACTTTTCTGGATTGATGGGTCAGCGCAATTTCACGACCGTCAGCTTTAGGATTCGCAATAGTACACAATGGCGCTTTTTCTACCAAAAGCACTTTTAGCTCGGATTTTATCATCGAGCAAGCAAAGCTCAGGCCCACAGGGCCACCGCCAATAATGACGATATCGTAGTCCATCACACAGGAATATTGTTATACACAGGAAGGTATTATAACGCCCTTTGCAATAGCGAATCTAGTATGACCCTTAACTTAAGGCACGAAAATAAAAGGTGGCAATTAGAATAAATTCTAATCCATTCCCAAATACGTACGTTGCACACCCTCATCATCACGCAACTCTGTTGCGTCACCCTCAAGTGCTACCCCACCTGTTTCAAGCACATAACCATATTGTGCTAAAGCCAGTGCTAAGCGAGCATTCTGCTCAACCAAAACAATGGTGCGCCCTTGAGCATGAATTTCCTTAATAATAACGGCAATTTCTTGCTGCATAATCGGCGACAAACCCAATGACGGCTCGTCCATCAAAATCAGCCTCGGGCTAGACATTAAACCCCTAGCCATCGCAACCATTTGCTGTTCACCACCACTCATGGTGCCAGCAAACTGTTTTACTCGCTCTTTTAGGCGCGGGAAATGCTCAAAAACCGATTCTAGGTTATTCTTCATCTCTTGCTTGCTTTTGACCAGATAAGCGCCCATTTCCAAGTTCTCTAAAACGGTCATTTGTGGAAATACATGACGACCTTCTGGTACGTGGGCAATGCCCATTTCAGTAATATCTTCAGGCTCTAAGTGGGCAATCGACTCTCCTTCGAAAAGCACTTCGCCCTGCGTAGGCCTTACCAAACCAGAAATCATTCTAAGAGTGGTGCTTTTACCGGCGCCATTAGCACCAATTAAAGTAATAATTTCGCCCTCAGGGACTTTAATCGAAATATCTCGAGTAGCCTCTACCTTGCCATAATGTACGGCAGTATTTTTAAGTTCAAGCAACACTGTCATCAGCTCCTAGATAGGCTTCAATTACCTTATCGTTATGTTTAATTTCATCCGGTGTTCCTTCAGCGAGTTTTTCGCCAAAATCGATCACGGTTATCTTATCGCAAAGGTTCATCACCGTTCTCATGTCGTGCTCGACCAACAAAACAGTTACACCCCACTCATCACGAATTTTTCTAATCATGCCAACCATTACCGCTTTTTCGCCGGAATTCATGCCGGCAACCGGCTCATCCAGCATAAGCAATTCTGGCTCGGTCGCCAAAGCCATCGCCACACCCAGCTGGCGCTGATGACCATGAGACAAGTTAAGTGCCAAGGTGTTAATCTCGTGATCCAAGCCTAAAAAATGGATAATTTCTGTTGCCCGCTCAATATTCGCCTCTTCAGCTTTCTTTTGATTGCCAAAAATAGCACTCACCAACGAGGTGTTGGCTCTAAGATGTCGCGCAATAACCACATTCTCAAGTACAGTGAAATCTGGAAATAACGCAGCCCTTTGGAAAGTACGAACAACGCCGAGTTTGGAAATTTCACTGGAATGTTTGCCAGAAATCATCTGACCTTTAAACTCAACCGTACCCGAGGTCGGCTGATAAAAACCACTGACCACATTAAAAAAAGTTGTCTTACCGGCACCGTTCGGCCCAATAACACCTCGAATTTCGCCCTTCTCAACTTCCAAGTCAATTTCGTTGTTGGCAACCAAACCACCAAAGTGTTTGGATAATTTTTTTACGGAAAAAAATGACATCTTAGCTTACCTCCTTAGCGCCAAACAAGTCTTTAAAAAATTGCGTCGTACGTGGTATTAACACTTCTAAACCACCCGGCATAAAGACCAGAGATGTAATTAGGATGACACCAAATATTAGTGGACGATATTCATCAAACGGTCGCGTCAATTCAAATATCAATGACATTGAAAACACACCAATAAGAGGACCCCAATACGTTTTAACGCCGCCTACTACAACCCAAATAATAAGATAAACCATTTCGATCATGCCGAAGTTGTCCGGGTCAATCGCACCCCAAGTGTAAGCCAACATAGAGCCAGCAACACTGGCAAAGAAGCCAGCAACACAGAATATTAGAATACGGTATCTTGTGACATTAATACCAATACTCTCACACAGCTCACTATCTGCATAAATAGACTTCCAGACATTACCAAATCTTGAGGTATCAAGACGATAAAGCAACACCAGTGCCAACACTGTAAAGACTAAAGTTAGGTAATAGAAATTGGTAATATCCAAATAGTTATTAAAATCTACGAAATACCAATCGCCCGGTTGCCCAATTTCAGGCCTTGGAATACTACTTAGTCCACGCGATCCACCGAACGGAAAGTGCATCTTCTCCCAAACGTGACGAACAAATTCACCCAATGCAAAAGAGCCAATGAAGAAAGCAAAGCCGATCGTTCTAGAAAGTGGCAAAGCCATTAGGAAACTCACACCAACAGTACCAACTGCCGCCAAAGGAATGGATAGATAAAACGGCACGCCATAAAATTTTGCCAAAATAGCCGTGAGATAAGCACCCATGCCCATCAAAATATAGTGACACAACGTCCAGTCACCGGTGGTGGTCATTAAGCGATAACTTTGCGCCAACACAACGTTGGCCAAGAAAATTGTCAATAACTCCATTCGATAGGCCGAAATATAGCTTGGCGCGAAGATAAAAAGAGCAAGAACAATGGCTGCGGGCAGCCAAATACGTGATGAAGATGAAGAGTTAGACTTTAACATTACCTAATAATCCTGTTGGTTTAACAATAAGTACAATCGCCATAAATAGTACACCGATCATTCCGCCATAAACTGAGTCGAACATAGTCGCCACAAATGTGTGAATAAAGCCGAGAATAAAGGCCGCTAAAACCGCGCCAGGAATACTCGACATACCGCCCACAATGACGACAATAAATGCGATGATAGCGTAGTCGTGGCCCATATAAGGGTTGACCGATACAATAGGCGCCATAAGTGCGCCACCGACACCCGCAAAACCACCCGAAATCGCCATCGCCAGGGCAGTCATTTTGTTTAACTTAATGCCTTGCAAAACAGAGGCCTCTGGATCCTGAGCACAAGCACGAAGCGCCTTGCCGTCTTTAACCTGTGTTAAGAAATACCACAAACCCCAAACCATCGCAATAGTCACAGGAATAATGACAAGACGCTGCCAACTAATGGACATCATCAAGAAGTCAGAGCCGCCTGGATACGGCACTTGTACAGACTTCGGCAGTCCAACACCGTACCATTCACTGATAAGCACTTGCAGGATAAAACCCGCACCCGCTGTTGCCATAAAACCGGCAAGCACGTTGCCCCTCGTGGGCCTAAATATCAGCCGTTCATAAATAACACCAATCAGCGCAACAATAGGGAAAGAAGCAATCACTGCTAGCTCAAAAGGCCAGCCGAAAAGAGTGTACAGCACATACACACAATAGGCGCCGACCATAAATAACTCGCCGTGTGAAAAGTTGGCCATTTGCATGACGCCAAAGGCAATAGCAAGGCCCACTGCCACCATGGCATAGATGGAGCCAAGCACTAAGGCATTGCCAATCGTTTGTGGAAGTATGTCTAATCCCATGTTGTTGTCCTCTGTCTCTTAATTAATGAAAAATATGTCTTACTGTTGTTTTTTATATTATTAATTTCTTTGTACTTCTTCTTTATCTTTTACCTTTTCTTTTGAAACCCGACTTAATTTTCAATAAATCGACTTTCAAAAAAAATAGCGGTTGGGGGCAACTAACTCCCCCACTCCGCCAAAGTAAAACCCGACCGTTTTACTTTTTGTCTTACTTGCGCAACCGATACATCATATAACCCTCGTGTATCAATGACGCTTTACGTGGTAAAAAAGGAGAAACAGTTATTATTTTTTTTACACGCATCGCATCCTAGGATGCGTTTTGTGGAGCGCCGACGGTGTGTTATCACCGTCGGCAACCACACCAATAAAATCAAAAGGTTTTATTGGTTTGTTACTTTACAGTTGATCAAACATCAAACCTTTAGAACGTACATGGGCAATGATTTGATCTGCAAGCGGTGCATACCATTCAGCAAAGTTTACAACTTCCTGAACACGCTTAACACCGTTACGGCTTTCGTTAATTGGTACTGGCGTTGCAATCATGTTGTTGATACCGAACATATCAGCACCAGCGAATGCACCCTTACCAAGTAATGTATCGATCTCACCCATTGTGTGAAGTGAGTTCATTACATCATCAGCTTCGAATGAACAAGCATCTTGAACACCTTTCGCCCATACTTCTAGCATGATCACGTGATCCCAGTCAATACCGTTCATCCCGCGATGCTCATCTTCAGGACCACCCGGTCCGAATCTGGCCATCCAGTTAGCATTAAACGTTGCTTGAGCAGAACCAAAGCCCCAATGTGGGTCATCCATTAATGGGAAACTGTCCACTTGCCCCTCAATGTATGAAGCTGGAACTTTTGTCAAGATTGACTCAGAATCCAGGTAGTTACCAGAGATTTCGCCTGTGTAGCCTTGAACGTATAATTGCTCAATAATACTAACAACGAAGTCAGGGTATGACAAGTTCAAACTTACCACATCTGGATTAGTTGCTAATACTGCTGTTACGATTGGCGCGAAGTCAACTGTTTCTAATGAGTAGTGCTCATCATAAACAACATCCCAACCCTCTGCTAGCGCAGAACCCACTTCCCATGCTTGAGAAGATATGCCAATCGCGTCGTCCTGTGAAAGCACAGCCCAACGAGATAGAGAAGGATTCTTACGCTTATGGTAACCAGGTCTTAACATGTCAATACGAGGTGTTACGTCACCACCTGCAATTAGGTAAGGACGGTCAGGTCTGATATCGGTAGAAATCAAACTCGCGTAAATGACTTTTGCTTGCGTTAAGAATGGGTGCGTCGCATCAGCAGGGTTACCACCAATAGCACTGATAAACTTAACATCATGCTCTAGCACTAATTGCTTAGCACCTTGTAGTGCTTTAGAGCCAGTTGCTTCGTCATCAAACGTTACCATGTTTAGTTTGTGATGCTCACCACAGACAAAAAGTCCGCCTTGAGAATTTACTTCATCAACAAACATTTGGTTACCAGTAAGACCTGGAAGGCCCCAACCAGCATCAGGGCCCGACAAGGCACCCAAGAAACCAATATTAACTGTGTGACCTGCCTGTGCAACTCCCATCGATAACATTGCCGCAGAAGCTACAATCGCTGCGGATAAAGTTTTATTTTTATTGTACATTTATTACTCTCCTTTTAGTTAAAAGTATATATACCCAACTTATTAAACCTCAAAGGCAACACCGATTCTTTTACTTAAACCCAATCGATCGACAGTGTAAAAAAATAGTATCACTCTCATTGACTAAAATAAGCCAAAAAACATCATTTTAATAACCTCATTTTTGAGGACTCCAATCTGATATTTTTCTATTGACGAATTTACCAACAAATATAATATTGTCAAACATAAAATTAACTATAAAGAAAATTATTTGATTTAGGCGAATAAACAGAGTTTATTCAATTTACTCCCGCTATAGCAACGTTCTATAAAAACAACCGAAGAGAATGATTAAAAAATATCAGAAGAAAGTGATAAAAATCTGCAATTAATGTCACTTATTGGAAAGTTTTATTCGGATTATCTTTAAATATAAGATAAAAAAATATGCTATTTCACTCTCTAAATAGTCGAATTTGATGCTGTTAAATCCAAATTACCCTGCAGTCACTTACTTTAATAGATCACAACAAACCATTGTTGCGATCATTATGTTACTTATATCCTAAGGCTAGATATTTCACTGTGGAGCCAATCTATATTATCCAGATTGTCAATGAATTTATTTAACTCACAATACAAAATAAGTGGAAGATGGGAAATGGCTGGAGGGGGGGGTAAAAGCAGGCGAAAAAAACTGTAAAAACAAAATGTTATGTAAGTTACAGAAAAGCTTTAGAGGGCGACACAAAGTCAAATTATTGGACCAATTGACGCCCTAACTCGATTTGATCGAGCCAATATTTACTTTTTTCTAAATCCTTTTCGGTGCCAACACCTTGCTTGTACATTGTTGACACCTTGAATTGCGAACCTATATGCCCCTTACGTGCTGCAGCGATATAGTACTCATAGGCCTTGTTTTTACTCAGAGTAACACCCTTGCCGTACTCGTACAAATTAGCCAACTTAGCATAAGCATCTAGGTGTCCCATTTCGAGCGCTCTGAGGTAGTATTCCTCGGCTTTGACATAGTTTTGCGAAACCCCTAATCCTGTCTCATACAACAAACCCAATCGATAAACGGCCTCAATATGGTCATAGGCAGCTGCCAATTTGTACCATTGCACTGAATTGTCATAGCCTTTTATTACGCCTTTTCCGTACTCGTACAGCAAGCCCAATTGATACTGTGATTCGACGTGCCCCTGTTCAGCCGAGCGCTCAAACCACTTAAAAGCATTTTTGAAATCACCCTGCTCAAGATATTCAAAACCAAGCACGTACTGACCGGATTCATTTCCTGATTTTGCGGCGTCGTTGTACCATTTTTTGGCTTCTTCTGGGTTTTTCTCGGTGCCTTCGCCCTTCTCGTACATTTCAGCCAGATTGTGCTGGGCGTCCAAATAATTTTGTAATGCTGAAAGGCGAATGAGGCCAAAAGCTTTTTTTAGATCGCGCTCAACACCAATACCTAAATAATACATTGCACCCAAATAATATTGCGCTTTTGGATGCGCCTCATCTGCAGCTTTAGCCAAGTACTCAACACCCTTTGCATCGTCCTGGTCAACGCCAGCACCTTCAATATACATCACACCCAGTGCGGTCATAGCGTCAAGATCGTTATTTTTAACCGCCTGTTCAAAAGCCAGCAACGCTTTAGAGTGGTTCTGCTCAACACCGTCACCATAAAAATAGGCTTTGCCTCGCTCGTATAAAGAGGAGTCAGCAACAGTTGTTAGGGAGGTAAGTAGCAATATTAGCGCGGTGGCAATCATTCTCATGGGGAATAATTGTATACGAAATGCTTAGCGTTGAGCTTTCTTTATTTCTTAATTGGCAGTCGCACCAAGTTCTTTAGCCGTGGGGGCTGGGCGCTGTTTTCTGGACGAAGAGGAATGGTAGTCGCGAGTGAATTCGAATCACCGACCCCTACCATGTCAAGGTAGTGCTCTAACCAACTGAGCTACGCGACTATAAAGGCGGTTATTATACTTACTCGAAAACCGAGCGGATAATCTTTTGGATGTCGCTTGCCGCTTGATAGCGGTTTTCAGCGTTTTTAATAGGACGACCTACAACAATATAATCCGAGCCGCTTTTAAAGGCCGTTGCCACGTCAACCACGCGCTTTTGATCGTCGTCATTAGCCACCGGTCGAATGCCCGGTGTAACCGCAATTAACTTGTTATCAACAAACTCGCGCAAAAAGGGCACTTCGAGACCAGAAGAAACAACACCGTCACAACCTGCTTCAAAGGCGCGCTTGGCTCGAGAGATTACCAAATCTTGAACATCGCAATCAAAACCCAAGTCATCAAGATCACCCCTATCTAGACTGGTTAGTGCGGTCACAGCTAGAACCTTCAAATCGCCCTTGGTTTGCGCCGCTTTTTCCATCAACGCTTGGTTGCCGTGAATAGTGGCAAAAGTTGCGCCATAATCACTGAGGCGTGCGATCGTTCTGCCCACTGTTTCGGGTACATCGAAGAATTTCAAGTCAACAAACACTTTTTTATCTTGCTGGATAAGCCAATTAAGAAGATCAAAATACTGACCTGTCATCAACAATTCCATGCCAATTTTATAAAAATTAACACTATCATCAAGCTCAGCAACCAAGTCCTTCGCTTGGTCAATCTCGGGGACGTCAAGAGCAAAAATAAGTCGATCTTCAAGTTTAATATCTTTCATAAATCCTCAATAAAATATTTGACAATGCAGTGGAAATACACAGATTTTCGCCCACCAAATTAATGGCGAAATTATACCGAAAAAGAGCTTGTTAATGAAAACTCCTAAGCGTGGCTTAGGAGTTTATTGTTTGTTTAATTAATACCTACGATGTAATCGTCAATCGGTGCAACATTAACCCGAACCTTAATGATGTCTGTATAAGGCTTGGCTTTTGATATATACGAAAACAGCTGGTCTTGATAAACATAGGTGATACGATAAAACATTGCGCCACTAACCATGCTTTGTGGGTATCTTTGTTCGCATATTTCTCTAGAGTACAGTGTGGCTCCATTTGCTTGGGTTTCTTCATCTTGGGCAGCTTTGACACCCAGCAAAAATCCAATCAAGGTTGCTGCTTTTTTGCCGTCACCATCACCTATTTGGTTGCCAATCATACCCCCAACTACGCCGCTTAAAAAAGCATTGGTTGAGAGCTCTCCACTAGGACTAGAAGATTCACGATATTCTGTTATATAACACTCTTGCGAGGATTCACGAATGACGTAATCTGAGTAAACTTTTTCGACAAGAAGCACTCGCGCATGATCAAAAAACTCATTCATCACTTTAACTGGCTCTTTAGTAACGAATTCAAAGGTAATGCCAGCAAATGTCGCTTGAGAGACCAGCAAACATAATAGTGAAACAACTAATTTAGTTTTCATCTTTATCTCCCGTGTTATCATTAATGCACTCGATTATACACCTACTACTTGATTTTATGCCTAGCAACACCCTAGCAACGCTTTACTACTGTCACGACCCAATGTGTTCGTGGTGTTGGGCTTTCAAGCCAACTTGGGAAAAAGTAAGAACCGCAGTCGAGGGCAAAGTTAATCTGCGATATTTACTTGGCGGCCTAGCGCCGGATAACAACTTACCCATGGGCTTAGAGACGCAAAACTATGTCCAAGCTAATTGGGAGAATATTCAACAAGTTGTACCCGGTACAGAGTTTAATTACGATTTCTGGCGCCTCTGCAAACCAAAACGCTCAACTTATCCAGCATGTCGTGCGGTTATTTGCGCGAGGAAACAACAGCCCCGTGTTGAAGTGTTCTATACTGAAGCGATCCAGCACGCCTATTATTTGGAGGCAAAAAACCCCTCAAATGATGATGCGTTAATCGATATTGCCGAAAAGCTTGGATTGGGGGTAAAGCAATTTTCCGAGGATTTGCATTCGCTCGAAGCGCAAAGCGTGTTAGACAAAGAAATAGCCTTGTCACAATCGCTTGGCATGACATCATTTCCATCACTTAAATTGCTTAGCGGTGGCGTCTTGTCAACAATTGAAATCGACTACAACAACCCAGATTTCATTATTGCGCAAATAATCACTTGAATTCCCACTAGGAAATGGCAATAATACCCCTCTGCCTTTGTAGCTCAGCTGGATAGAGCGCTCCCCTCCTAAGGGAGAAGTCGTGAGTTCGAATCTCGCCAAGGGCACCAAACTTAATACTTCATAGTGCAAAATACGTTTCATAATCTTGCTTAACGTTTTGCTTATAATTAATAATTTTAGCAACAACTAATTTGTGACAAAAGCAGACTTATTGCGTAAAGACAGCAATCTCAATATATTATTAGCTGGCATTGTTAGTCTATTTATTGCCATTGGTGTCGCTAGATTTTCATACACTTCTTTACTACCAGCCATGCTGGACGACAAAGCCATATCTTTAACTTTTTCAGGTGTTATGGCATCGGTTAATTATGTTGGCTACTTACTTGGTGCACTTTTTGCTATTTTTATTAAAAGCACTGGTGTTAAAGTTAAATGCTTTAGATTAGGCTTACTCTGTTGTGTTATTACCACGCTCATAATTGGTATTACAGACAATGATTATTGGTGGCTAGCAAGCAGAATACTTGCTGGCTTCAGCTCTGCAATGGTAATGGTAATTGGTTCAGCAATTATAATGATGAAGCTGAATTTAGAAAATAAAACAAAAGCCATGGGGATTTATTTTTCGGGGATTGGCGTAGCGCTTGCAGCAACCGATATGATCGGTAGGTACGTTTTGTCCATATCTTCCTGGCAAACATCGTGGCTGGTGTTAGCACTCAGTGGCGCATTGGTTGTTTTTTACCCCTGGCGCATTCTAACTTTTGTTGAAACAGTCAAACAAAGCGCCATAAAACAATCTTTTAATCTAGCGCCTTTTTCTGGCTTTGTACTAATCTTAATTACAGCCTACTTTACCGCGGGTGTTGGCTATGTTGTGCAAGGAACTTTTTTGCCTACCATTATAAAATCACTTCCAGGAATTGGGGAGTATGCTGGACTAACTTGGCTTTTAGTGGGGCTTGCGGGCATACCTTCTTCCGTTGTTTGGATGCGTTTGGCTCAACAATATGGCGATCTTAACATCATTATTATTGCCATGAGTATTCAAATAGTTGGAATTTTAATACCGGCCATTACTGCCAATATTTACCTTAACTTACTGTCGGGTATTTTTTATGGCGGCACTTTTGTGGGCTTGGTGGCTTTGTTTATCCATTTAGGCGGTAAATTGGCGCACCACAACCCAATTGTATTAATTGGTGCACTGACAGCAGCCTATGGATTGGGCCAAGTAGGTGCGCCGCTGTATGCTGTTGCACTTACCAACTGGTCAGGTAATTATAATTACGCCTTGTATGTCACTGCACTTATTGTATTTTCGGGAGCGCTAATGCTATTGACGACTAAAATGTCTAAATCAGCATACTAGCTATAAGCAATAAAATACGTCAATAACCTCCGTGTAATAAGACCGCTATTGTTAAAGACACTACAGCGCAAAGCAATACCTTAATTACCCTTGGTGGTATAATGACTTGCATTAAATATCAGCTAATTTATAAGCATGTCGGGTAATTCTTTTGGAAAAATTTTCACCCTTACCACTGCTGGCGAAAGCCATGGTGAGGCCTTAATTGGCATTATTGACGGCTGTCCGCCAGGTATGAGTCTAACCGAAGCCGACTTGCAGGGCGATTTAGACTTAAGGAAACCGGGGACTTCGCGCCATACAACACAGCGCCGTGAAGAGGACAAAGTTAAAATTCTATCGGGTACCTTTGAAGGGGTCACTACAGGCACACCTATTGCCCTTCTTATCCAAAACACCGATCAACGCTCAAAAGACTATGGCAATATTGCCAACTCTTTTCGTCCAGGTCATGCAGACTACACTTATCACCAAAAATACGGCATAAGAGACTATCGTGGTGGTGGCCGTTCATCGGCTAGAGAAACCGCAATGCGCGTCGCAGCTGGCGGTATTGCTAAAAAATACTTGCAAGAAAAATACGGCATCGAAATTCGTGGCTATATGGCACAACTCGGCCCGATCACAATTGAAAATTTTGACTGGGCCGAAGTACACAACAATCCGTTCTTTTGCCCTGATGCCGGTAAAGTCAGCGAATTAGAAACTTATATGGACGCCTTAAGAAAGTCAGGTGACTCTATTGGTGCGCGTATTAATATTGTCGCCAGTGGTATGCCTGTGGGTCTTGGTGAGCCAATTTTTGACCGCCTAGAGGCGGAAGTTGCCCACGCGATGATGAGCATTAATGCAGTCAAAGGCATTGAAATCGGTGCTGGTTTTGATTCCATTACACAAAAAGGCTCGGAGCACCGCGACGCCCTAACGCCTGAAGGCTTTACTTCTAACAACGCAGGTGGCACACTGGGTGGTATCAGCTCAGGTCAAGACTTGTTGGTTTCTATTGCTCTCAAGCCAACTTCGAGTTTGCGTCTGCCGGTTGATAGTATTAATATTTACGGCGAGGTCGACGAAGTTATTACCAAGGGTCGCCACGATCCGTGCGTTGGTGTGCGCGCAACGCCAATTGCTGAGGCCATGCTAGCCTTAACACTAATGGATCATGTGCTACGTCATAGAGCACAAAACTGCGATGTCCAATCATCAGCTCCTGTAATCCCTGCTGCTAAGAAATAAACAGTAGCACAATCAAAAAGAATAACCATGTTTAAACTGATTCACAAGCGCGTTCCTAGCAACGCAAAGAACGATATTTTGTCCGGCTTAACGGTTGCACTCGCCTTAGTGCCTGAAGCGGTCGCCTTCGCCCTGCTGGCAGGCGTCAACCCCTTGGTTGGCCTGTATGCTGCTTTTACGATTGGAATTGTCACCTCCATTATTGGTGGCAGACCGGGCATGATTTCAGGCGCTACAGGGGCTATTGCCGTTGTTATTGGTACATTGGTTGCACAGCATGGTGTCGAATATTTATTTGCCGCAGTAGTGATGATGGGTGCGATTCAAATAGGGTTTGGTTTATTGAAAATGGGTAAGTTCATTCGCCTGGTGCCGCATCCAGTTTTCCTTGGCTTTGTTAATGGATTGGCGATGGTGATTTTCCTTGCACAAATCAAGCAATTCAAGGTTGCAGATGAATGGATCAGTGGCACACCACTCGTGGTTATGCTCATCATTATAGTACTCACCATGGCTGTTATTCATTACCTACCCAAATTAACTCGCGCCATACCCTCAACTTTAGCGGCGATTGTTATCGGCACGATTGCAGTGTTATTGTTGAACTCAGACACACGAACGGTTGGTGACATTGCTTCAATTGGTGGTGCCTTCCCGCCATTTCATATGCCAGATGTACCATTTGATTTTGAGATGTTGCAAATTGTCCTCCCTTATGCGGTGGTAATGGCACTTGTTGGCTTGATTGAAAGCTTACTGACACTCAATTTAATTGACGACCTTACGGAAACAACGGGACGACCAAATAAAGAATGCATCGGCCAAGGTGTTGCCAACACAGTGACGGGCTTTTTTGGCGGTATGGGTGGTTGCGCCATGGTGGGTCAAAGCTTGATTAATATCAAATCCGGGGGTCGCGGTCGACTCTCGGGTATTGTTGCTGCTGTCGTACTACTGTTTTTTATTCTCTTCCTTTCTGAATACATTGAAATGATTCCAGTTGCCGTGCTGATTGGCGTCATGATGATGGTGGTTATTGGCACCTTTGAGTGGGGCTCGTTCCGTTTATTTGGCAAAATCCCACTGCCCGATATTATTGTCGGCGTCTCGGTTGCAGTAATCACGGTATTAACGGACAACCTTGCGCTTGCAGTAATCGCAGGCGTTATCATGTCTGCCCTGTCTTTTGCTTGGGATTCGGCCAGCAAAATTCATGCAATCGAAGAAATCGACGATAACGATACAAAAATTTATAAACTAAACGGCGCACTATTTTTTGGTTCAATTGAGCACTTTCACGCCATCTTCTCTCCAAGCAAGGACCCCAAAGAGGTTTTTATTGATTTTCAGAATTCTCGAGTAATGGATCATTCCGCTATTCAAGCAATTGATAAACTGGCTGAACGCTATCAAAAGGTTGGAAAAACCCTACACTTAATGCATCTCAGTGCGGAGTGCGGGTTGCTGTTAAACACAGCCAAAGGCTTGGTGGAGGTGAATGTTTTGGAAGACCCTCAATATCATGTTGCTATCGACAAGGCGCAGGTATTAATCGAATCTGCACAAAAGACGTAAATACTATTTACCCTGTTCCTCGCCCCAAAGAATTTTGTGTAGCTGCACTTGCATTCGTACATTAAGTTGCTTTTCAAGAATCCAATCAGCCAACTGAGCGGGGTTTAAGGACTCGTAAACGGGTGAAAACAGTACGCCAGCTGGGGTTGTGTTATTATCTAATATATCGCAACACCAATCAAAGTCATCTCGATTTGCAATAACAAATTTCAGCTGATCCTTGACCTCTAAAAGGGGGACGTTTTCATAGCGATTTTGGTAACATTCCGTTGATGAGGGTGTTTTAAGATCCATCACAATAGACACTTGAGGATTCACAGGGGCAACGTCAATACTGCCGCTAGTCTCAAGCGAGACTTTGTAGTGATTTTCAGCAAGAGTATCCAACAGTTTGAGGCAATTTTTTTGCGCCAAGGGCTCACCGCCAGTCACGCAAACGTAGTGAGTATTGTATTGACGCACTTCAGCCAAAACATCGTCAATCGTCAAAGGGTTGTTACCCTTAAAGGCATAAGTCGTATCGCAATAATTACAACGGAGCGGGCAACCCGTTAAACGAATAAAAACCGTAGGAATGCCAACATCTTTTGCCTCGCCCTGCAGTGAGTAAAAAATCTCGGTGATATTTAAAGTGTCTTTACTTAAATTGTCCATCTTTTAATCGCTTGATATGGTTACGTACATCGGCTGCCTCCTCAAATTGTAAATCTTGAGCATGCTGATACATTTGTTTTTCGAGGCGTTTTAACTCTTTTGCCAACTGCACTGGTGACAAGTGCACTTCAATAAAGTCAGAGTCTAGCTGCTCATCAATCTCGTCAGCAGACAAATCCGTATCCAGAATGTTGATAATTGGCTTAACAACACCTGTAGGAATTATTCCATGCTTTTCATTGTAAATCTTTTGTTTCTCACGCCTTTTGCTGGTCACGTCCATCGCTCTTTGCATCGAGTTGGTAATACGAGCAGCATAAAGAATAACCGCGCCGTTAACATGCCTTGCCGCTCTACCCATGGTTTGAATAAGGGATCGTTCGGAGCGCAGAAAACCCTCTTTATCGGCATCTAAAATCGCCACTAAAGAAACTTCGGGAATATCCAAACCCTCTCGCAGAAGGTTGATACCCACTAGAACATCAAATACACCTAGGCGTAAATCACGAATAATTTCAACGCGCTCAACGGTATCAATATCGGAGTGCAAGTAACGCACTTTGACTTGATGTTCGTGCAAATAATCACTCAATTGCTCAGACATGCGCTTAGTCAGTGTAGTCACTAAAACACGCTCTTTAAGTGCCACTCTTTTATGAATCTCAGAGAGTAAATCGTCCACTTGAGAATCAACCGGACGCACATCAATCCCTGGATCGAGAAGTCCTGTGGGCCTCACTACTTGTTCTGCAATAGAGCTGGAGACCTCCAGTTCATAATTGGCAGGTGTTGCCGAGACCAAAATACATTGGTTAACACGCTCTGAGAATTCGTCAAACTGTAAAGGACGATTATCGAGTGCCGAAGGCAAGCGAAAGCCAAAATCAACTAATGTGGTTTTTCGAGACCTGTCACCATTGTACATACCGCCAATTTGACTGACAGTTACGTGCGACTCGTCCAATATAACCAGTGCGTCTTTTGGCAAATAATCCAACAAAGTTGGTGGTGGTTCGCCCGACTTTCTTCCTGATAGATAGCGCGAGTAATTTTCAATACCAGTGCAATAGCCTAACTCTCGCATCATTTCTACATCAAGCACAACACGCTGCGAAAGGCGCTGTTCTTCAACCAACTTGTTTTGCGATAACAGTTCTTTTTTTCTAACAACAAGCTCCGCCTTGATGTCATCAAGCACACTGAGTATTTTTGATTTTGGCGTAACGTAATGCGTTTTAGGGTAAATAGTTATTCGCTGCAATGCTTTAATCTTCTCACCCGTAAGTGGGTCAAACCACGATAAAGCCTCAACCTCATCATCAAACATTTCAACCCTTAGTGCACGCTCTTCCGAATCTGCTGGAAAGATATCAATAATTTCGCCTTTGACACGAAAATGCCCTCGAGTCAATGTGACGTCGTTACGGTTGTATTGCATTTCTGAAAGCCGTGAAAGAATCTCTCTTTGCTTGGTTACCTCGCCCACAGTGAGATGCAACAACATCTTCATATAACTGTCTGGATCGCCAAGTCCATAGATAGCTGAGACACTGGCAATGATAATAACGTCTCGCCTCTCTAGTAGCGCCTTTGTCGCCGACAGACGCATTTGCTCAATTTGCTCGTTAATAGAGGCGTCTTTTTCAATATAAGTGTCCGATGCTGGCACATAGGCCTCAGGCTGATAATAGTCATAATAGGAGACAAAATATTCAACTGCATTGTTAGGGAAAAACTCCTTCATCTCGCTGTAGAGTTGCGCAGCAAGAGTTTTATTGGGTGCCATGATAAGGCTCGGTTTTTGCGTCTTCTCAATGAGGTTTGCCAGAGTAAAAGTTTTACCCGAACCAGTCACCCCTAAAAGTGTTTGGTATTTAGCACCTGAATTGATTCCATCAAGTAAAGACTGAATCGCCTGAGGTTGATCCCCTTTCGGAGAAAAAGCAGACTTTAGCTTAAATTTTCTAACCACTTTTAGCATTTTTTTCTTTAAAATAAGCGTTTAATTTTAAACTAATTCACCACCACCGTAAATGTCAAGCATCCTCTCAAATCGAGTCCAAAAAATTAAGCCGTCCGCCACTCTTGCCGTCACCGCAAAAGCCAATGAGTTAAAGGCGAAAGGCATTCCAATTGTACCAATGGGCACAGGTGAGCCGGACTTCGACACACCACTTAACATTAAGGGGGCGGGCATCAACGCTATTAACGCTGGCGAAACTCGCTATACCGCTGTGGATGGTACACCGCAATTGAAAAAAGCTATTTGCGAGAAGTTCAAAAGAGAGAACAACCTAGACTACTCCATGAACGAAGTGATGGTCTCTTCGGGCGGTAAACAAGTCTTTTACAACCTTTGCCAGGCAATACTGGACGAAGGTGATGAAGTTGTTATTCCAGCACCTTACTGGGTATCGTACCCAGACATCGTTATTCTTGCAGATGCCACGCCAGTGATCATCGAAACAGATCTTGAGCAGGGATTCAAAATAACGCCAAAGCAACTTGAAGCTGCAATTAATGCCAAGACAAAATTGGTTGTACTTACCAGCCCTTCAAACCCCACTGGCGCCGTTTATTCAAAAGCAGAGCTCGAGGCTTTAGCCGCAGTTTTAATCAACCACCCACAAATCATTATTTTGACCGATGATATATACGAGCACATTCGCTGGGGTGACGAAGAATTTGTTAATATTGTTATGGCATGCCCAGCATTGAAAGCCCGCACCATGATTCTCAACGGCGTCTCTAAAGCTTACGCCATGACCGGTTGGCGTATTGGCTATGCAGCCGGACCTGAGGAAATCATCAAATCAATGAAGAAAATCCAAGGCCAATCCACCTCCAATCCAAGTTCCGTTGCACAAGCAGCCGCCCTTGAGGCGCTTAATGGCGATCAATCGTTTATTGAGGAAATGGTTAAAACTTTTAAGAAAAGATACGATTATATTGTCGCAGGCCTTAACGCCATCGATGGCATCGAGTGCCCTGAATCAGGTGGCGCTTTCTATTCATTCCCTCGAGTGCAAGGCCTTATTGATCGCCTTGGTTTAGCTAACGACGTAGAATTTGCAACCTATTGCCTTGAAGAGCTTAATATCGCCCTTGTTCCAGGCTCTGCATTTGGCGCTCCAGGTTACGCACGATTCTCTTTTGCCACGAGCATGAGCAACATTAAATTAGCAGTTGACCGCTTAGCAAACGTATAGCATAATCCCTCTTTTTGATTGCTCGGGGGAGTTATGCGAAACCAAACACAATTCTATATTAATGGCGCCTGGGTGAAACCTAGTCGTGCCAACGATTTTAACGTTATCAACCCGGCAGACGAAAGCGTTTGCGCAACAATTTCATTGGGCTCGAAAGCAGATACTGACCTCGCGGTCGCTGCCGCTAAAAACGCATTGGTCACTTGGAGTACCTCCTCAAAAGAAGAAAGAATTGAAGTGTTACAGGCGCTTTACAGTATCTACAAACGCCGATGGTCCGATATGGCCGAGGCAATCTCACTCGAAATGGGTGCACCAATTGACTTTGCAAGCACTGCACAAACTGGTTCCGGGGCAGGACACATCAAAACCTTTATTGCAAAACTGAAAAATTTTGAATTTGAGAAACCCTTGGGTGATCATGCGCCAGACAATCGCCTCGTTTATGAACCTAAAGGCGTATGTGCATTAATCACGCCGTGGAATTGGCCCATCAATCAAATCACTCTAAAGGTCATCCCTGCGATTGCTACTGGCTGCACGATGGTGTTAAAGCCCTCTGAAATAGCACCACTCTCCTCCATGGTTTTTGCCGAAATGATTGACGAGGCAGGGCTACCTGCCGGTGTTTTTAATCTTATTAATGGTGACGGGCCAGGTGTGGGGTCTCAGCTCAGTGCACACCTTGATGTTGACATGGTGTCATTCACAGGTTCAACAAGGGCTGGCGCACTAATTTCACACAATGCAGCCGATGATTTCAAAAGAATCGGCCTAGAGCTAGGTGGTAAAGGCGCCAATATTATTTTTGCTGACGCCGATGACGCTGCTGTCGAACGAGGCGTCAAACATTGTTTTAGCAATACCGGTCAATCTTGCAACGCACCCACACGAATGCTCGTTGAGCGCTCTGTTTACGAGCAATCCGTAGCCAAAGCTCAGACTGTTGCTGCGCAAACATCAGTTGACCTTCCTGCAAAACAAGGGAGCCATATGGGGCCCGTTGTTTCTCAGTTACAATTCGATAAAATTCAAAATCTTATCCAGCAAGGCGTTGATGAAAAAGCCACACTGAGTGCAGGCGGTGTTGGAAAACCAGAGGGCTTTGAAACAGGTTACTTTGTAAAACCCACTATATTTTCAGATGTTAACAACCAAATGACCATCGCTCAAACGGAGATTTTTGGTCCGGTATTATCGATGATTCCATTTGAGAACGAAGAGGATGCCATTGCGATTGCTAACGATACATGCTTTGGCTTAACCAACTATATACAAACTCAAGACGTAGACAAGGCAAAACGCGTTGCTAAGCGACTGCGCTCTGGGATGGTTGAAATTAATGGCGCTGATCTTGGCATGGATGCACCTTTTGGTGGCTACAAGCACTCGGGTATCGGCCGCGAGGGTGGGGTTTTGGGTCTTGAAGAATTCTTGGAAGTTAAGGTAATTAGTGGCTGGGAATAGTTCTGATTCAAAAGAATATTAAATCCAAGCCCAAACAATCCCAATCATTATGACTAACATAATCAACATCTTTGTTTCGCTTTTCATATTCACCTTTTTCTAATCACGAAGCTGGATTATATATCAATCTATGGGGCTTTTTTAACCTCTTTATTAAATGTCATATTGACTCGTTAATTCAAATTTAAGTTTCATTTTGAAACTCTTATTATGTATACTGGCAGCGAAAGTCGGAGAAAAGGAGTGTTTATGATGAAAAAAACAGCATTGGCAACCCTACTGTTAACAGCAACTGTAACAGTCTCTGCAGCATCGTCTACGCCGTCCGAAAGGCAATACAATTATCTTGAAAGTGGACTTGGTGTCGCCAACGTCGACACCGCTGGAAGTGGCATGTATCTTGGCTTAGGTGGCTCCGGAACTTTTAATAATTTGATTATTAGTGGTCAGTTTTCAACAGATTTAGACTCTAAGAACGCACAAGTTTCTCGAATGGGCTTAGGATATTATTGGTCGCTTGCAAATAACTCCAATTTAATTATTGGTTACCGTGCTTCCAAAATTAGTCTTAAAGCAGCTAACGGCACCACAACAACCGTTAAAGAGGAAAGTATTAGACTTGGCTTTGCTAACTACGTCAACGACAACAACTCACTAATGGCCATGCTCGTTATCCCGCTTTCGATTGGTGGTGCCAACTTCGGGCTGAGTGGTAATTACTGGCTAAACAAAACAACGGCACTTAATCTTAGTTACGATCCAAGTAACACTGCTAGTACAACAAGTATTACGCTGAGATACAGCCCCCAAAATTAACAACCCTCCTTTTGTTAATAACAAAAAAAGGCCTATCAATTTGATAGGCCTTTTTAATGTTTGGCTCCTCGACCTGGGCTCGAACCAGGGACAAACGGATTAACAGTCCGTTGCTCTACCAACTGAGCTATCGAGGAATGAAGCGGCAAATTATAATGAGTTCTGGTTTTTTAGTCAATCAAATCTAAGGGTTTATTAACCATTTTTACCAATGTTGTTTTTCAATCTTTAAAGAGGTTACTCCGCCTCAAGATTAAACTCAGGCAATTCCGTGGATGTTGGTGTGCAAATACCATTAGCTCCGCTCTGAGTCATTGCATCCGCAAAGCCTTTTTCATACGCATCGGATATAATTTTTTGATAAACTGCCGCATTTTCACCGGTCATCAACTCTGCAATAACATCCGAGGGATCTTTCGAAGATAAATTACTCGTTTGTGCTTGTTGAGTCCAAGAATTCAAATCATCGCCCAAGCCCCAGGCAGCATTGGCGTCAAGAGATCCCCAGGCATTGATTGGTACAGAGGCAGATGGAGTGACATTTAAAGCCTCTTTAAATGTCTTGGTAAGAGTGTCAAAATCAGTATTCATGTTGACTTGATTCACGCCTGTATTGCTAGGCATCATGTTGTTATAACCTGTGTAAGGCATCGCACCATTTACACCCATCATCGGCATTATGTTGTTGTAAGCACCAAATGAGCCCCAATTATTATTGGCACTACCAGCCATCCAATTATTGTTTGGCATATAAGGCATCATACCGTTGTAGGAGCCATAAGGCATCATACCGTTGTAGGAGCCATAAGGCATCATACCGTTGTAGGGCGTATAAGCCGTATTCGAGCCACCCATCATTTGCATCATATTGGCCGTAGGATTATAAGGTAGCCAATTGTTCATAGCGCCATTATTCATCCCTGACATGTTGGGCATGTAATTAAACGAGGTGGCTTGGTTTGTGGTGAGATCGGCCGATGTATTGGCGCCAACTCCAAGGGACAAGCAAAGTGTTGTCAGTAAGACTGTCTTGCTTATAACTCTCTCAATTTTTATCATTTCAAATGAAGACCAAAAGTGTCGATTGAAAGTGATTATACTGAGATGTAAATACTTATGGGTCAATATACGATTAAATCACCCAGACTTTCTTTAGGTGACTGATTATCGAAGAATCCCTTGATTTACTCAAAGGATTCTATCAACGCATCACCAAACTCCGAACAGGATAACAATGTAGCGTCATCAACCAGGCGGGCCAAATCGTAAGTAACAGTTTTATCCTTAATCGTCCTTGACATCGCCCCAACGATTAAATCTGCCGCTTCCG
>Ga0207990_1000095_pt1 | contig 50388 bp, 47 predicted proteins | sample ETNtaG_8_FD_185780 | JGI IMG/M metagenome (GOLD analysis project Ga0207990, IMG submission 185780) | Marine microbial and viral communities from oxygen minimum zone, Eastern Pacific Ocean - ETNP201406SV75 (SPAdes) (version 2) | ecosystem: Environmental > Aquatic > Marine > Oceanic ...
TCGGTGGTGCTCATCTCCATCCAGACCCTGCCCGCCGACAGGCCAGCCAGGATCCCGTCGTCTGCCTCCATCACCTCAGAGCAGGCCGCCGGCGACGGCAGGCAGGTGATGACCGTGTCGCAGGCTTCGGCCATCTCCCTGGGCGAACCGGCCCAGGCGGCGCCGGCGTCGAGGAACGGCCGGGCGGCAACCGGGTCGAGGTCGCGCACCGTGAGGTCGAAGCCGTTGCGTTGCAGGCTCCCGGCCAACTTGGCGCCGACGTTGCCCAATCCGATGAAACCGATGCGCATGACCGCGCACTCTAGGCACGGAACCCGCCGCCGTGGGGAGCCGGGCCCGCTGACCAACCGGGCCCGGCCGACGCGCAACCTGGGACCGGCGTTGCCCTACCCTGCGGGCATGTCCGATCGCCTGCGTCCCGACACCTGGGGGCACCTGGCGATAGCCGCAGCCCTCCTGGTCGGGGTACTGCTCGCCGGCACGGTCGGCTACTCGATGCTCGGGCTGGGCGGGGTCGACGCCGTCTACCAGACCATCATCACGGTCAGCACGGTCGGGTTCCGCGAAATCGCCGACGGCGACCCGGGCACGACCTGGAAGGCATTCACGTCGGTGCTCATCATCCTGGGCACCGGTTCGATGCTCTACGGCGCCACCTCGGTGATCGAGAGCATCGTCGAGGGCCGGCTCACCGGCCAACTACGGAGGTACCGCATGCAACGCACCATCGACTCCATGGATGGGCACCTGATCGTCTGCGGCACTGGCCGCGTGGGACGGGCCATCACAGGGTTCGTCCGGTCGATCGGCCAGGAGGTGGTCGTGGTGGACCGGGACCCCACCCGCTTCAGCGATCGGGACACACTCCACGTACTGGGCGACGCCACCAGCGACGAGATCCTCCGACGGGCGGGAATCGGGCGGGCCGCCACCCTCGTGACCGCCCTGGGAACCGCCGTGGACAACCTCTACGTGACCCTCTCGTCCAGGAAGATGAACCCGGACCTGTTCATCGTGTCGCGTGCCGACGACCCCGAGGCGATGGCCAAGATGCTCCAGGTGGGTGCCGACAGGGCCGTCAACCCGTACGAGATCGGCGGCTCCCGCATGGCGAGCCTCGCCACCCAGCCCAACGTGGCCGACTTCGTGGACGTCGTGGTCCACGACGGCACCTTCGAGGCCAAGCTCCGCGAGATCCGGCTACCCGACGGTTGCGGGTTCGTGGGCCAGACGATCGACGACCTGACGATCCGCCAGTCGACCGGCGCCGTGGTCCTGAGCGTCCGCGACTCGGCCTCGCGCTTCCATACGGACGACGTCACCAGCCGTCCGTTCTCCGAAGGCGACGTGATCGTCGCGATCGGTTCAGACGAAGCCCTGGACCGGCTGGCAACCGCCGTCACCTGCTGAGGGGTGTAGTCATGATCGAACCAGACAGCCACCGTTTCGACACCCGGGCCCTGCACGCCGGCCAGCGGCCGGACCCGGTCACCGGTTCGCGTGCCGTTCCCATCCACCAGACCACGTCGTTCGTGTTCGACTCCGTGGACCACGCCTCCGGGCTGTTCAACCTGGAGGTCAGCGGCCACCTCTACTCGCGCATCTCCAACCCGACGGTGGCCGTACTGGAGGAACGCATCGCATCGCTCGAGGGCGGGGTCGGTGGGGTCTGCACGTCCAGCGGCCAGGCGGCCTTCCACCTGGCAATGGCGACGATCCTGGGTGCCGGCGACCACGTGGTGGCCAGTCGGAACATCTACGGCGGCAGCCACAACATGCTGAACCTGACGATGCCGCGCTTCGGGATCACGACCACGTTCGTGGACCCCCGTGACCCACAGGCCTTCGCTGCAGCCATCCGACCCGAGACGCGCCTGGTGTTCGCCGAGACCCTCGGCAATCCCGGCATCGAGGTACTCGACATCGCAGCGGTGGCCGACGTGGCACATGGAGCGGGCCTGCCCCTCGCCGTGGACTCCACGTTCGCCACGCCCTACCTGATCCGTCCCATCGAGCACGGGGCCGACATCGTCATCCACTCGGTCACAAAGTTCCTGGGGGGCCACGGCGTGGCGATCGGCGGGGTCGTCGTGGACGGCGGCCGCTTCGACTGGGCCGCCGACGGGAAGTTCCCCACCCTCTCGGAGCCGTACGACGGCTACCACGGGATCACCTTCACCGAGGAGTTCGGTCCCGCCGCCCTGTCGATGCGGGCCAGGGCCGAGGGCCTGCGCGACTTCGGCGGCTGCATGAGCCCGGCTAACGCCTTCTACCTGCTGCAGGGTGTCGAGACGCTGCCGGTTCGCATGGCGCGCCACGTCGAGAACACCCTCAGCGTCATCGACATGCTGGATGGGCACGATGCCGTCTCGTGGATCAGCCACCCGGCGCACCCCAGCCATCCGGACCACGAGCTCGCCAAGCGCCTCTACCCGAAGGGTGCCGGCGCCATCCTGAGCTTCGGCGTCCGCGGCGGGCGAGACGCCGGCAGGAAGTTCATCGAGGCGGTGGGCCTCGCCTCGCACCTCGCCAACGTCGGAGATGCCAAGACCCTCGTGATCCACCCCGGCTCGACGACCCACCAGCAGATGAGCGCCGAGGACCTGGCGGCGGCCGGCATCGGCGAGGAACTGGTCCGCCTGAGCGTCGGCCTGGAGGATCCGGACGACATCTGCGACGACCTCTCCCGGGCCCTGCGGGCCTCGCAGCGTTAGGGACCGGCCGTGAAGCTCGAGGTTGACGGCCGAACCGTCAACGCCGCCACCGGCGCCGTGTCCATCGGACGTGACGAGGTCGCCGACGCCCCTCTGGTGGTCCTCCTCCACGGGGCGGGCATGGACCGCTCCGTCTGGTCGCAGCAGACCCGCTGGCTGGCCCACCACGGCACCCGCACCCTCGCCGTGGACCTTCCCGGCCACGGCGATTCCGATGGCCCGGCACTGACCTCGATCGGCGAGCTGGCTGCATGGACTGCCCGGCTGGCCGACGCCCTGGGCGGCCCGATCCACCTGGTCGGCCACTCCATGGGTGCCTTCATCGCCCTTGAGGCCGCTGCCGCCACTCCGGACCGCGTCGCCTCGATCGTCCTGATGGGGGTGGGGGCGGCCATGCCGGTCCACCCGGACCTCCAGGCCGCGGCGGATGCGGACGACCCACTGGCAGCGGCCCTCATGGCCGGATGGATGCACGGCCCGGACCAGCGGTTCGGCCTGAACCCCACGCCGGGCATGTCCATGACCGGCACCAGCCGTGCCGTGATCGAGGCGTGCCCTCCGGGGATGCTGGGGCCCGACCTGGCTGCGTGCGCCGCCTACCGGGGTGCCGTGGATGCCGCCACGACGCTGACCTGTCCGGCGACGATCATCCTCGGCTCGCTGGACCGGATGACCCCCCGCAAGGCCGCCCAGGCGTTGCTGGACGCGATGCCGTCGGCAACCGTCGTGGAACTACCCGACTCGGGGCACGCTCCGATGATGGAGGAACCCGGGGCCGTACGCAGGGCGCTCGGCGACCACCTGGGGCGTCTGGCCGGCTGAAGGTCGGCCACGTGGGCCGACTCTGCGGACTAGTTCTGGAGCAGTTCCCGGAACGGGGTGCCCTTCGGCGGTCCCGGCTCCTTGGGGAGGCCCAGAACCCGCTCGCCGATGATGTTGCGCTGGACCTGGTCCGTGCCGCCGTAGATGGCCGGTGCCGGGCTGAACACCGTGACCTCCTGGACGATGCCGCCGGTGGAGCTCTCGGTGGAGGCGAGCATCCCGTCAGCACCGATGATCAGGTTTCCGACCTCGCGGCTCCGACGGACCATCTCGCTCATCGAGAGCTTGGCGAGGTTGCCCTCGGCACCGGTCCTGCTCCCGCCTGACTTGGCCCTGAGCATGTTGAGGCGGTTCACCTCGCCCAGGATGTGCAGTTTGACGATCTCCTGGCGGACGATCAGGTCGTCGGCATTGCCGGCGGCACGGGCCAGGTCGACCATGGCGTGGGTGCCCATGCCTCGTCCGCCCTCACCGTCGGGGCCACGGTTGGCGCGCTCGGTGAAGTCCCCGACCCGCTTCTGCAGGCGGCCGGCTGTCGGACCGGGTGGGACCGACACCGGGTGCCTTCCTCCGCCACCCAGGCTGGCGCGCTCCACGGCGAGCGTGGTGTTGGCGACCGCCCATCCGGCGCCCAGGCCACCGATCACAGCGTCGTGCGGGACCCTGGCCTCGTCCAGGAACACCTCGTTGAAGAGGGCCTGACCGGTCATCTCACGCAGTGGTCGGACCTCGATGCCCGGCTGGTCCATGTCGATGGCGAAGTAGGTGATGCCCTGGTGCTTCGGGGATTCGGGGTCGGTCCGGGCAATGAGCATGCCCTTCTGGGCCATGTGCCCGCCGGACGTCCAGACCTTCTGGCCGGTGATGATCCACTCGTCGCCGTCCCGGACCGCCTTGGCCTGCAACCCGGCGAGGTCCGAGCCGGCTCCCGGCTCGGAGAAGAGCTGGCACCATGCGACGGTGCCGTCCAGGATCTCCGGGATGTAGCGGTCGATCTGTTCGGGGGTGCCGTGTACGGCGATGGTCGGCGCTGCCAGCATCAGACCCAGGCCCGTGGGCGGTCCGACGACGTTCGCCTCGGCCATCACGGTCGAAACCTCGGAGGCGAGGTCACGGCCGTAGCCCCTGCCGCCGGCCTCGACCGGCATGGCCGGCGAGCTCCAGCGGGCGTCGCAGAGGCGCTGCCACCACTCCACGACCGTGAGGTCGGGATCCCAGTTCTCCCCGAGCCAGGCCTCCAGCTCGGCACGTACGTCAGCGGTGGTGATGTCACTCATGCGCGGAGTCTGCCACGGGTCTCGTGATCGCGTCGAAGCGGTCAGGTGCGGCATCCGTCACCCCGGGCAGGGTCATATCGCCCATTACCGGCAGGTGACCGGCCCTGATCGGTATGGTGTCGGAACACCACCACCGAGGAGGACCGACCGGTGCGCTGGTCATCGCTGTTCATCCCAACCCTGCGCGACGCTCCGGCCGAAGCCGAGGCCGTCAGCCATCGCCTCCTGGTCCGCGGCGGCTTCATGCGCCAGCTGCAGTCCGGGCACTACTCGATGCTGCCCCTGGGTTGGAGGGTCCACCAGAAGGTCGGCGAGGTGATCCGTCAGGAGATGGACGCCATCGGCGCCCAGGAGTTCCTCCTGCCGGCGATGCACCCGGCATCGGTGTGGCAGGCCTCGGGTCGTTGGGAGTCAATGGGCGACGAGATGTTCCGCCTCACGGATCGGAAGGGGGCCGACCTCGCCCTCGGCATGACCCACGAGGAGGTCTTCGCCGGAATCGCCAACGAGCTCAACTCCTACCGTGACCTCCCGCAGCTCTGGTACCAGATCCAGTGGAAGTTCCGGGACGAACCGCGGCCCAAGTCGGGACTGCTGCGGGTGCGGGAGTTCGCCATGAAGGACTCCTACTCGTTCGACCTGGACGATGCCGGCCTGGACGTCTCCTTCGACGCGCACCACGACGCCTACCAGAGGATCTTCAGACGCCTCGACCTCGACGCCCTACCCGTGGAGGCCTCGTCGGGCGCCATGGGCGGCAGCGCCTCGATCGAGTTCATGGTCGAGTCGTCCGCCGGCGAGGACGACGTGGCGATCTGCGGGGGCTGTGGCTACTCAGCAAACGTCGAGCGGGCGACCTCAGCGCTCCCCAAGGTGGAGGACCGCCCGGGTGGGGACGCACCGGAGCGCTTCGCCACCCCCGGCATCCGCACCATCGCGGCCCTGTCCGAGGCCGGCCACCCGCCCGAGCACCAGGTCAAGACGCTCGTCTACCGCGTGGACGGGGCGATCACCCTGATCCTGTTGAGGGGCGACCATCCGTTCCTGGAACAGAAGTTCGTGGACGCCACGGGAGCGGTCGAGGTGGTGCCGGCCGATGGCGACGAGATCCGGGCCGCCCTCGGCGCGTCGCCCGGAAGCCTCGGCGCAGTCGGGGTCACCGGTCTCACCATCTACGCCGACGAGTCCCTCCGCTCCCGCTCCGGCATGACCACCGGAGCCAACGAGGACGACGTCCACCTGGAGGGCGTGGACGTCGAGCGCGACGTAGCCGTAGACCACTGGTTGGACCTGCGCTCGATCCTGGCGGGCGAGGCGTGTGCCTCCTGCGGGGTTGCCCTGCGCATCGCCCGCTGCATCGAGGCTGGACACATCTTCAAGCTGGGTCGCAGGTACTCGGAGGCCATGGACGTGACCGTCCTGGACGCCGATGGCGTGAACCGGGTTCCGACCATGGGCTCCTACGGAATCGGCGTGGGCCGGGCGATGGCGGCCGTGGCGGAAACCCACCACGACGAGAACGGCCTGGTCTGGCCAATGAGCATCGCCCCGTACGAGGTGGTCCTGACCGTCGTGAAGGTGGACCACGAGGAGTCGATGGGGTGCGCCGAGCGCCTCTACGACGAACTCCGGGCCGCCGGCGTGGACGTGCTCCTGGACGATCGGGCAGGTCGGCCGGGCGTCAAGTTCGCAGACGCCGAGTTGATCGGCATCCCGTTGCGGGTCACGATCGGACCCAGGGGCCTCGAGAACTCGATTGTGGAGCTCACCGCCCGAACCGACGGAGAACGCCACGATGTGCCCGTCGACGACGTCGTTGCACGCCTCGTGGACCTGGTCGTCACCGGCCGCTCCGCGGGCCGGTAGCGTTCGCCTTCCACGTACGGCCCACCCCGCCGAGGATCCCAACCGATGCCCAAGACGATCGATCGCACGCTTCCGATCAAGCGCTACAAGAAGGTGGTCGCCACCGTCGAGCTTCCCGGCGTCCCGGAGGGCACCGTGGGCAGGGTCCGGGTGGCCAACGGTTTCGCCTGGTACCGCTACTGGGTCGACTTCGACAACGGCGTCCGCATGGGGCAGGTCAGCCACGACCACCTCTGCCACGAGGACGACTGGGGCCGGTTCCAGTTCGACCGGACCGAAGCCGAACGCCGGGCACTCGAGGCCCCCGAGGACTCAGTCGACTCCGATGAAGGCGACGAGGGCGCAGCGGGCGCCGTCGGAAACCAGTTCGGTGTGCCCGAGCACCTGCTCCAACGAAGTCGCGACGCCCGCACACGCGTCGGCGCCTGATCCACCAGGCGCCCCACCCGGGCGCCACCGGTCACAGCGGACCGGCACCCATCCACGCGATATCCTTCCCCGTCACGTTTCAGCCCCGGAGGCCCCCAGATGTTCAAGCCCGGCGACAAGGTCGTCTACCCGCACCACGGTGCAGCGGTCGTCGAAAAGCGGGAGAAGCGAAAGGACCCGACCGGCCAGACCACAGAGTACCTGGTGCTCCGGATGGCCCACGGCGACATGATGCTGGCGGTGCCGGTGGCCAACGCCGAGGACGTGGGCATGCGCTGGCCCATCTCCAAGGAGGACGTGGAGGACCTCTTCGAGGTACTCCAGAAGCGGGACATCCGGGAGCCGGCCAACTGGTCGCGGCGGTTCAAGAACCACCAGGAGAAGCTGAAGAGCGGCGACGTGTACCAGGTCGCCGAGGTGGTCCGGAACCTCGCACTACGGGACCAGGCCAAGGGCCTCTCGGCTGGCGAGAAGATGCTCTACACGAAGGCCCTCGACGTCCTCGTCTCCGAGTTGGCGTTCGCCCTGAACACCAGCGAGGACAAGGCGATGGCCACGGTCGAGGACGCCCTCTCCTAGGCATTCCCAGCCTGTCCTATGCTCGGACCGGAGCCCGGTACCCACCGGGTCCGATGAGCAGGAGGGACCGCCCATGACCGACGGAGTCGGTAGACGGATCGTCGTAGGCGTGGAGGGTTCGGGCTATGCCCGCGCCGCCCTCATCTGGGCCCTGGAGGAGGCGCACCACCGGGATGCGATCGTCGAGGTGGTCACCTGCTACTCGCCCACCTACGTTCCGGCTGCGCCGGACCTGGGCTACGTGCCACTCGACTCCTTCGACCTGGCGTCCGAGGTCGAGAAGATGCAGGGCGAGGTGATCGACTCTGCCGTTGCCGCCTCGGAGTTCGGTGACGAGGTGGATATCCGCCGGACCCTCCAGAAGGGCCGACCGGCCGACACGCTCATGAGGGCAGCCGAGGGCGCCACGATGCTCGTTGTCGGCAATCGCGGCAGGGGCGGCTTCGCAGGACTGAGGCTGGGCTCGGTCAGCCAGGCGATCGCCCATCACAGCCCTTGCCCACTCGTGATCGTGCGAACCGGCCTGGCCGACGACTGACCGGACTTCCCTTCGGTAGGAAGGATCCGCTCGGCGACGAGTCGGTCAATCGGGGAGGGCGGCCAGCATTCCAGGGACCCGCAGTTCCACGAACTCCCGCGCCAGGTCCACGTGAGGACCCATCGTCAGGGAGTGGATGGCTGCGTCCAGAAGCCCCTGCTCCCAGAACACCACTGACTCGACCCACCCGCCATCAAGGTGGCGCAACGACCGGGGCGCCGAGAGGTCAGCGGGGGAGCCCGACATGACCGCCACACATCGCCCACTTGAGACCCTGCGGGTGCCCGACCCCCAGAACAACGTCGCGCAACTCGACTGATCCAGCGAGGGGAAGCCACGGCAATCCCTCCGCGTCAATCTCGACCAACGCCAGATCAGGCCGCCGCCACGAGGGCGAATGCCGATGCAGCCGTCACCCGTCCTACGACAGCCATCGTCAACGCCCTTCCCGCCGAGGCAAGAAATCTGGACCGGTGTGATGCACGCCAGAGCATTTTGCGCGAGAGTTGTTGGCACACACCCACGACCTGTTGAGGGGGACCTGCATGAGCGGCACCGAGGAGGAGGTCGACGGGAAGTCCGTCGACCAGATCGCGAAGATCGCCGGACCGATCGGAGGCCTATGGGTGGCCTACAACGACCACGGCATCTCTGGGGCGAGTTTCGCGAACCTGACCACCTTCGCCCGCTTCCGCGAGGAGCACCACGATCGGACCGGTAGGCCATCGGCGAGCGCCGACGCCATGCCCGACGACCTGTTCGACGCAATCGAGCATTCCTTCAACACCGGCGACCGCAACGGCCTGACCTTCGACCTGCGTGGTGCCACTCCCTTCCAGCAGTCCGTCTGGGAGGCATGCCTGGCCATTCCCGCCGGGGAGACCCGCACCTACGCCGATCTGGCCCGGTCCATCCACCGCCCGAACGCCGTGCGGGCAGTGGGCACGGCTCTCGGGGCCAACCCGATCCCGGTGCTGATCCCCTGCCACCGGGTACTGCGCTCCGATGGGAGCCTGGGTGGGTATGCCTTCGGCCTTCCCATCAAGGAACGCCTCCTGGATCGTGAAGCCGTGAGGGCCGCCGCCTGATTCGTCCTCCCGGCGGTTGATCCGGCAGGGTTCCGGTCTCGACCAGCAGTGAGGACACCATGAGCGACGAACGACCACTCGACCCGGCCGAAGGCGGCGTGACGACAGAGGTCCGCGGTCGGATCCTCCTGATGGGCCTGGATCGGCCAGCCAAGATGAACGGCTACACGCCGCAGATGGCACGCCAACTCGTCGCCGCCTTCGAACGCCTGGACGAGGACGACGATCTGTGGTGTGGGGTGCTGTTCGGCCACGGTCCGCACTTCACCGCCGGGCTGGACCTGCCGAAGTTCCGGGATGCCATGAAGGACGGCAGACGGTCCACCCAGGGTGAGCGCGTCGACCCGATGGCCCTTGGGCGACGTTGCTCCAAGCCGATCGTGACCGCTGTTCAGGGCGTCACCTACACGCTCGGGATCGAGATGATGCTGGCCGGCGACATCGTGGTGGCCGCCGACGACTGTCGCTTCTCACAACTCGAACCGCTCAGGGGGATCCATGCGGCTGGAGGTGCGACCATCCGGTTCGTGGACCGTGGCGGCTGGGGCAACGCCATGTACCACCTGCTCACCTCCGACGAGTTCGACGCCGAGGAGGCCCGACGTATCGGCCTCGTCCAGGAGGTCGTTCCGGCCGGCACGCAGCTGGACCGGGCCATAGCGTTGGCCGAGAAGATCTGTGAGGGAGCCCCGAAGGCCGTCCAGGCGACGAAGGCCTCGTCGGCGATCTACCTCCGCGACGGTGAGGAGGCCTGCATTGCGGCACTGGGCCCGAAGCAGGCCGAGTTGGCGGCCATGGACGATGCCGAGGAGGGTGTGGCGGCCTTCCGGGAGCGTCGTCCAGGCAACTTCACCGGTCGCTGACCCGGGTTGCCCAGCGGAATCCGTCGGGGCTACCGGCACCCGGCTAAGGCCAGGGAACCTCGACCAGGGCTTCCTTCAACTCGTACTTGAGGACCTTCAGGGTGGCGTTGCGCGGCATCGGCCCGTCGTGGACCACCAGTTGCTCGGGCACCTTCTGCATCATCAGTTCCGCCTCGACGCAGGCTGCGACCATCTCGGCCATCGTGAGGTCGTCGGCACCCCCGGCGGTCTCGACCACCGCGCAGACCCGTTCTCCACGCTCGGCGTCGGGTAGGCCGATGACCGCCACGGCGGCGACCTTCGGGTGGGCGTAGAGCACGTCCTCGATCTCACGGGCGGCGATGTTCTCGCCCTTGCGGATGATGATGTCCTTGACCCGACCGGTGAGGCTCACGTGGCCGTCGGGGCGCATGACCGCCAGGTCGCCGCTGCGGAACCGCCCTTCGTCGTCGAACGCCTCGGCGTCCAAAGTCGGGTCCCTGTAGCCCTTGAAGAGCTGCGGGCCCGAGATGCGGACCTCGCCCTCCTCGCCCCGGTCGCATTCGCTGCCGTCCGGTCGACAGATGGTCACCTCGGCACCGAACACCGGGTGGCCCTCGGTGTGGGCTAGCTGGTCGTCGCTGTCGTGCGGCGAGCCCTGGCAGATCATGGGGCTCTCGGTCATGCCGTAGCCGTGGGCGACCGGGACGCCCATCTCGGCCTTCACCTCGAAGAACACCTCCGGGGGCTTGGGTGCTCCACCACCGGAGAGCATCCGCAGCGTCGGGATGATCGGTTCGGCGGGCTGCTGGCGCTGAACGCCCAGGAACATCGTGTAGAAGACGGTCGTGCCACCGGCCATCGTCACGCCGTGCCGACCGAATTGCTCAATGGCGGCGGCCAGGTCGAACTTCTCGAGGAGCACAGCCGGGAACCCGTTGGCAAGCAGGCAGACCAGGTAGTCGGGCCCGCCGATGTGCGCGTAGGGGAAGGCGATCGAGCCGACGTCGTCGGACCCCATGTCCAGCGCCTTGGCGAGGCCCACGCCGCCGGCCATCAGGCTGGCGTCGGTGTGCAGGACTCCCTTCGGATCCGACGTGGTGCCCGACGTGTAGTAGATCCAGCGGACCAGGTCCTCGCCTCCACCCGCGGCTGCTGGTGTCGCCGGCAGCGTCGCCGGGTCGCCATCGGGAAGGCCGGCCGAGGCATCCAGGAGCGTCGGCGGGCTGTCCAGACCGGCCGTGACCCTCTCAGCCATGGCCCTGTAGTCGAAGCCACCCCACTCCCCCGGCGTGAGGACGAACTCGGCACCGGTCTGTCGGATGCAGAAGCCGACCTCGCGGTCCCGGTAGATGTGGATGATCGGGTTCTGGACGGCACCGAGGCGTGACAGCGCCAACGACGCCACGACGGTCTGGATCCGGGTGGGCAGCACCCATGTGACCGGAGTGCCCTCACCGATACCCATGGCGGCGAAACCGGCGGCGACCCGTTCAGCCTGCCCCTCAGCCTCACCGAAGGTGATCGTGGTGTCGCCTTCGATCAGGAACGCCCTGTCCGGGCTGGCAGCCACCCGTCGTTCCAGGAGTTCCCAGAAGGTCCGGGCGTCGTAGATCGGTTCGCTCATCGGTCCCGGGCCCCCGGTCGGTGTCCGCTGGTGTGCCCCAAAGGATCGCGCACCGCCGACGAGTCGTCACCCTCGGACGGCGCTGGGCCGAGCATCCGAACCGGTAGGCCGACGGACCGCCGACCACGGACGACTCGTACACTGACCGCCGATCCGGGATGTGGCGCAGCCAGGTAGCGCACCTGCTTTGGGAGCAGGGGGTCGGGAGTTCAAATCTCCCCATCCCGACCAATCTGACCAGCGTCTGCGCGTATCTACACCTGGGGGCTCCGATGTCGCCCCCGCCCCTGTCACTCACCCTCCTGCCCTTCACCATCGGCGTGGTCATCGCCTCGGCGGTCTGGCACACCATGCTGGCCCTGCTGGCGGGATCTCTCGGCCGCAGGATGGCTGAAGCCGGCCGCCGCAGGCTCATACGCATCTCCAGCGTGGCCCTCGGGATCGTCGGCGTGGTGCTCGTCGCATGACCGGACATCCGGATACCGGCCCGGGGAACAGGCGCCCCTAGGGTTCCCGACCCGTGGACCTCATCATCATCCGACACGCACAGCCGGAGGCCCAGAACCGTGGAGAGGCCGGGCCCGCAGATCCGCCTCTCTCAGCCCTGGGCGTCCAGCAGGCGACCGCCACCGCCGACCTGCTGGCCACCGAGGGCGTGACCCACGTCGTCACCAGCACGATGCGCCGGGCCATCCAGACCGGCCAGCCGTTGGCCGACCTACTGGGCATCACGCCGGAGGCCATCGGCGACCTGAAGGAATCGGACCACCAGCGATCCACGTACACGCCCGCCGAGCAGATGGACGCCGACCACGAGGTGGTCCGGGAGTTCCTGACCGACCCGATGGCCATGTTCTCCGACGGATACGGCGCATTCCGGGAACGGGTCCGAAAGGCGTTCGACTCGATCGTGGAAGCCAACCGTGGAGGGACGGTCGCCGTCTACTGCCACTCGATGGTCGCTGGCGTGTACCTGCAGGTGCTGCTGGACCACGACGATCCGTTCGCCGTCATGGCCGACTACTGCGGGATCATGCGGGTCACGGCGTCGACGACCGGCATCCGCACGCTCCGCAGCGTGAACGAGACCGGCCACCTGCGCCACCTCGGCTGAGCCCGTCGACACGGAGGACAGGGGTCGAAAAAGCACCGGAGCCGGCCCTGAACAGGACCGGCTCACGTGGTACCCCGTACGGGATTCGAACCCGTGCTACCAGGTTGAGAACCTGGCGTCCTAGGCCTCTAGACGAACGGGGCCTGAACCACCCCGACACCCACGGTCCGGGGACCTGAAAGCGCCTGAGCGGCGGTCATTGTAGCGACGGTGGCAGACACCGCCTCTTGCTCGGAGGGGAGGACTCGAACCCCCAATGACTGGACCAGAACCAGTTGTGTTGCCAATTACACCACCCCCGAAGGTGGGCCCATAGGGCCCCGACAGCCTAACGCCAGCGGTCCACGGCGCGGACCCGGGTGATCTCCGGCCGGCACCGGAACCGGCGTCAGAGTCGGGCGCGGGCCCTTGCGATACGACGCAGGACCTCGGCGCGCTCCATGCACTCCGCCATCGTCTCGAACAGCGGTGGCCCGACCGTCCGACCGGTCACCGCCACCCTCACCGGAGCCTGCGCCTTGCCCAACCTGAGACCAAGGGACTCCCCCACTTCGGCCACGGCCGCCAGCACCGAGTCGGTGTCCCATGCACAGTCGGACAGGACCGCTGCGGCGCCGTCGAGCATCTCGGCGGCCAACGGTGCCTTCACCATGGCCTTCTCCCATGACTCCGGATCGTCCGCCGGGTCCTCCAGGAACAGGAAGTCCACGAACCTCGTGATGTCCCCGAGGGTCCGGAGCTTCTCCTGGACCAGGTCCACCATCGTCGAGAACAGCCCGGCGTCGAAACGCTCGGGCGGCCACGGGGCGCCGTCGCCCACCCAGGGGGCGACCCGGTCGGTGAAGTCGTCCCTGTCCAGCGCCCGGAGGTGGGTGGCGTTGATGTGCTCCAGCTTCTTCAGGTCGAAGAACGCCGCCGCCTTGTTCACGTCCTGGATCCGGAACAGGTCCACGATCTCGCCGAGGGGCCGGACCTCCACGTCGTCCGGTGGCCCCCAGCCGAGCAACGCCAGGTAGTTGACCATCGCCTCCGGCAGGTAGCCACGCTCCCGGTAGTCACCGATCGAGACGTCGTCACGCCGCTTGGAGAGCTTCTTTCGCTGCTCGTTGACCAGCAGGGGAAGGTGTGCGTAGGTGGGCCGGGGCACACCCATGGCATCCAGCAGGAGCAGCACCTTCGGCACGCCGGAGAGGAGGTCCTCGCCGCGGATGGCGTGCGTGATGCCCATGTCGGCATCGTCCACGGCGTTGGCCAGGAGGAACATCGGCGAGCCGTTGGACCTCCAGATGACGAAGTCCTCGAGGTCGTCGGTGGCGAACGACACCTCGCCACGCACGATGTCGTCGAAGGCCATGGTCGCACCCGACGGCATGCGGAAGCGCACGGCCAGGCCGTCCACCATGGTCGACCCGTCCACCTCGCGGTTCTCGGCGTCACACAGGTAGGCCTGCCCGTTTCCCAGCAGGTCCTCGACGACCTCGCGGTGACGGTCGCGCCGTTCCGACTGGAAGTACGGACCCTCGTCCCAGTCCAGGCCCAGCCACTCCAACTCGGCCAGCAGGCTGTCGGTGAGGTCGCTGCGGTTCCGCTCGGCGTCGGTGTCCTCGATCCGGAGCACGAAGGTGCCCCCGACGGAACGGGCATGCAGCCAGTTGAACAGTGCCGTCCGGGCGCTCCCGACGTGTAGGAAACCGGTGGGCGATGGTGCGAAGCGGACTCTCGATGTCACCGGGCCGAGGCTACCGGCGAGCCTGCGGCGGCGATTCCGACCACCGGGATCGGAGCCAGCCGCTCAGGGCAGGCCGACGATCGTGCGCCGGATGATGCCGGCGACCGTGTCGACCAGGATTTCGTGGGAGACACCCCACCGCTCGAGGCCGTGCTGGTGATTGGCGACGTGGGCCAGCATTCCCACCACCACGCCGGCCGAGGCCATCGGGTCGCCGGGGATCTTCCGTTCGGTCGCCAGGTCCATGAGGGCGGCCGTGGCGCCGGCCAGAAGGAAGGTCCGGATCTCCCGGAAGCGCAGGTCGCCCTCCATGGAGGTGAGGTCCAGCACCCTCAGTACCGGCTTGTGGCGGGTCCAGAACTCCAGCATCCCGTCGGCCACGGCGTGGGCCGCTCCATCCGGATCGATATCCCAGTCGCGATTCGTGACCAGCTTCTGGAGGTCTTCGTGCCACGCCTCCGACAGGTTCCCTGCGAGGGCCAACATCGCCGACTCCACGTCCGGGAAGTACTGGTAGAAGGTGGCCGGCGAGGTGCCGGCCTGACGTGCGATGTCAACGACCTTCAGGTCGCGGTAGGCAACGGTGTCCAGCACGGCGAGGGTGGCATCCAGAAGCTTCTGCCGGGTGGCCAGTCCCCGTCGCCCGGGAATACGACCGTCCGAAGCCCGCAGGTCACCCTCCGACTCTGGGGTCCCGGTCGAAACCACGGGGTTCGTCTCCTCACTCACGGCGCCACCGTAGTGCCGTACCCGTATCTGATGCCGTGTCAGGTACAGATTCCGGCCATCACCGAGGTGGTATCTGCTCCCAGCGGCGCTGCCCGGTCACCCGCCCGGCGGGCCCGCGGCTCGGCGACCTCCCCGGCGTTCTCCGTGTCGACCACCCTGCCGCCGCCAGCCATCCACCGGGCCGTTCCCGCCAGGGAGACGTCCACGAGGTGCCCCCTGCCGCTGCCCAGGGCCGCGAGTGCCAGCACTGCCGCCAGGAGGCCAGTCGCAGGATCCGCCACGGCGTCGGCCACGAAGCCCGACGGACACTCGAGCAGCAGGCCCCCCGAGACCGCTGCGTCGTCGCCGAACGCCACGCCCGACGACCGGGGCCCATCACGCCCGTACCCCGTGATCGAGGTCCAGACGGTGCCGGCATCCACCAGCGCCTCGACGTCGACGCCCCACTGGTCCATGACCCGTGGACGGCTGGATTCCACCACCACGTCGGCCGCCGATACGAGCCGCCGGACCACCTCGATACCGGCGGCGGTGGAAGGGTCCACCACGACCGATTCCTTGCCACCGTTCAACAGGTCGAAGAACGACGCCGGACCGTTCCTGGCGCCGTCAGGTCGGGCCCGGCTCTCGACCTTCACCACCCGGCATCCGGCCCTCCGCAGCAGGTCGCCACAGAGGGGTGCCGCCCACAGGGACCCCAGCTCGACAACCAGGGGTCGATCCGAGCAACGGGGCGAGGTCCCCCCGGCGGTGACGACCGCCGGACGACCGGGGCCGGTTCCGGGCACGCCCAGGGGCATACCCAGCAGGTCCGCTCCCTCGACCAGTTCCGCCGACGGCAGGCCCCCGATCAGGCGTTCAACGCTTCGCCAGTCGGTCGGATCCACGTCGGCGCCGAGCAGTGCCGGAAGGGCCGCCAGGTCGTCGGGACGAGCCAGGTTCACGCAGACCACCCCGTCCCCGGCGCCCAGCAGGTGGGCGTAGCCCCCGACCGACGTGGCGCCCCGCCGGCCCATCCCGGCCAGCGCTGCCCGCTCCCCCAGCAGGGCGGGACCATCGGTCGGGTCACCGCCCAACGCCTCGTAGCGCTCCGCCAGGCGGCACATGACGTCGACGATGGATGCCGGTGCCTGGCGCGGCGGAGCATCGGCCGGGCCGGTCAGGGCCATCGCCCCCGAGGCGGCCCAATCCGACGCCGCGTCGGCAGCGTCAACCGGACCCCCTACGAGGAGGTCCTCCAGAAGCCGAACCGGGTCGGGGCCACCATCCATGCCCGCCGGACGGTACCAACCGGTTGGGGCGGGTTCGGCCCCGGCCCCACCTCCGAGTAGCCCCGGAGGGGACCCATGGGGGAACATGGGGCCCGTTCGGACGGTTCCACCAGGAGACACACCCAGATGCCAGCCCTGAAGCCCGGAAGCCGGTTCACCAGCAGCGTCTGCACCACACAGGTGATCGTCGTGAAGGGTGCAGGCGAAGTCGACCTGACGTGTGGTGGTGCGCCGATGCTCGCTGCCACCGCCGGTACAGCGGCCGACGGCGGCCAACCAGCCGATGGGGCATCGGGCGGAACCCTCATGGGGAAGCGCTACGTGGACCCGGACGAGACGGTCGAGGTGCTCTGCACCAAGCCGGGGGACGGGTCCCTGGGCATCGGTGGCGCCCTGCTCGACCTCAAGGACGCCAAGCCCCTCCCAGCCTCGGACTGACCCGGGCCTGCAGCCCCACGACAAGGTAGGGCGACGACGTGAACCTCATGATGCTGCTGGAGATGGCAGCGGACGGTTTCGGCGACCGGGTGGCCCTCGGTCCGGCTGACGGAGGCCTCACCTATCGGGACCTCTACGACTCCGCCGGTGCCGCATCCGTACGGTTCCGCTCCGATGGCAGCTCGCACGTGGCCATTGCCGACCTCTCCTCGGCCGCCCTGCCGATATCGCTCTTCGGGGCGGCCTGGGCCGATCTGCCCTTCGTGCCCCTCAACTACCGGTTGCCCGACGGCGAACTGGCCTCGCTGGCCTCCAGGATCTCCCCGGCGACCGTCGTTACCGACCCCGACTCCCCCGACCGCCTCACCGGGATCGACGGCATCGGGCTCCTGTCGCGTCACGGGCTGATGGGCCTCGTGGACGGTGCCGAGCCGCCCGAACCCGAATGGGACATGACCGGCGAGGGAACCGCCATCGAGCTGTTCACCAGCGGGACGACAGGCGAGCCGAAGGCCGCCGTGCTGCGCCACCGCCACCTCGTGTCCTACGTCCTGGGATCGGTGGAGTTCATGGGCGCCGACGAGGACGAAGCCGCCCTCGTGAGCGTGCCGCCGTACCACGTGGCCGGTATCGCGGCCATCCTCTCCAACGTCTACGCGGGACGACGGATCGTCCAGCTGCCGACCTTCGATGCCGACGACTGGGTCGCCCTCGTTCGTGCCGAATCGGTCACCAGCGCCATGGTGGTGCCCACGATGCTGACGCGCATCGTCGAGGTGCTGAATGCCGAAGGGCCCGACGGCCCGGGACTACCGACCCTGCGGTCCCTCTCCTACGGGGGCGGCCGGATGCCTTCACCGACGATCCAGCGGGCCCTTGAGCTGCTTCCGACCACCGCATTCGTGAACGCCTACGGGCTGACCGAGACCAGCTCGACCGTGGCCCTGCTGGGGCCCGACGAGCACCGGGAGGCGGTGGCGAGTGCCGATCCGGCGATCCGGGCTCGCCTCGGGTCGGCTGGGCGACCGCTGCCCACCATCGAGGTCACGATCCGCGACGACCTCGGAGACAAGGTGGCCGTCGGCCAGCCCGGCGAGATCTGGGTTCGGGGGGAACAGGTCTCAGGCGAATACCGGGGGTCGGCGCCGCGCCTCACCGCCGACGGCTGGTTCCCCACCCACGACGGCGGCTGGATGGACGCCGACGGGTACCTCCACGTCACGGGCCGGATAGACGACGTGATCGTGAAGGGCGGCCAGAACGTCTCCCCCGGCGGGATCGAGGAGGTCCTGGTCTCCCACCCGGCGGTTGCCGACGCCGCGGCCATCGGCCTGCCCGACTCTCAGTGGGGGGAACGGATCATCGCCGTCGTGGTCCTACACCCAGCGGCCTCGGCCACCTCCGACGAACTGCGCGACGCCGTGCGCGACCGGCTGCGCTCCAACCGCACACCCGACCACGTGGAGTTCGTGGCGTCGCTCCCCTACAACGACACCGGAAAGTTGCTGAGACGGGTGCTGCGCTCGGACCTCGCCCACCTCGGCGATGGTTCAACGGGCTGACGGCCGCCCGGACAGCGAGCAGACTGGGCGGGTGGCCACCGCAGTTCCATTCCGTGTGCTGTCCGTGGACGAGGCAGCGACGCGCCTCACGACGCCCGCAGCTGACCTCGACATCGGCGTGCTCCGCGACCTGCCACTGCTGGTCGTCGAGGATGCCCACCTCCTCCCACCGGAGGCCGCCGCCTCGTTGGCCCGGCTGCCGGTCGTCTCCATCGGGCTGGCCGCCCCGGGCACTGCCCCCGCCTTCGACGTGCTGGCAGTCGATGCCGACGACGCAGCCGGGATCGCCTCCGGGATCGTCGGCACCCCCGGGGCGGCACTGGCCTGTTGTCAGGTCCTGCGCCACGGCGAGGGCCTGGACACGTCGGCCGGCCTCCTGCTGGAGTCCACGGCCTACGGCACGCTGCAGGCAGGCACCGAGTTCGCAGAGTGGCTGGAGGGTCGCGGGCGGCGGGTCAGGCCCGCCGAGGCCGAACCTCCCGTACTGGTGGAAGCCGACGGCGACACCGTGACGCTGACGTTGAACCGTCCCCGGCTACGCAACGCCTTCTCCGCGGCGATGCGCGACGCCCTCGTCGAGGCACTACGGCCGCTGGCGGCGCCGGGCGACAGCCGTCAGGTCCTGCTGGCCGGAAACGGGTCGGCGTTCTGCTGTGGTGGCGACCCGGCCGAGTTCGGCACGATCGCCAATCCGGTGGGGGCGCACCTGATCCGGTCGTCGGCCAACGCCGCACCCTGGCTGGACCGGCTGGCCGGCCGGCTCACCGTCCGGGTGCATGGTCCCGCCGTCGGAGCCGGGGTCGAGCTGGCTGCCTTCGCCGGGCGTCTGGAAGCCACCGACTCGGCGACCTTCTGCCTGCCAGAGGTCTCCATGGGCCTCATGCCGGGCGCCGGCGGCACCGTCAGCGTGCCGAGGCGCATCGGACGCCAACGGACGGCCCGGATGTGCCTGACGGGCACCACCATCGACGCGGCGACAGCCTTGGGCTGGGGCCTCGTCGACGCGATCGTGGACTGACCGGTCAGAGGCGCTCGAGGATCGTCACGTTCGCCTGGCCGCCGCCCTCGCACATCGTCTGGAGGCCGAAGCGCCCGCCGGTGCGTTCCAACTCGTTCAGCAGCGTGGTCATGAGCTTGGCACCGCTGCAACCCAGCGGGTGGCCCAGGGCGATCGCCCCGCCGTTCACGTTGACCTTCTCGTGGGGCACGTCGTGCTCGGCCATCCACGCGATCGGCACGGGGGCGAAGGCCTCGTTGCACTCGAAGAGGTCGATGTCGTCGATAGACATCCCGGACTTCTCCAGCGCATAGGTGGTCGCCGCGATGGGTCCGGAGAGCATGTAGATCGGGTCGTCGCCACGCACGCTGATGTGGTGGATCCTGGCCCGCGGTGTGAGGCCATGCTCGTCGACGGCCCTTTCCGAGGCCACGAGGATGGCCGCGGCACCGTCGCTCACCTGGCTGGCCAGGGCGGCCGTGATACGACCCCCCTCCACCAGGGGTGCCAACTGGGCCATCTTCTCGATGCTGCCGCCCCGACGGGGACCCTCGTCCACCTCGACCCCCGCCAGCGGGGATACCTCACGCTCGAAGCGGCCCTCGTCGATGGCGGTGATGGCCCTCTCATGGCTCGTGAAGGCGAACGCCTCCATCTGCTCGCGGCTGATGTTCCACTTCTCGGCTATCAGCTCGGCACCACGGAACTGGGACACCTCCTGTGTTCCGTAGCGCTCCACCCAGCCCGTGGACCCGGAGAACGGATCCTCGTGCCCGAACGGCTTTGCCGCCTCGAGGGCCAGGCCGATGGGGATCATGCTCATGTTCTGGACGCCGCCGGCCACCACCAGGTCCTGCAGTCCGGACATGACGCCCATGGCGGCGAAGCTCACGGCCTGCTGCCCGGAACCGCACTGGCGGTCGATGGTCGTACCCGGGATCGCCTCCGGCAGGCCGGCGGCCAGCCACGCCGTGCGGGCGATGTCACCGGCCTGGGGACCGAGCGTGTCAACGCATCCGAACACCACGTCCTCGACGGCCATCGGGTCCACGTCGTTGCGCGCCAGGACCGCGTTGATCACGTGTGCGCCCATGTCGGCGGGATGCACCTGGGACAGGCCACCACCCCGCTTGCCCGTGGGCGTCCGGACGGCATCGACGATGTAGGCCTCGGTCATGGAATCTCCTGATGATCTGGGACACGTAGGTCTGGTTGAAAATCGTACGGGGTGGAACCACCGATGCCCGCTACCGGGGCTCCCGGGGAAGGCCCAGCACCCGCTCACCGATCACGTTTCGCTGGACCTGGTTGGACCCGCCGTAGATGGTGTGCGCCCGGCTGTAGAGGAAGGTCCGCTGGAGCGGGTCGAGTCGGTAGCCGATTCCCAACGGATCCTCCATGGGCGGCGTGGCATCCATGCCCACCATGGCGCTGGTCCCACGAACCCGCATTCCCAACTCGCCGAGCCTCCGGTGCCACGACGCCCAGTAGAGCTTGCCGATCGACATCTCCGGTCCCGGCACCCCGTCAGCCACGAGCGCCGTGAGCATCCTGAGCTGGTTGTAGCGGAGGATCTCAAGCTCCGAGTAGGAGCGCATCAGGTCCTGGCGCAGCGTCGGATCGTGGATGGATCCGTTGGCCCGGGCCAGCTCGAGGAGGTGGTCAAGCTCCCAGCGGTAGCCGGTCTGCTGGCCGAGCGTGGACGCCCCACGCTCGAACCCGAGGGTTCCCATCGCCACCGCCCAACCGTTGCCGGCCCCCCCGACGACCATCCCCTCCTCGGTCACGGCATCGTCGAAGAACACCTCGTTGAATTCCGAGCCGCCCGTGACCTGCACTATCGGTCGGACCTCGACCCCCGGCTGGTCCATCGGAACCAGCAGGTAGGAGAGGCCGGCGTGGCGTTCGGTGGACGGATCGGTGCGGCACAGCACGAACGCCCACTGGGCGTACTGGGCCAGCGAGGTCCACGTCTTCTGGCCCGTCACCAGCCACCTGTCGCCGGAGAGGTGGGCCCGGGTGGAGACGCCGGCGAGGTCCGATCCGGCGTTCGGCTCCGAGTACCCCTGGCACCAGTGTTCGGTACCGGAGATGATCGGCGGGATGAACCGCTCCTGGAGTTCCGGTGTTCCGAAGGCGACCAGCGTCGGACCCAGAAGCGTCAGTCCGATGTTGGGGATGCGCCCGGGCGCCCTGGCCTCCACGTACGTCTGGTGGAAGACCACCTGCTCAGAGAGCGAGGCGTCACGGCCACCGAGGTGGGTGGGGTAGTCGAGGCCCAGCCATCCACCCGTGGCCAGCTCGCGTTCCCATTCCAGCAGGCGCTCCGGTTCCACGTCCTCCTGGCCTACGCCTCCCCTGCCACGCAGGTCTGCGTTGGCTCCCGATAGGTGCTCCTCCAGCCAGGTACGCACCTCGTCGGCGAACGCCTCCTCGGCGGCGGTGCGGGCGAACTCCATGGCCTCCGACGGTAACCGGATCGGTTCAGACCGTGGGTACCAGCAGCCTTGCCAGGGTTCCGCAGATCCCGTCGAGGCGGTCGGCGCAGCGCCTGTACGACTCCAGCGACCCCCCGTAGGGATCGGGAACCTCGTCGGCCACGCGGCCGGTGGTGAAGTGGCCTCCGCGGGCTCCATCCATGGCCCTCACCCAGGCGGCCATGCCGCCCTCCCCGACCGGCCCCACCCCTGCGCCGAGTCGTGCCACCTCACCGGCCAGGAAGGTGCGGGACCGGGACATCGGAACCATCGCCGTCACCGCCGCCTCGTGCCTACGGGTCATGGCCACGATCAGGTCGGCGTCAGCCACCGACTCCGGCGACAACGCCCTGCTGCGATGGTCAGCCAGGTCGATGCCCCGCTCGGACAGCACCTGCACGGCCTTGTCGGTGGCCGGGGAACCCCCGCCCTCGGTGCCCGCCGAAGCCACGACACAGGCATCCGGACCTTCCTGCCGGAGGGCGTGGCCCAGCAACGCCTCCGCCATGGCGGACCGGCATGTGTTGCCGGTGCAGACGAACAGGATCATCGTGCCGACCGTACCCGAGGTCGGGTTCGTCACCCGACTGACCCGCGGGCCTAACGTCGCCGCAGCAACCCGATGCGACCACGATGGAGGGCGCCCAGATGGCAGGACCGATGGCCGGCGTGAAGGTCGTGGAGTTGGGCGTGTGGATCGCCGGGCCTGCCGCCGGCGGCATCCTCGCCGACTGGGGGGCTGACGTGGTGAAGCTGGAGCCACCATCGGGAGACCCGTGCCGGATGTTCCAGCGCATGCTCGGCGGAGACCTCCCCACCAACCCCGTCTTCGAGATGGACAACCGGTCGAAGCGAAGCATCGCCGTTGACCTGACGAGCCCCGACGGGCAGGCCGTGGCGATAGACCTCCTGGCGGACGCCGACGTGTTCATCACGAACCTCCGGGTCGGCGCCCTCCAGCGCCTGGGCCTGGACCACGAATCGATCGCCGATCGGTTCCCCCGGCTGGTCTACGGCCAGGTCACCGGCTATGGCCGTGACGGTGAGGACGCCGACAAGGCCGCCTACGACGTCGGTGCCTTCTGGGCCCGGGCGGGGCTGGCCTCGTTGCTGACCGTTCCCGGCGGCGACCCGCCGTTCCAGCGCGGAGGCATGGGCGACCACTCCACGGGGATGTCGGCCGCCGCGGCGATCTCGGCCGCCCTCTTCGACCGGGAGCGGACAGGAAGGGGACAACTGGTGGAGACCTCGCTGATGCGCCAGGGCGCCTACACGATCAGCTTCGACCTGAACATCCTGCTGATGTGGGGGGCGACGCTGGACATCGGAGCACGGGCGACGATGGGCAACCCGACCATGAACAACTACACGGCGGGCTGCGGTCGCCGGTTCTGGATCGTGGGCCTCGAGGGTGAGCGCCACTGGCCGCCGCTGGCCCGGGCCGTCGGGCATCCGGAGTGGCTCACCGACGAACGCTTCGCCCGGCCGGGCAACCGGTCAGCCAACGCCAGCGAGCTGATCGCCATGCTGGACTCGATCTTCGCCACCCGCACCCTCGGCGAGTGGTCCGAGGTGTTCCAGGGTGAGCCCGACTTCTTCTGGGCGCCGATCAACACGCCCGACGACCTCCTGGCCGACCCGGCGTTCCACTCGTCCGGTGCGCTCGTGGACGTGCCTGACGACGTGGCGTCCACCACGATGGTTGCAACCCCGGCCGACTTCCACGGCACGCCGTGGGCGGCCAGGTCAACCGCTCCCGAACTGGGCCAGCACACCCTTGAGGTGCTGGGTGAACTGGGTCGTACCGACGCCGAGATCGCCTCGATGGTCGGCGCCGGAACGGTCTTCCTGCCGGAGGACGACTCCTAGGTAGACAGGCCGGCGATGGCGACGGCGATGGCGGCTATGTCGGCCTCACGGGCCGCACCGCTTGATTCCACAGCCGGAGCGAAGTGCCAGTAGCCGTGGACCTGTGCCTCGTGTCGGCACAGGGTTACGGGCACCCCTGCCCCGGTCAGCGCCTCGGCGTATCCGACACCCTCGTCGCGCAGCGGGTCGAAGCCGGCCACGCTGACATGGGCCGGGGGCAGGCCGGAGTGGTCGGTGGCCCGGACCGGTGCGGCCAACGGATCGACAACCAGTTGGTCGGCACCTCCGTAGTTCCCGGCGAACCAGCGCATGACCTCGAGGTGCAGGAAGTACCCGGTGGCGTTCTCCTCCAGCGATGGCCAGCGACCCGACTCGAAGTCGAAGTCGACAGCCGGATAGATGAGCGCCTGGAGGGCTATACCCGGCCCCGACCGGTCCCGGGCCATCAGCGAAACCACGGCCGCCAGGTTCCCGCCGGCACTGTCGCCCGCCACGACCAGCCTGTCGGGGTCGATGCCGAGGTCATCGGCGTTTTCTGCGACGAAGCAGACGGCCGCGTAGGCGTCGTCAACGGCTGCCGGGAACGGGTGCTCCGGGGCGAGCCGGTAGTCGACCGACACGACCACCGCTCCGGTTCCGGCCGCCAGCGCCCGGCAGGGTTCGTCGTGGGTATCCAGGTCGCCGATGGTCCATCCACCACCGTGCAGGTACACGACCACCGGGGGCCGCTCCTCGGCTCCCAGAGGCCGATACGACCGGATTGGCAGGTCGCCTCCGTCCGGTCCCGGGATGGCCCGGTCCCGGACCTCGGCCATCTCCGCACCACCATGGGAACCCAGAGCCGAATAGCGGGCTCGCATCGACGCAGGCGTCACCTCGTCCATGGGGACCCGGGCGGCCTCGGACAGCGCCAGCAGGGGTAGGAGGTCATCGGCAACCGACATTGCCCGCTCAGCCCCCTGCAGCCAGGCGGTCCGACTCGTACTGGTACTGCGGGATCTCGACACGCTGGCGCCGGTCGTCGCCACCGTCGCCGCTGCCCACGCCGGTCGAGGTGGCGAACCGCTTCCACGAGCCGTCTGAGTCCCAGCCGACCCCGAGGTCGGTGATGGTGCCCGGCTGGTCCATCGCCTCGGCTGCAGCGAAGGTCCGTCTGAGTACGTCCCGCTGGAACTCCGGGTCATGGGGCCGACCGACGGTGTTGCCCAACGGAAGGTCCACGAAGGTTGCCCGTGGCGGGTTCACCGATGCCGTGATGCTGCGGGCGGCGGTGAGGCAGATCGTCGGCACCCCGGCTTCCTCCAGTGCCCTCGCTACCAGACCCACGGTCTGGTGGCAGACAGGTCAGACGGGCACCAGGAGCGCAACGTCCGCCTCGCCGGCGTCGCTCATGGCGACCACCTCGGCGACGATGGCCGGGGCCAGGTCCTCGGTCGTCCGTCGAGCCGAGTAGATGCCGCCCATGCAGCCGATGGCGGTCGGCGCCAGGCCGCCGATGACCCCCTCGTCGACCAGCTCGCGGAGACGGTCCACCGGAAAGACGATGTTGGGGTCCTCGCGGGCAGGTACCAGGTCGTATGCGAAGTGGGTGACCCGGATGTCGGTAGCCGGTTCCGACGTCGGGATTCGCCGGATGCCGGTGTCGTCCTTCCAGTGGAATGCCACCTGGCCGCTCAGGTAGGCACCACCGGATCCGATGAGGGCCACCTTGGACTCGGCCATGGGCGCCCGCAACGGGGTCCAAGGCGGGGTGTCGGGCCGCTCGGCCCACTGGTACGGCGGATAGCCGAGCTCGTCGTACTGGGCCCGGGTGAGGGCGATGTAGTCGACCGGCGTGCCTGCATCCATGGCCCGATGCTGCCACGGGACCTGCATGCATCTTGAGTCAGGCAGGAGATCGGCTGGCCTTGACGGTCGACGGGTCGATTCTCGGCATGGCCCTGTGAGGATGGACGCTGAGAGTGATCACTCGTACAATCACCGGGTGGCCACCTCACCAGGACTCCCCGAAGGGGAACATCTGACCGTCGACCGGGTGGCAGCCATCAGCGGCCTCGGCGTGGACACCATCCGCTACTACCAGCGCCTCGGCCTCCTGGAAGCCCCTGTCAGGCAGGGACGCAGGGCCCTCTACTCCCAGGCCCACCTGGAGCGACTGGACGAGATCCGCCATCTGGCCGACGAGGGCTTCTCCCTCGCACAGATCGCAGCGCTGGACGCCTCCTCCCGGAGCGGCACCCTCGGCCGCCTCGCCGATGCGACCCGTTCCAACAGGCTGACCCGTCACGAGGTGGCAGACCTGGCCGGCGTACCAGAGGGACTCGTCTCGCTGCTCTGCGACAACGGGATCCTCGAGCCGGTCGACCACGACGGCGAGCCGCTCTTCGACGAGGGCGCCGTTCCGATGGTCAGGGCCGGCCTGGCGATCAGCGCCGCCGGCGTACCCCTCGACGAGTTGGTCTCCCTGGCAGCCGACCACAGCGCCAACGTGGACCAGGTCGTGGACCGTGCCATAGCCCTGTTCGAGGACCACGTCACGGTCGGCACCGACGGCTCGGACGATGCCCTCGTCGAGGCGGTCCGATCCCTGCTCCCGGCCGTGACCCGCCTCGTGGCGCAGCACTTCAACCGGACGCTGGTGAACCGGGCGCTGGACCGGGTGGCCGACGGCGACCGACGCTCCCTCGCGGATGCCCTGGCCGCCGCCGACGCCGACCGCCTGGAGGTGGTCTGCCGATGGCCCTGAACGACCTGGCACCCGAGCCTGCACGGCCGATGACGGCAACAGCCACCGAGGTACGCACCGGTCCCGCTACCGACCCGCTGGCATGGCTCGCCACGACGCCGCACACCGACGAACGCTGGTACTGGGAGGTCCCGGAGGACGACACCGCCTGGGTCGGCATCGGCAGTGCCGAAACCGTCTCCACCTCCGGCCCCGGGCGCTTCGACGAGGCGGCACGCAGTGCTCACCGGCTTCTCAGTGGACTCCGGGTGACCGGCCCATCCGATGCGCCGCTCCCCCGCCTGGCCGCCGGCTTCGCCTTCGACGACACAGCGCCGTCCGGGCCGTGGGCACCCTTCGGCGATGGACGGCTGGTCCTTCCCGCCGTCCAGGTACTCCGCCGGGGTGGCCGCACATGGGTGATCCGCATCGACGGCCACGACCGGCCCACACCGGTAGTGGTGGCACCCGATCCTGCCGGTCCCGTCGAGCTCGACGCCGCCGACTGGGCCGACGAGACAGCCCGGGCCCACTACCGGCACCTGGTCGGGCTGGCCCTCGAGGCCATTGACCGCGGCGAACTGGTGAAGGCGGTGCCCTGTCGCTCCCTGCGTCTGGAGCGTCGTCCCGACGTGGCCCGCCTCCTGGCCACCCTGCGCAGCACCTACCCGGCGTGTGCCACCATCGGAGTGTCGATCGGCGCCACATCCTTCGTGGCGGCCACCCCGGAACGCCTCGTTGCAGTCGCAGGCGATCACCTCCAGACCGCCGCACTGGCCGGCTCGGCTCCACGCCACAGCGACCCGTCCATCGACGCAGCACTGGGGCAGGGCCTCCTGACCAGCCCCAAGGAACGCTCCGAGCACGCCGTGGTCGTGGACGCCATCGACCGGGCACTCGAGCGACTCGGCATTCTCGACCGCCACCCAACCGACCCGAGCCTGCTGCGGCTGCACGGCATCCAGCACCTCCACACTCCGATCGACGCCGAGTTGCCGGCCGGGATCGGCCTGTTCGACGTGGTCGGCGCCCTGCACCCGACGCCGGCAGTGGCGGGCCACCCCGGCGGCCGGTCCGCCGAGTTGCGATCCACACACGAGGGCATGGAGAGGGGCTGGTTCGCCAGCCCCGTGGGTTGGCTGGACTCCTCGGGGGACGGCGAGTTCAGGGTGGCGTTGCGGTCCGCCCTGCTCACAGACGCCGACACCACCCTCTACGCGGGGGCCGGCGTAGTGCGCGGCTCCGACCCGTCCCGCGAGCTCCTGGAGACCGACGTGAAGCTCGGTGCGCTGCTGGGCCCCGTGATCGCCACGTCGGTGGACCCGTGAGCAGCACCACGCTGCCGGCAGCCGACCCGGCTGCCACGCAGGCCTGGTGCCGGGCGTTCCTCGCCCAATTGGTGGCCTGCGGCGTTCAACACGTGGCCGTATCGCCGGGCTCTCGCTCCACGCCGATAACCGTCGCAGCCGACCGCACCGATGGCCTCGACCTGTCCGTGCACCTGGATGAACGGTCCGGAGGATTCTTCGCGCTCGGCCTGGCACGGGCTACGCGACGCCCCGTTGCGGTGTTGTGCACCTCCGGGACCGCAGCCGCCAACTACCTGCCGGCCGTGGTCGAGGCGTTCCAGTCGGGCGTCCCGCTGCTGGTGCTCACCACCGATCGCCCCCCGGAACTCCGCGGCATCGGCGCCCCCCAGACCATCGACCAGGTCGGCCTGTACGGCACCCACACCCGGTGGGCCGCCAACGTCGGAACGGCCGGAAGCGAAGCCCCCGGAGAGGCGGCCTCGCTGGCACACCAGGCGGTGGTGCGTGCCACCAGACCGGCGCCGGGCCCGGTCCACGTCAACATCGGTCTGCGGGAACCACTCGAACCGCCGGCCGGCAACCCGCCACCGGTCGGCCTGCTTCCAATGCCACCGGACCACGCAACGGTGGAACCGGGACCGCTCCCGGACCTGCTGGGAATCGAACAGGGTCTGCTGGTCGCCGGGCCCATGGACCTTGACGACCGGGGGGTCGAGGCGATCGCGGAACTCTCGCGTCGTACAGGCTGGCCGATCCTCGCCGATCCCGCATCAGGGCTGCGCCGCGGCCCGCACACCTCGCACGCCCCTGTGGTGGCCGGCGGCGACCACCTGCTGCGATCATCGTGGGCCGACGACCACCGTCCTGACGTGGTCGTCCAGATGGGCGCCATGCCCACCAGCAAGGGCTACCGCCTGTGGCTGGACCGGGTCGGTACCGACCGGCTCGTGGCCGTCGACCACCTGGGCCGCCACCCGGACGCCGCCCACCGGGTAACCGACCGGGTGGCAGCCGAGCCGGGGCGCCTCGCGGCCGAACTCCTCCTCCACGTCGACGACACCGGACGTAACGGGCCGTGGTCGACCACCTGGACCGATGCCGACACGATCGCCATGTCGACCGTGATCGCCATCGCAGACGACGGACCCTTCGACGAACCGGGTGTCGTCACCACCATGCACCGGTGCCTACCGACCGGGGCGAACCTCGTGGTGGCCAACTCCATGCCGATCAGGGACCTGGATGCCTTCCTCCCGACAGGCGAACGACCCCTCCGGATCCTCGCCAACCGGGGAGCCAACGGAATAGACGGCCTGGCGTCCACAGCCCTCGGCGTGGCAGCCGGTTCCCCGGAACCGACCGTCCTGTTCACCGGCGACCTGACGCTCCTCCACGACCTGGGCGGGCTACTGGCCACCCGCCGCCTGGGACTGGACCTGACGGTCGTCCTGGTCGACAACGACGGAGGCGGGATCTTCTCGTTCCTGCCTATCGCCGACAGTCGGCAGGTGGACCACCACCGCCTCTTCCACACACCGCACGGACTGGACCTGGGCGGCGTCGCCACCCTCGCCGGTGGTCGTCTCCACCAGCCAACCGACGCCATCGCCCTGCAGGAGGTACTCGGCTCGACGCTGCGAAGCCCCGGCCTGGACCTGGTGCGCGTCACCGTGGATGCGACGACCAACGTCGGGCTCCACCGGGCCGCCTCCGCCTCCGTGCAGCGTGTCCTGATGGGCATCGGAGGCTGATATGGCGCCCGACCGTTCCAACGACCTGCACGTCGAGCTGGACGGCGACGGACCACCGCTCCTGCTGCTGCACGGATTCACGGGTGGAGCGCGGACCATGTGGCCCCTTGGGCGCAGGCTCGCCGACGTCCGCCACGTCGCCGCCGTGGACCTCCCGGGGCACGGTCGGACCGGCGTGCCCGCGAATCCCCACCTGTTCGGCTTCGAGCACACCGTTGACGCGCTGGCCCGCCTGCTCGAGCAACGCAACCACATGCCGGCCGACGTCGTCGGCTACTCCATGGGCGGACGGATCGCCCTCGGCCTGGCGGTGCGGCACCCGGAGCACGTGGCCTCCCTTTCGCTCATCGGAGCCTCGGCCGGCATCTCCGATGCGGTGGAGCGATCGGCCCGACGCCGCTCAGATGACGACCTCGCCGAGGACCTGGAGGACCACGGCCTCGAGATGTTCGTGGAGCGCTGGATGGCCAGCCCCATCTTCGACTCCCAGGTTCGCCTCGGGCCCGACGCGCTGGCCGATGCCCGCGCCCAGCGCATGGACAACGACCCGGAGGGCCTGGCCGGCAGCCTGCGCGGCGCCGGCTCGGGCAGCCAGCCGTCGTACTGGCATGACCTGGCCGGGGTGGAGGTCCCGACCCTGCTGGTCGTGGGCGACGAGGACCCCAGGTTCAGGGCCATCGCCATGCGGCTGGCGGCCGGGCTCTCCGGCTCGACCATTTCCGTCGTACCGGAGGCCGGACACGCTGCACACCTGGAGAACCTGGAGAGGACCTCGGCCGTGATCCTCGGGTTCCTCGCCGACCTGGACGAGGACCGGCAGGCCGCTGGCGGCCGGGGATGGAGCCGGTGAGGATCGCCGAGGCCAGGGTGGAACGCCGCCTGCTCCGCTACCGCTCCCCGATCGCCACCGCCCACGGCACCATCGAGGATCGGTGGACGGTCCTGCTGAAACTCGTCGACGAGGACGGCAACGAAGGGCTGGGAGAAGCCGCACCGCTGGCCGGCTTCACGCCTGACACCGTCGAAGACGCCGAGGACGCCCTCCGTGGATGGGCCGCGGACCAGGCCGACGACAGCGGCCCTCCTGCATCGGTGACCGCCCGGGCAGCCATCGACTCGGCCCTACTGGACCTCGCCGCCCGTGTCGCCGGAACGAGCATCCACCGCCTGCTGGCCCCCGACAGCCCCGACCGCCTGGCGGTCTCCGCTCTCGCCACCGGCGCCACCACCGGCGCCATCGCAGCGTCGGCGGTCGCCGCCGTCGCCGCCGGCCACGGCACGGTCAAGGTCAAGGTCGGGACGCATGGGATCGACGGTGACGTCGACCGGGTCTCGGAGGTGCGATCCCGGATCGGCCCGGACGTGCGACTGAGGCTGGACGCCAACGGGGCGTGGGGAGTCGCCGAGGCCCTCCGGTACCTGGACCGACTGGCCGCATACGACCTCGAGTTCGTGGAGGAACCGGTTGCGGGCCTCGACGACCTGGCGGAGGTACGCCTCTCCTCAGGAGTCCCGATCGCCGTGGACGAGTCGGCCACCACCATCGAAGAGGTTCGTCGATCCGTGGACTCAGGCGCAGGCGACCTGGTGGTCCTGAAGCCGTCGGCGATCGGCGGGCCGTCGGAGGCCGCCAGGGCCGCGGCCATCGTCCGCAACGCCGGACTGGACGTCGTGGTGACGTCCCTCCTGGAGAGCTCCGTCGGCATACGTGCCGCCGCCCACCTGGCATCGGCCATCGGCGCCGTGGATCCGGTTCCCGGGCTGGCCACGGCAGGCCTACTTGCCGTCGACGCGGCTATGCCGTTCCTGCCGGACCACGGGTACCTCCTGCTGGACTGAGCCCTATCCCAGGGACCTGCCTATGGCCGCGCCCATCTTGTCGCCGGCGACCTCCTCGCCGAGCGCCGCCTCGGACTCCCTGGCCGCCGCCGCATAGATCCCCTTCGACATGAGGGACCGCTCGTCAGCCCGCCGCAGCCAGTAGACCTCGGCCCGGGCACGCTGGGCACCCTCGTGCAGGGGTTCAGCTGCGACCGCCATCTCCACCAGATGGCACGCCAGGCGCAGGTCGCCGGCTTCTGCCAGCTCCCTTGCACGATCGGTCAACGCCTCGATGGAACCGACGAGGGCCACCACCTCGGCGGCGAGGGCCGCCTCCCGGGCGGGCTTCAGGTTGGCGGCGTTTCCGTCCCACCAGCCACCGAACTGCCGGTACACGTTGCGAACCACGAACTCCGGTTCGTCGTACTGCGGAGCCAGCCACGGGCGGTCCTCCAGGTGCTCGGGCACGCTCACCTCGTGGATGATCGTGTCGATCGTGGCGCCCTCGTTCATGAGCTCCAGGGTCCGTCCAGACAGGTGCTCCAGGGCCTCGGCGATGTCACCCAGTACCAGCTCGACCCGCTGGCGACCGACGATGGGCAGGCCGTGGGCCGGGTAGACCCGCTCTACGCCGAGGGCCAGCATCTCGCGCATGGCTGCCGCCCATTCGATCGGATAGCGCTGGACCTTCTGGGGGTTGCCGGCATTGGGGAACACCCATGAGGTGAAGTCACCGGTGAAGGCGATCCGGCTCTCGGCATCCCAGCCCCAGGCGTGGTCGTCGGTCTCGCCCCGGGCGTGCCGGAGCTGGATGGTCCGCCCACCGACCTCCAACGACATCCGGTCCCTGAACACCTCGTCCGGGTCCACCACGTCGTCCGGAAGGAACTTCGGGCCGCCCCCCGCGATGCCGAGGCCCTGACTGTTGCGGATCCCACCGAACTGTCGGCGGTTGATCATCTGGTTCCAGCCGCTGGTGGCCCTGTAGCGATCGAAGCGGGCCGGCAGGGCCTCGTGGGCCAGGAACCTGGGAGCGGCATGGCCCCGGTCGACGGCATCGGCCACAAAGGCACCGCTACCTCCGACGTGGTCTAGGTGGCCGTGGGTGTAGACGAGGCTGTGTACCGGCTGGTCGCTCCACGACCTGAGGGCCGACACCACGTCGGCCCCGTGCCTCACCCCGCCGGCGTCGAAGCAGACCAGGCCCTCGTCGGTCCTGATGGTCCAGCAGTGGGAGAACGATTCGACGACGGCCACGTCGTCCTCGATGACCGACAGCTGGTGGGTGACACGGTTGTGCGGTGCCTCGGCCACCCCCGAGTCGATGACACGGTTGGCTACGTCGACCGGATGCATGGACCGTTCGCTCATCTTGCGTTCCCCTTTCCCGGGACGTCGTCCCAGAGCGTGGCGACCGTCGTGGTCATGGCAGGTATCCGAGCGCCCGCAGGTTGCCGTCCACCAGCCGGACGGCCCTCTCGGTGTCCTCGAACAGGCAGAAGTGGCCGCCGTCCACGAGTTGGAGGTCCACGCCCAGGGCGTCGGCCTGTGCAGCGAACCACGACGGGTCCAGGTCTGTGTGGGTTCCGGCCATCACCGCCGACGGGCTCGTAACCCGCTGGAGCGCCTCGAAGGCCTCGACCGGGCCGTGGTGGCGCTCCGAACCGAAGACGAGCGCCTCGGTCTCCGGCCGGCACGCCAACTCGACCGTTCCGTCCGCCCGGTCCCGAAAACCCCACCGCACGTAGCCGGCGAGTGCCTCCCGATCCAACGAATCCATGGGCGGCCGGGAGCCGTACGAGGCCAGAACCGTCTCCCGGTCGTCCCACACGTCACGCCGGCGTCGGGCGCCGATGGCCAGCGGGTGGTCGGCTCCGGCGGCACCGAAATGCTGCTCCTCGCGGGCTCCGGCCTCGATGGCGATCGCCTCGCAGAGCACCAGGGCGACGACCCGCTCCGGTGCCGCAACGGCCACCTCGATACCCACGGCTCCACCGAACGACACCCCCAGGATTGCGAAGCGGTCCATGCCCAGATGGTCGGCGACCGACAGGACGTCCCTGGCGATGGCATCGTTTCCGAGGAGGCCGGAATCCATGACGTCGTCGCTGCCGCCATGCCCCCGAAGGTCGATGCCGACGACCCTGCACCGGTCCACCAGACCACGGGCCAGCGGGTCGTACACGCCGGCACAGAAACCGTTCGGATGCAGGACGAGGAGCGGTGGACCCGTACCTCCCCAGTCCAGGTATGCGATGCCGAGGCCGTTGCAGGCCACCCGGCCGGCAACTGGCGAATCGGTCACCGGTGCCACGCCCTACGATCGATGGAAGGGCATGGTGTGGTCATGGGCGGCAGTCTCGCCGACCACCCGGCCCAGAGACGAGACGAGAAGTCGACGACATGCACCACGAACCGACCCGGGGAAGGCACCTCGCATGGCCGGTGCTGCTCCTCGGGCTGCTGGGGGCCTGCGGTGGCAACGGTGCCGATCCTGAATCGACAGCGGTACGTCACCTCGTTCCGCGCGTCGTTGCCACCCATCCGCACGACGTGGATGCCTTCACCCAGGGCCTGGAGCTGGTCGACGGCGTCCTCTACGAGACCACCGGCCTCTTCGGGGAGTCGGGCATCCGGGAAGTCGACCCGGCAACCGGCCGGGTCCTGAGGTCCGCATCTCTCGAGGACTCCCGGTTCGGCGAGGGCTTCACCTCCCTGGGCGACGGCCGGGCCGTCCAACTCACCTGGAAGTCGGGCCGGGCCGTCGTCTGGGACCTGGAGGCATTCGACGTCGTCGGCACCTTCTCCTATGGCGGGCAGGGCTGGGGACTCTGCCGCCTGGACGACGACACCCTCGCCATGTCTGACGGCTCGTCCACGTTGGCGTTGCGTGATCCCGTCGGGTTCCAGCGCCTGGAACGGATACGGGTAACCCTCGACGGGGAACCCGTGGACCGCCTGAACGAGTTGGAGTGCGTGGACGGCACCGTCTGGGCCAACGTCTGGCAGACCGACCGGATCGTGGCGATCGACCCGACCAGCGGGCTGGTCGGTGCCGTGGTGGATGCCTCGGGGATGGTCGCCGACCGGTCGGGATTCGGGGTGGACGACGTGCTGAACGGCATTGCGTACGATCCGGACTCGGGCCGTTTCCTGCTCACCGGCAAGCGGTGGCCGGTGCTGTTCGAGGTGGTGTTCGAGCCCGCCTCGACCGGCTGACCGGGCCGGCGATCCACCACCGGTCAGGCGAACCGGGCCTCGATGTCGTCTTCCGTCCAGAACCCGGCCGACGGCCTGTCCGGTGAAGTCCCTGCGTAGTGGCGGAGCCGCACCAGTGCCTCGTCGTCGAACATCTCCAGGGCATCGAAGAAGCCGCTGCCGCCGGCGGCCCTCAGCGCCCGGTCGCCTTCGGCGCCCTTCCTGGGCAGGCGCGGGGTGAGGATCAGGAGTCGGGGCCGATCCCGCTGCTCGTCTCCGGCGTGGCCGTTGGCCAGCACGTGTGCCCTTCCCAGGGTCCGCCAGAGCACGTCGATCCGGCGCATGCCCGGACGGGCGTTGGTGAAGGCCCCGGCCACGTCGACGTACCACTGCCGACCCATTGCGGCATCCGTGACCAGGAATGGAAACTGCAGGCCCAGGTCGCGGCGGGCCACACCCGCCTTCACTATCTCGAAGCCGGCTTCCACGAGCAGCGCCTCGGCGATGTCGGCCACCTTCTTGCCGCTCGCCGTCGCAAGGGTGAGTACGTGGTCTGTGGCCTGCTGCCCTTCGCCGGTGGGACCGTCCACGGCTTCGAACAGGCCACCCTGGGTGGCTGAGTCGCCGGCCAGGTCGCGGCGCCGCCACGCCTCCGGTCGGACCTCCTCGAGGCGGCGGCGTTCATCCTCAAGGCGCTGCTTGGCCAGGGTCACGTAGGCGGGGTCCAGGTCGTACCCGACCCCCCTGCGACCGGCACGCTGAGCGGCCACCAGCGTCGTGCCGGAACCCAGGAACGGGTCCAGGACCACGTCGTCGCGATAGGTGTAGAGGTCGATCAGCCGGCGCGGCAACTCCACCGGGAAGGGCGCAGGATGGCCCACTCTGGAAGCCTGTTCGGCGTCGATGCGCCACACGTCGAGGGTGGCCTCCATGAACTCGTCTGTGGTGATGGTGCTCTCCGAGGGGAGGCCGTCCGACTGTCGCTGCGCTGCCGTACGGGCACGATCGAAGCGACCCTTGCTGGCGACTATGACCCGCTCGGTCATGTCGCGCAGTACGGGGTTGGCGGCCCGGCGGAAGGACCCCCACGCCACCGATCCGGTGGCACCCTCGGCCTTCTGCCAGACCACCTCGCCACGCAGCAGCAGGCCCAGCTCGTCCTGGAGGATCCGGATGACGTCGGCGGAAAGGCTGCGGTAGGGCTTGCGACCCAGGTTCGCCACGTTCACCGCGATCCGGCCACCCGGCTCCAGGACCCGCACGCATTCTGCGAACACGTCGCTGAGCATCTCGAGGTACTCGAGGTACGAGGTGGGCACGCCGTCGCGCTCCATCTCCAACTCGTAGTCCTTGCCCACGAAGTACGGGGGCGAGGTGACGACCAACGCCACCGAGGAGTCCGGCAACTGGTGCATGTCCCTGGAGTCGCCGTTCAGGCATCCGTCGCCCAGGTCCGGCGCCTCCACCACCTCGTCGTCGCCGGAGAGGGCGGGGGCTGTGAAGCGGGAATAGAAGGAGGAGGCATCGTGGTTCTCCCGTCGCCCCACGCCGAACGCCGTGGTAGAGGTCGCGCCGCGCCGTTGAGTCATGTGGTCACCCCCGCTCCGCCCAGGCACCCCGAATGAGCGGTGCCGCCCCTCCATGGTAGGGGGCCCGCGCGCGCGGGCCAATTGCCGCGTGTGCAGGACCCGGCGCAGGCCGTTGGTTCCGGGCGGTAGAGGGGCTCCCGGTGCGCCGGGGGTCGCGATGTCACAGGGGTGGCAGAATCGGGTCGTAACGAGATCGCGACCGGGTCCCGGACGCCGCACCCACCCACCTCCGGGAGCAGCCGTGCGTCCGTCCATCCGGTCATCCACCACCCATCCCCTCCACGAACGACTCGACCAGCTCCTCGACGACCCGAACCTCCGGGTTCCCGTCCTGGTGGGCCTGGTCATGCGGTACCGGAGGGTCCGTCCCGTACTCAGAGCACTCACCTCGAGCGACGACCTCGACCTGTCCCCGGTGCCGTGCTGCTGGCGGGCGGTCGGGCTGCTCGTGGATGTCGGGGTCACCCGCTACGGAAATGCGACCGACGGCCGGATGCTCCACCTGGTCGGACGCGATGGGCGCCACATCACCCGGCTGTCCCTGGAAGGTGGCCCACCGTTCTCGGCCTTCGACGGCCAGGGGTCGCTGGACGACCTCTGTTGGCGACTCCTGGGGCTCAGCCCTCCTCGGGACCGAACGGAGAACCGGCCATGAGGTCCGCCAGGGTGCTGCGCGACCGGGAGCCCATGGTCGCCCAGTCGTAGATGGAACCGCCCACCGCCCCCTCGGCGACCAGCGCCCGGACGAACGGTGGCAGGTCGTCGATGGTGGCCAGCGGCTCGCCGGGGTCCACGAGCGCGGATCCGTCGGCCGCCCCGATGCCGCCGATGGCGTGCACCAGCGCAGCCGGGTCACCCAGGTCGGCCCGGAGACGTCGGATGTTCTGGGTGACGTAGAAGTAGGGATCGGCATGCTCCTCGGTGCGGAACGACCAGTAGGCCATGGGCAGCCAGACGTCATACCGGGTCGCCAGGTCGGCCCACGGGAAGCCGGGCCAGTAGGCGAGGTTGATCTCGTCGGTGATGACCGGCGGCATCACGATGGCCCCCAGGGGATCCCCACCCACGGTCCTTCGGAGGCGGTCGGAGAGGTTCACGAGGCGGTGTGAGCGTTCGATGGCGCCCAGGTCGTCCCGGTTCCACTCGATGTCCACGGCCAGGCCGTCGAAGCGCCGACCCAGGACCGAGAACCGGTCGATAGCCAGCAGGCGGTCAAGGTCCTCGTCATCGCCGGTCCACTTGGGCAGGTACCAGGCGACCACCGCCATGTCGGTCCTGTCGGCGGCCAGGAGGAACTCGGCCAGCAGCCACGGATCCGACACGAGGCCGGTGGCGCGGCGATCCGACCGGGAGGACTGCAGGAACAGGGTCCGGACGCCGTGTGCGGCCATGTCGGCCAGGTCGCTGGGCGCCACGGTGATGTCGCCGGGGACGTAGGCGGGGTCGAAGTCGTAGGAGTCCACCCAGATGCCAAGCCCCCGATAGGCATCCAGCGTCCGGGGTGCGGGTGCATCGACCACCAGCCGAACCTCGACGGAGGCCAGGGGGTCGCCGACGACGCGCAGCACGTACCGGTCGGGGGTGTTGGAGACGAGGACGCCGAGGACGCCCAGCAACAGCACCGATCCGGCGAAGACCATGATGTTGCGGGATCGTCCCAGGGACACAGGCCAACGGTAGCCAGCGGTGGCGGTCCGACCGGGGCGCCCCGGCGCCGGGGCCCGCTGCCCCACCACTAGCGTCCGCCCCGATGGACGAACCGACTTTCGGCGAGGACGGCCCGCCCGACAACCCGTCGCCGGACGGTCCCCGGCCCGCCGACCACGACGGATCCACGTCCGCCGATACCGACCTGCCGCGCGCCCCGGTTCAACGCCTTCCCGACGACCTCCTGCCATCAGCCGTGACGCGGCGACGGTTCGTCCTCGGCGTGGGCTTCGGCGCAGCCACGATCGCCTTCCTGCGACGCCTACCGACGCCCCCCGACACGGCGGGGGCCGCCGGCCCGACCACGCTGCCGGCCGTACCCCGACCAACGACCGTGCCGCCGGCACCCACGACAGGCGTACCGGACATCCAGCCCTCTCTGGGCGCCTCGGAGGTGGCCCAGGACGGCCGGGTACACGACGTCGTCGTTGCAGGCGGACGGGTCATCGATCCCGAGACCGGCTTCGATGCGGTGGCCCATGTCGGAATCGACGGCGACACCGTCACCCGGATCAGCCTGGATCCACTGGTCGGCTCCACGACCCTGGACGCCACCGGCCTTGTCGTGGCCCCGGGATTCATCGACATCCTCTCCTATCGCCCCAACGGCTACGGCGAGTGGAACAAGATCGCCGACGGGGTCACGACCAACCTGTGCATGCACGGCATCGACGGCCCGATGCACGAATTTCTGCGACTGACGGCGGAGCACCGTCCACCGGTCAACTACGGCGGGGCCACCGACCAGTACAGCCACCGCGTCTCCCTGGAGGTCAACCTCGACTACGCCTCGGACCCGCAGCTCAACGAGTTGATACGGCTCGCCGACGTCGACATCCGGGCAGGCGCACTGGGCATCCACGAGCAACCCGAGTACGTCCCGGGTGTCACTCTCGACGAGATGCTCAGGCATGGCGATCTGGCGGCAGCCCACGGCGTGCCCCTCTGCCTGCACATCCGCTACTCGGAAAATCTCGAGCCCGGCACCCAGGAGGAGGCGGTGGACGAGGCCATCTCCGTGGCCCGCAGGACCGGCTGTGCCGTGCACATCGAGCACCTCAACTCCACCGGCGGGACCGGACGGATGAGCGAAGCAGTTGCACAACTCGACTCGGCCCGGTCCGAGGGCCTGTCCATCACGGCCTGCACCTACCCCTACACCTTCTGGGCCACGAAACCCGGCACCGCCCGCTTCAAGGACTTTCAGGAGAAGTTCGGCATCTCCTACGGCGACCTCCAGGTTGCCGGCACGTCGACCCGTCTCGACGAGGCCGGTTGGCGGAGGGCGATAGCCGAAAACAGCCTCGTAGCGGCATTCGCCATGTCAGACGACGATGTGGACACGCTGCTCAGGACGCCGTGGACCCTTCTCGGCTCCGACGCGATCCTGGAGCGACCCCACAACAACCATCCACGCGCCTCGGGATGCTTCAGCCGGGTACTCGGGCACTACGTCCGAGACCGTGGGGTCCTCACGCTTCCAGAGGCGCTGGCCAAGATGACCATCCTTCCGGCACGACTGCTCGATGGCAGGAGTCCGGCCATGGCCCGCAGAGGTCGGCTTCAGGCCGGGGCGGCCGCCGACGTGACCGTGTTCGACCCTGCAGCCATCTCCGACCGCGCCACCATCGAGCAGACCTGGCTGGAGTCGACCGGCGTGCACCACGTTCTGGTGGGCGGTCAGGTGGTTCGCTCCGGCGGCGTGACCGACAGGTCGGTACGTCCGGGCGTGGCAATCCTGAGCGGGCAGGCATGACCGACCCGGTCCACCACCTGAATCGGTCCGAACGTCGTCTGGGCCGGATGATCCAGGCCCTGCTGACGCTGGGGATCCTGCTGGTGCTGGTCGATGACGTGTTGGACCGCGGACAGGTGGAACCAGAAGCCAGCGTCGAGACTGCCACGCTGGCGGACGCCGCCGTACAGGCCGACCAGACCGACAGGGATCCGCCACCCACTGCAACTGAGCCGACGCTGCCAAAGATCGAGGCGACCTCCACCACCATTCCCGTACGCACCTTCACGCTCGTGGCTACCGGCGACATCATCAGTCATGGGGCCGTCGCGGAACGTGCCGACGCCAACGTGGACGATGGCTGGGACTACTCCGAGATGTTCCGCCGGGTCCGTCCGATCCTGACCGGTGCCGACCTTGCCCTCTGCCACCTGGAGAGCCCGCTCTCGATGGACGACGATGACCTCAGCTTCAGCGGCACCTTCAGGGTTCCATCGTCACTGGCCGACGCCGTCGCCGGCGCCGGATACGACGGCTGTTCGCTGGCGTCCAACCACGCCCTGGACTCCGGTCGATCCAGTGTGGACGCCACCCTCCACCACCTCCGACGTGTCGGCCTGGGCACCGCCGGCATGGCTGACTCCGCTGACGCCACGGGACCCGCCTGGTACCAGCCGGGTGGCATCCGGGTCGCCCACCTCTCCTACACGGACCTCATGAACAGCCGCGACCTTCCGGCCGATCCGCCATGGCTCGTCGGCTACCTGGCACCGGCCGGCGTCGAGGCCGACGCCGCGGCTGCGGTCGCCGACGGCGCCGAATTCGTGGTCGTGAGCCTCCACTGGGGCGAGGAGTACCGGGTCCAGCCGACCGACCGGCAGGCGGTGCTGGTGGACCGCCTACTGGCCATGCCCGACGTGGACCTGGTGCTGGGCCACCACGCCCACGTCCTCCAGCCAGTGGTGCGTCGGGACGGAAAGGTGGCGGTCATCGGCCTGGGCAACTTCCTCACGAACCAGCCGGGCGACGACGAGAACCCGTGCGGCCCCTGTCCACCCTCCACGCAGGACGGGATGATCGCCTGGTTCGCCGTGGCCGATGGCATCGACGGGCCCAGCGTGGTGGACGCCGGCTACGTCCCGACCTGGGTGGACCGTGACCATGCCTACGAGGTCGTGCCGATCGGCATCGATGACCCGGAACAGGTGGACCCGGCGCTGCTGGCCGAATCGGCTGCGAGGACCGCCGCCGTGGTGGAACCCGAGCTGAGACGCCTGGAGTTCACCGCAGGCTGACATCGGGGCGATTCCAGCGGCGATCCGGACGGCCGGCGCCAGGTGACCGAAATGACGAGGGGCCCTACCCTCCGATGAGCCCTCCAGTAGGATGTACCGGTCTACCGACGACCCCGGCGTCCGCTCAGGCCGGCCCGGGCTCGACTGAGGGAGAAACCCCATGACCACGTCCACCCGTGTCCACAACTTCTGCGCGGGCCCGTGCACCCTTCCGGTGCCGGTCCTCGAAGAGGTCCGTGACGAACTCCTCGACTTCGACGGCACCGGCATGTCGATCATCGAGGCCAGCCACCGCGCCGACGCCTACGACGCCGTGCACATGGAGGCCCTCGCCGACTTCCGGTCGCTGGCCGCCATCCCCAACGACTTCACCATCCTCTTCCTCCAGGGCGGCGCCTCGCTGCAGTTCGCCCAGGTGCCGATGAACCTGTTGGCCGAGGGCCAGACCGCCGGCTACCTGAACACCGGTACGTGGGGCAGGAAGGCCCTCGGGGACGCCGTGAAGGTCGCCCCCGTCTACGAGGCGTGGTCGGGTGCCGACGGATCCTTCATGCGGATGCCGGCCACCGACGAGATCGAGGTGCGCGGCGACGCCACCTACCTGCACGTCACCACCAATGAGACCATCGGCGGAATCCGGCTACCCGAGGTTCCCACCGTCGGAGTTCCGCTGGTGTCGGACATGAGCTCCGACTTCCTCAGCCGGGCGATCGACTGGGACGTTCACGACCTGGTCTACGGCGGAGCCCAGAAGAACCTTGGTCCGGCCGGCCTGGCCGTCGTGATCGTGCGACGGGACCGCCTCTCCACCCACGGTCGCGACCTCGCCTCCTACCTCGACTACGCCACCCACGAGGCCAGCGACTCGATGGCCAACACGCCCCCCATGTTCGCCATCTACGTGATGGGCAAGGTCCTGCGCTGGATGAAGTCCGAGGGTGGCCTGGGAGAGTTCGAGCGCCGGGCCGCTGAGCGGGCCTCGCTGTTGTACGGCGCCATCGATGGAAGCGACGGCTGGTACTCGTGCCCCGTGGACGAGGCCAGCAGGTCGCACATGAACATCGTGTTCCGCCTGCCCGATGAGGACCTCGAGAACCGCTTCGCGGCAGAGGCGGCCGACGCCGGCATGGTCAACCTGAAGGGCCACCGCAGCGTGGGTGGGATCCGGGCCAGCGTCTACAACGCCATGCCGGTCGCCAGCGTCGAGGTCCTGGTGGACTTCATGGGTTCTTTCAGGGCCGCCAACAGCTGACCCCTGCCAGCGGACCGACAGGCCCCGCCACCATCAGGGCCTGGTCGGGTCGGGGCCTTCCACCACGGTCACGGTTCCCGCGGCTCCGTCCACCTCGACGAGTGCCCCGTCCGGAATGGACCTCGTGGCCCCGGTGACAGCCACGATGCACGGCAGGCCGAGCTCGCGGGACACGATCACCGCGTGGCTCATCTGGCCGCCCACGTCTACCACCACCGCGTCGACGGGCACGAACAGCGGCGTCCAGCTGGGATCGGTGAGCGGCGCCACCAGGACGTCGCCGGGCCCCAGGTCTCCCGGATCGGACGGGTCGATGACGATCCGGGCCCGACCCCGTACGACACCCGGGCAGCCGGCGAGTCCCGTCAGGACCGACCCGGCCGCCGCTGTCGGGGCGGCCGGGGCATCCCGTCGCCGCCAGGTGTCCGCCGGCGGCAGCGCACCGTCGAATGTGAACGGCGGCTCCAACTCCAATAGCCGATCGCGGATGGCCCGACGCCGCGCCACCACCCCGGCGAACGCCCCGGGGTCCCGCCGGTAGTCGGCGAACTCGTCGAGCGTCACGTACCAGAGGTCGTCTGGCCGCCCGTCGTGCGTCCGGGCGGCGAGCCGTCCCCCCAGTTCCCGCATCCGGAGGCGGCCATCGTGGATGGCCCCCACCAGGAGCGTCTTGCAACGCTCCCGCCCACGGGTGTTCAGCACGGCGCACCGCAGCGCCCGGTCGAACAACCACCGGTCTCCGGATCGGATCCGGCGACGCACGTCGGTGGTCGCCGCCTCGCGCTCTGCGGCCCGGGCCGCCGAACGGACCCTCGGGTCGTGGTCGTCGCCGGCGTGGCGCATGCGCTCGATGATGGCCAGCGGCAGGGACGGGTCGGTACCCCACACCTCGCAGGCCATCTCCCACTCGTTGGGCCCGCGAGCGGCGTGGGTCGCCAGGAAGGCCTCGAACGCCGAGTTGAAGGCCTCCGCGCCTGCATCGGCTGCCAGACGCTGGACCATGCCAGGTAGGCCACCGTCGAACAACGCCTCCAGATGGGGATCGGACCGCACGGTGCGGCTGAGCTCCCACAGGGCGAAGGACGGCTCGGCGGAGTCCACCCCGCCCAGGCCACCGAGCAGCGCCAGCGCCATGGAGGGATCACCCAGGCGTCGACGACAGAGCTGGCGCAGGACGTCCAGCCCGATGCCCGCGCCGCCGGTTATTACCAGGTGGACGGTGAAGAGCCTGTTCAGCATGGGAAGCGCATCGACCGCCGCTGCGGCCAACTCCTCGTCCGTGGCCGTCTCCACGTCGGGCAGGGTGGCCCGCCACCGGTCGACCTCCAGGATCCCGGCGTCCAGGTCCGGAAGGTCAGACGTGGCGAGGATCCTCCACCCGTACCTGAGGCCGCGCAGCGTCGCCCACGGGTTCCTGTCACCACGGCTCGCCACGTGGGGCGGGGCCAGGGCCTCGGATCCCAGGAAGGTGGCGTCGGCTTCCAGCGGCGTCGTACCGGGAGTACGGATGGCCAGCACCCGCGGCACGGAGAGGTTCAGGTACATGTACCCGCCGAACACCCCCATGAACACGTCGCCGGTCTCGTCACACTCGGCGGCGGTGAGCATCCCGGTGGCCGAGAGGACGTCCCGGGCCGGATCCCCACCGAAGGCCGTCGCCAGTCCCGCCGACAACGGGAACACGGGCTGCGGGTAGACCTCGCCGGCGTTCCCACGGGTGTAGACGGGGAATCGCCTGCTGGGAACGCCGTGGACGTACGGCCCCAGCCCGAAGTCCACCAGGACGGGGGGCGACCTGTCGTCCGGTTCCGGCAAGGCGGGCCTCAGGGCCTGATCATCTGGCCGGCCAGCACGCCCGTGTGCTCCCCCGACTCCATGAACACCTCACCGTTGACCACGGTGTGCTGGTAGCCGTCGGCGGCCTGGGTCCACCGGGAGGCACCACCCGGGAAGTCGGCGACCATCTCCGGGTACCCGAGGGCCAGCCCATCCATGTCGATCAGGTTCACGTCGGCGAAGGCGCCCGCCTCGAGCCTCCCCCGCCCCTTCACGCCGAACAGGTCGGCAGTGTCCGAGGTGAGGCGGCGAACAGCCTCCTCGAGGCTGAAGGCTCCCCTGTCCCTGACCCAGTGGGTGAGGAAGAAGGTGGGTTGGCTGGCATCCATGATCTGGGTGGCGTGGGCGCCGGCATCGGCCAGCCCCAGGGTCACGTAGTCACGGTTCAACATCGCGAGCACCTCGTCCAGGTCCTGGTTCAGGATCGGCCAGTTGAAGACACGCCGTCCGCCCATCTCGCAGGCCAGGTCCACGAACGCCTCAGCGACCGTCACGCCCCGCTTCGCAGCGATGGAGGCCACGCTGTCGCGGGGCTCGAAGTCGTGCGAAACCGGCGAGTCGGGAAGGGGGAAGAGCCCGGACCAGTCGATACGCCCCGACGCCATGGACTGCTCGGCCTCGGCCAGCAGCACGGTGCGACAGGTCGGATCGGCCAGCCTGGCGACGCGACCGGCCAGCGGCAGGTCCGCCAGGTCCCGCCAGGCGTCCAACTTGTCGAACGGGGTATGCCCGGTCAGGCCCAGGAGGACGCCGACCTGGCGCGACGTGGTCTGGGGACGGATCCGGGCGCCGTTCCCATTCTCCGCCTCGACCGCGGTCAGGACCCTGAGGTGCAGGTCGGGAATCGAATCCACCTGGGTCAGGGCGATCGACACGTCGCAGTCACCGGCACGGCTGATGTCGCCATACATGGCGACCTCGTCGGCCACCGGATCCCCGGAACCTCCCTCGAACCTGATGTAGGCCGGCGCCGCCTCGAAGATCCCGCCCCTGGCCCGCAGCACGTCGGCGAACGCCAGCAGCTCGTCCGGGGCGGCGAAGGTACCCGGCACGTTGCGACCATCCGGGACGTGGTGGAGCAGGGTCCGCGACGTCGAGAATCCCAGTGCTCCGGCGGAGAGTGCCTCATCGACCATGCGGGCCATCGTGGCGATGTCATCGGCCCCGGTCGGCGTCTCGTCCATCCCGCGCTCGCCCATGGCCGCCAGGCGGACCGCGCAGTGTCCGACCAGTCCACCCACGTTCAGGCCCTTGGGGAGGCCGTCCAGCTCGTCCAGGTAGTCGCCGTAGGACTCCCAGTTCCAGGACAGGCCCTGCAGGATGCTCGCCGCCGGGATGTCCTCGACGGACTCCATCATCTCGGCCAGGACCTCGCGGCCCCCCGGTGCGACCGGCGCGAACGTCACGCCGCAGTTCCCGAGCACCACCGAGGTGACACCGTGCCAGCAGGCGGAGCTGCCGATCGGGTCCCAGGCCAGCTGGGCGTCCAGGTGGGTGTGGATGTCGACGAAGCCGGGGGTGACCACCAGCCCATCGGCGTCCACCTCGCGGCGTGCCGAGCCGTCGGAGCGCCCCACCTCGACAATGCGGTCACCGTCGATGACCACGTCGGCGGTCCGTGGAGGAGCGCCGGTGCCGTCGACGACGGTCCCACCGCGGATTATCAGATCGTGCGCCATGCTGTACTCCCCTGGTCCACCCCGCTCGGGGCACCACCGACGGTAGCGACCGGGCCTGTCAGCCGAGGAACCGCGCGTAGTCGTCGAGGACGGGCAACACCTCGTCGCGCCCAGCCGACGGAAGCCTCAGGACCGCTTCGCCGATGCCCATGTCGGAGTAGTAGGCCAGCTTGCCCTCGTCGGGAAGCGTGCCGAACGGAATGATCGCCACGTCGTCGGGATCGCGTTGGTGGCGGTCGCAGGCGGACCGGAGTTCGTCCAGCGCCCGCCGGATCCCGGCTCCGCCGATGGGCAGCCAACCGTCGGCGAACTCCGCCACGTGGTCCATGAGGCGTGGGCCGCCGGACCCACCCACGAACACCGGCGGACCCGGCTGCTGGACCGGCTTCGGCCATGACCAGCTCGGCGAGAAGTCCACGAATTCGCCGTGGAACTCGGCCTCGTCGTCGGTCCACAGGGCCTTCATGGCCAGGACGTGCTCGCGCACACGGGCCCGGCGGGTGGAGTACTCCACGCCGTGGTGGGCCATCTCCTCCCGGTTCCAGCCGTAGCCGACCCCCATGTCCACCCGTCCCGCCGAAAGGGCGTCCACGCTGGCGACGACCTTGGCCAGGACGATCGGGTCGTGCTGCGCCACCAGGGCCACGCCGGCACCCAGGCGGATCCGGTCGGTGACGGCGGCCGCCGCAGCGAGGGAGACCCAGGGGTCGGGAGAACGGGGGTACTCGTCGTCCAACTCGCTGCCGCCGCCCGGTGGCGGCGTGGCCCGGCTGGTCGGAATGTGGGTGTGCTCCGGGATCCAGATGGACGAGAAGCCCCGCTGCTCGGCCTCGACGGCCAGCTCGCGTATGTCGATGGACCTGTCGGTCAGGTGGAGGGTGAGGCCGAGGCGCATGGGCGGTAGCTCAGGCTTCGTCCGTGGCCGGCCCGGCCAGTGGCGGGCCGTCGAAGCGGTCGACCGTCGTGAACTCCTCCACCGGCATTCGGGTGAGGCGGGTGAGTTGCCTGACAGGCACGCCGAGCGGGAGGAGGGCCGCCACGGCGTGCGTGTCGGGAAGGTCCAGAAGGCGCCGGACCTCGGCCTCGGCCGGTACGACCGCCGTTGTAACCAGGCCGCCCAGGCCTTCGGCACGGGCGGCCAGCAGGATGTTCCAGACGAGGGGGTAGATCGATGCACCGGTGACCAGGCCGACCCGGTCCAGGTCCTTGTCCATGGATGCCACCGCGGCCAGGTCCACGCTGACGACCAGTGCCACCGGGACGTCACCCAGGTGCTCGAAGAGGGCGAACGGTTCGGTAGGGGTGTCAAGCGCCGTCGCCACGTCCACGGCCGAGGGCACCACCGTGTTGAACGGCGACTCACCGGCAGCGACCTGGGCCGCGTACAGGCGGAGCGTGGGGACGCAGAGTTCACCCAGCCGTTGGCGTACCCCCTTGTCCCGGACCACCACGACGTGGCCTCCCTGGCGGTTGCCACCCGATGGGGCGAACCGGGCGACGTCGAGGATGCGGTGGAGCACCTCGTCCGAGACCGGATCGTCGGTGAACTCCCGGCAGGCGAAGGTGGTGCGCATGGCTTCTTGAAGGTCCATGCACCGAGCCTAGGAGGGCCCGGGTGGGCGGTTCGGATCAGTCCAGGAGCGAGACCGGGCCACCGGGCTGCCAGTAGCCGTCCAGGATCCGGTACGGGATGGTGATGGAGACCGTGTGGCTACCCGATCCGCCGATGCTCCCCGGCGGGAATGCCAGCACCAGACCACCAGGCGTGAGGTTGAACCGGCCGAAGTTCTCCAATTGCGGGCCCGCACCTTCCACGCGCCGCCCATCGGTCCACGGCTGGTCGGCAAGGCGTTCGACCGCCGCCGCGGAGAGCGCTCCCAGCCACCCGGTCTCCGGATCGAAGAGGTCCTCGATGCGTAACGGAAAGCCGCTGGAGAGGTCGAACGTCTCTGCCCTCACCTCGGCCTCGACGGCTGCGGCACCGGGCAGTAGGCGCCGCACCGTGTCGCGCACGCTGAGGTGGTCGTCGGTGGCCAGCAGGACCTCCCAGCGGTGCTGCATCCACACGCACCGGTTGTTCGTGGCGTCCCGGCACGGGTAGCCGTGCCGTTCGATCAGCGGGACCACGTCGTCGACGAAGGTGCGCACCGAGGCGATCATCAGGCCCCGGAGCCGACCGTTGACCCTGGGGGCCTCGCGGGGACCTTCGATCCGCTTCCAGTCGGCGAACACCTCGATCATCCCCGGGCCGCCGATCTGGACGCCATCGGGTCCGAACGCCGGAACGCCGGTGTCGATCTCGCAGTAGATGGGCTCCACGAGGATGGTGGGACCGTCGGTGGCCTCGACCTCGGCTGCCGCCTGCCGCCGGGGGACGACGAGGACCTGGCCGACATCCAGCAGGTTCGGATCACTGATCCCGTTGGCACGCATGAACTGGTCGACCGTGCGATCGAAGCGCTTCGCTATCTTCCCGAGGGAGTCGCCCGACTCCACGATGACGGTCCGGGGCCCCTCGGTCGGGAGCGGCTCAGTTCCGACCTCCGTGAGTTCCACGCATTCGTCGACGTCCTCCCATAGGTCGGGAAGCTCGGTGTGCGTCCAGCCGGGAACGGCGAGGCGTCCGATGGTGGTGGTCGTGGACGTATCGCCGAACAGGTCGACGATGGTCGTGGTGGTCGGCTCGGCGACCTCGTCGGAGCCACTACAGGCGGTCGATGCGAGGGCGAGCGCCAGCGCCGGGACGAGCATCCTCACTGGAGTCGGCAGCACGGGACGGCGCATAGGCCGACGATGGTACGTCCGGATGCATCCGGCCCTGCCGCGTAGGGTTCGTGTGGCAGGAGGGATGCAGAGAATGGACACGGAATTCGTGGCGCCCGGGCCGGGGCAGTGGCAGTTGGACCGGTCGCACTTCACGGGTGGCACCACCCCGATCATGCGGTGGCTACTGCCCGCTGCGGTCGAGTCCGCCTACCGGAAGCAGTGGCCTCTGATGGGCATCCCGGCCGAGACGTTGTCCGTGGCGTTCGTGGAGGGCTTCATGTACACGCGGCTACGGCCCCTCATCAGGGCCGACCGGCCGTCGGCCAAGGCTCCCCCCACCGTGCTGTTGAAGGTCGCCTCCCGACTGCACCCGGAGTTCCGTCGTCGCACCCGGGCCGCCCGTCGGACCCTCGAGCAGTCGCCGGCGCCCGGGGTGATCGCCGAATGGCATTCCACGATCCGGCCTGACCTGACAGCGCGCAACCTGGCCTTCCAGGACGTCGACCTGGGAACTCTGGAAGATCAGGGTCTGGCCGACCACGTGAGTGGGATCCTCGCCCATGTCCGCTCCACGTTCGAGGAGCACTTCCGGCTGCACGGCTACGACCTCGGGCCCATCGGCCTGCTGCTGCTGGCCGGCGCCGATTGGGGCCTGGCGAGCACGGAACTGCTCACGGCGCTGGCCGGAGCATCGCCCTCGACCGTCGAACCGCGTGAGGCACTCGCCCGGATCAGGGCCGCTCTCGCCGAAACGGGTGTGGCGCCGACGAGCCTGGAGGATGTCGCCGCCGCCTCGCCACGAGTGGCCGAGGAGCTGCACGCCTACCTGCGTCACCGCTCATCGGTGCTCTACGCCGGCTACGACCTGGATTCTCCGACGCTGGGAGAGGCACCCGATGTGATCCTGGCCAGCATCCTGAACGCCAGGCCCGCCGGCCCGGATCCCGGGGCGGCGGACAGGGCCGCCACCGAGCTCCTCTCACAGGTTCCGGACGTGGACCGCTCCCGGTTCGCCGACCTGCTCTCCGATGCCCGCGGGGCCATGGACCTGCGGGACGACAACGGTCCGATCACCGCCGAATGGCCCTGTGGGCTGCTGCGCCTGGCGATGCTGGAGGCCGGACGTCGCCTGGCCGCGTCGGGTCGCCTGGAGGATCCCTCCCACGTGTTCGAGTTGGACCGCCACGAGCTGCCGGCGGTCATATCCGGAGCGCCCGATCCCGGTGCCGGTGACCTGGCGGCGCGTGCCGGGGAACGGGCCCATCAGAAGACCCTGGATCCACCGGCGTCTCTCGGCCGGCCAGAGGCACAGCCACCGCTCGACGCCCTCCCGGCACCGCTGGCCACGACCGTGTCGCTGGTCCTGACCGTGATCGCCGAGCTCGGCATGGGCGACGTCGACGGGCCGTCGACCGACCGCCCGTCGCTGACCGGCACGGGGATCGGCACCATGCCGATCACCGGCGTGGCCCGGGTGGCGGAGAACGCCGAGGAGGCCTTCGACCGCCTGGAACCCGGCGAGATCCTGGTCACCCGCACCACCTCACCGGCGTACAACATGGTCCTGACGCTCGTCGGCGGGCTCGTGACCGCCGAGGGCGGACCCATGTCTCACGCCGCGGTGCTGTCCAGGGAACTCGGCATACCGGCTGTCGTAGGGGCAGCCGATGCCATGCGGCTGATCACCGACGGTGACGTGGTCGAGGTGGACCCGGTAGCCGGCCGGGTACGGGTGGTCGGTGGCGGCTGACATTCC